>Ga0255080_1000012_pt1 | contig 36619 bp, 16 predicted proteins | sample Colum_Atlam_RepC_FD_188467 | JGI IMG/M metagenome (GOLD analysis project Ga0255080, IMG submission 188467) | Freshwater microbial communities from Columbia River, Oregon, United States - Colum_Atlam_RepC_8h | ecosystem: Environmental > Aquatic > Freshwater > River | place: USA: Oregon...
GAAGAAGGTATACTAAAAATGGAACATCCTGAAGGACATGTAATAAAACAAGATATAAGAAGAGGACTTGGTGTAGATGCTGGAACTTCTAGAAGCTATGAAATAAGTGATAAAGCAAAAGGTAGTAACTATATAAAAGTAGAAACATCACAAGATGCAGGTGATCCTTTTACAGATGTAAATGACATAAGTTTCTTTAATAGAGATCCTGCTAGTAGTAGTAAACAAATGAATATCGTATTTAGTCATCTACCTACAAAAGCACGTATAGCACCAATCAATACAAGTATTCACTCTCAGCCATTACTAGATACACGTATGGCTAAATTAAGTAGTGGTCAACCAGGTAGAATACAGATTAAGCCAGAGTATATGGGAGCTTTGAATAAGATTACTCGTGAGCAAGCAGGTAGACCATTAGATTGGTATAATGAAATACTTCAACAATTTCCAAAACTTCAAAGAACTACTAACACTCTTAATGAATATACAAGTGCAGGTTTACAAGAACCATTTATAAAATATAGAGGTAGGCCAATTCCATTTGAAGAGTTCAACAGTCCTGAAATGAAAAGATTGTTTGAAAATCCACAGACTTATTATGATGCACTAAATGAGACTGATATAATGGTTAACAAATATAAAACCATTAAGAATTGGAAAAATGGTGGACACTTTATAGATTCTATGGGACAATGGGCTCATCCAGGAGATATCACTACTATTCCAAGCAATGACATTACTATGAGAGGAGTTGACTATGATGTAATGGGTATTAGTAATACTGGTGATAAGAAGTTAATGAAACCAGGAAAGAATTATAAATTTGATGGAGACTATGTAACTGAATACCCAAGAGGTGGTTGGTTAGAAAAATATAAATAAATCATACAATAGATTCAATATGAAAGATCAAATGTTAAAGATAGCTAAAGTTAAATCTGAGAAGGAATTCTACAAGAAGTATCCTACTGAAGAAGCATTTATGAAAGCTCATAAAAAAGAGTTTAAGAAAGCTGCTATGGGTAGTAAGATGGTCAATGACCAACTACATCAGTTAACTGACTTTGGCAATCCTCCTATTGCTCAAGATGGAGCCACTACACCAAAGTTTGAATTTACTAAGCCAGAAAGTTTTGGTGGGGGTGCAGCTGCTGCTGGTATGACTGCTCTTCAAAGTTTAGATAAAATTGCTGGTGGAATTAGTGCAATTGGTGCACAAAAAAAAGCAATTAAAAAAGCTGATGGACAAGCTCAAATAGCAGGACTTGCTTTAACAGCTCAACAAGGTGTACCACAACCTCAACGTAAGTATGTAAGACCAGAAGATTCATTAGTACAACCAGGACAGTTAGGTAATCCTTATGGTACTGGTACAAACTATTTACAAGCTGAGGATGGTGCAATGATTGGTGGCAATCCAACACAGATCCAAAATACATATGCTAATACAGGAGACTTATACCAAGATCTTGGATATGAACCATTAGAAGAATCAGTATACAAACAATACAGACGTGGTGGCAATATGCCCAAAGCAGAGTTTGGAGAATACTTCCAAGACTCAGGTCAAGCACAAATAGGTAGTGTTGCAGGAGAAGCTATTGGTTCTGCTTTTGGTCCTGCAGGTGCTGCTGTTGGTAAGTTTGCTGGTAAGATACTAGGTAATGCATTAGGTGGTGCTAAAGATGCTAGAGCATTACAAGCACAGAAAGATAAAACTGCTTTGGCTACAAGTCAAATGGGATTTGAACAAGCTAGATCACAAGGTCCTCTTAGTGCAAATCTAGAACATGGTGGATGGGTTAGTCATGATTGGCAACCACAAACCTTTACTAAGTTTGGTGAGTATAGTGCTAAAGACTTGTTAAAGCCACCTACAGATGCAGACATGCTAAGAAGTGGTGGTCATTTAAAAGATGAGTATTATACACCTCCTAGTGCAGAAGCATTATACACTGGTAGACCAGACATGCCTAAAGCTTTTGCAGGATTAGCTATGGCTGCTCCAATGATGGGAATGAATATGGCTGCTGCATATGGTATAGATAAAATAGGAAGAAGTCGTTTAAAGAATATGTTGCAAGAAGCTCCTCAATTGCTTGGTGCTATGGAAGATGGTGGACAACTAGCTATGGGTGGTGAACTAGAAGTAGGAGATGGTGGGTATCTTGAAACCATGTCATACAATCCTAATTTACCTGGTGGTGAGATAGGAATGTTTAGAGGAGCATCTCATGACAATGGTGGTATCAAAACTAAGTATGGTGAGAATGAAGTGGAAGTAGAAGGTGGTGAACCAGCTGTTAAATTAAAAGATGGTGGTCAAGAAGAGAATCTTGTTGTATTTGGTAACATTAAGATAAACAAAAACATATCAGACCTTATGGGTGATTCAAAAGCAAATGGTAAAAAGTTTAAACGTTACATAGCTGATATAGCTAAAGATGATGCAAAACAAGTAAAGAAAATTAATAAAGCTCTTGGAATACTTAATGATGCAACTGACAATAGTGCACGTGATCATTTAGCATTAAACACAGGACAAGCAATGTTAGAAGGAGCTACAGCATGGCAAAAGATTAATGCTGAGAAGATTAAGCAAGCTGGTATTGTACAAGACGCTATTCATCAAACAGCTAACGAGTATGGTGTTAAAAGTGATATGTTGGCTGAAGGTAAATTAGAAAAAGAAACAGATCCAAGCATGATGGGAAGAAATGGTAAGAAAATGAAGAAAGCTCAAACTGGTGATAAGGTAAATTTAAAAGATCTTTTGATGACTCCAGATCGAGCAAGTTTATCATATTCAAGTGATGTTCCAGATTATCTTGATGAGTTTTCATCTTTAGATCCTGCAACTCAAGAACAGATAAGAAGAGGTATACCAATACGAGCAGGACTTCCTGGTTCTGGTACTGCAAGCGAATTAGATCCAGTTACAGTTACAAGTAGTAATCGTAATAGATTTAAAAACTTGTCTAAAGATATTATAGCTATGGAAAGAAAACCATTATCTGCTCCTTTAGCACCACAGACGTTTACTGGTAATGTAGCTGATATTAAGATGAAAAAAACTAAGAAGAAGTTTGACTGGAACAAGGCAGCAAGTATAGGAGCAGCAGCTCTATCTAATTTGGCACCTTGGTTAAGACCTAGCAATGCTAATGAAGGTTTGCCTCCAGATCAATTATATCCAGAATACTTTGCATTGGCAAACAATCAACTAGACCCTGTACAGGCTCAGACCTATCAGCCAATGTTAGATACTCCATATGATATCTCATTGAATGATCAGATCAATGCTGTTGATGCTCAAGCTAGAGCTGCTATTAGAGCAGCAGGTCAAAATCCTGCAGCCCAAGCACTGATTATGACTCAGGCATTAGAAGCTAAGAATAAAGTATTAGGAGAACAAGCTAGAATCAATCAAGCAAATAAAATGGGTGTATATGCTAAGAATAGAGATTTGTTAAATGATGCTCAGTTGAAAAACTTGGGAATCCTTGATAATCAATACGTTAGACAGACTCAAGCTAAATCTAATACTAAAGAACAAACTATGGCTGCATTAAGTTCTATTGCTGCTAAGACTGCACAACAAAGAGCTCTTAATAGAAAGTTAGGTGTTATGGAGAACATGTATAACTTTAGATTTGATCCAAGTGGAAGAGCTTATAATGTGAATTCTCCTTACTTCTTTAATACATCAGGCAATTCATTTGAAGCAACAGGCACTGGGCAGTTAGCTGCAGGGTATGAGGACATCTATAACGCAGCAAGACAAAGAATAGGAAGTAGAAAAGTTTCTTCTAAAGCTAGTGCTAGTGATATTGATATTGATAAGTTTGGTGGTAAGACATCAAAAACTAAAGCTAGAAATAGCTCAATTGTAAAAGCTCTAAAAAATCTCTAACTATTTCAGTTATAGTGAATTACTAAAAATTGTTATAACTCTTGGTAATTCTAATATTTTAAATTAATTTTGTACTATGGCATCTTTTACTGACAAAATATCACAATTTAATCCCTTCATTGCAGAGCTACCTGTCCAGGAGATGGCACAGGTTGGCATGTATAAGCAAAAGCAATATGATGCTGGGGTTCAAAAGATCCAAGGCTATATCAATAATATAGCTGGAATGGATGTATACAATGATGGTGATAAAGAACTTATACAGTCAAAGCTTAATGAATTAGGTAGTAACCTAAAGACAGTAGCTGCTGGTGACTTCTCTAATTCTCAATTAGTAAACTCTGTTGGGGGAATGGCTACTCAGTTGGTTAAAGATCCATTGGTTCAAAATGCTGTTCTTAATACTACCAAGTTTAGAAAGACATTGGCACAAATTGAAAAGGATAAATCTGATGGAAAGGCTGGTAAGAACAATATAGATGATTTCTATGACCAAGCTAAACCTTGGATGGAAAGTATGACTCCTGGATCTAGGTTAGATGCTAGTTACTCTCAGTATAGAAATGTCAATAAGACAGCTATGGAAGCTATTAAAGCATTGCATCCAAACTTAAAATCTATTGATATCCCTTTTGAAGTAAAAGATGGTAAGATAAATATCAATAAGATTGCTGATGCAATGAAGCGTAATAAGATTGAGGGGGTAACAGAAGGACAGATTGAAACAGCTTTAAGAGCTGCTCTTACTCCTGAAGATTACAATCAGTTAGACATTGATGGTAGATCTACATTTAGAAGTGTTCCTCAAGAGAAACTAAATGGTTTAGTTAGTACCCAGTTAGGTATTACAAAAGAAGAGAATGGTAGAGAGATTAAAAAATTAATGACATTAAAACCTACACAAGTACAAGATCCTAATAAGACTTCTGAGATTGATAATAGAATTGATTTTTATAAGAAGCAAGGATATATTATAAGAGATGGAGATAAAGTAGTAGAAGATGTAGCTGGTTCACTAGATGAAGATGCTAAAGCTAACTATGAACTTATTAGCAAAGATCCAAATCAAGTTAAGCAATCTTTATACAGACAAGGTTTCTTCCAACAATGGGGCAATGCATTTAAGTGGAACACTGAAGAGTATTCTTTAGAAGACAATCCTTTAAAGAAAGTAGAACAGTGGAATGAAAAAATGAAACTTGATTGGGCTTCAGAAACTAGACAAAGAAATCAAGGAGAACAAAAAATTGCTATAGATAGAGAGAAATTAGAGATTGATAAAGCTCAATTAAAACTAGCTCAAGAAGCAGCGTATGGTACTCCAGGTATCCCTGTAGAAGAAGGAAGCGAAACAGATAGTGAATTAAAGTCTGTTGAAAGATTAACTGGTCATATGAAAACTGTAAGTGATGGTGTGATGTCTAAAAGAAAAGAATTACAGAATAGAGGATATACTGATAGTCAAATTAATAGTATGGTAACAGATTACCAAAAGAATGGTAATAAAGCTAACATCCCAGCAACAGCAATTGGAACTATTCAAGATATATTAAAAGAAACTAAATATCTAGGAGATCTAGATAAAATGAAGGACCAAGTTAAAAAAGAAGCTTATGCTGAAGTATTAAATGATCCTGCAATAAAAGCTCAAGCTGATGCTGCTCAAGATTTTGTAAATAAAACATTCAATCCTAACAAGCAAGTATCTGCAGTTAGTTATGCTGGTGCTCCTATAGTTGGAAATGAAAAATCAATCATTGAAGCATTAAGAACTGGAAAAGCATCTTTTTCTGAAGATAAAGCTGGTCTTGGTTATTATAGATTAACTGTTGGTGGACAAACTATTGAGATTCCTAAAGTAGGGGTTGGTCAAAATACTCAACTAAGAGGACTAGCTCAAAACATTAGTGCCTACTATAAAAAATATGGAAAGACTGAAGATGATATATATAATAAGAAAGAACAAAAATTCAAAGAAAAACTTGCTCCTAGAGTAGCTGAGTTAGTTCCAACTATCACAGCCATTGGTTTTGGTAAAGACAAAACTGTACCAACAAATATTGCTAATAATCTTTCTGCATTTATAAAAGCTGCTGGGAGTAAAGAAATAGCTGCTGATGAAAACTTTAATACAACCACTGCTGGTAATATGGTTATCAAGCAGTTATTTCAGACATGACAGGTAGTGAAAAGGATCAAGTATTAAATATGAATGAGTCACAAGCTATTAGAAATTTTGGATCTCAGTATGTAAATACACAAAAGCAAGAAGCATTAAGACTTAGAGCTGGAAGAGGTAGTAATAATATTAATGGTGGTGCAGAGAACGCACCTATGCAAGTTCAATATGGTGACTTCCCAAACATTAACAAATATCAGTTGACAGCTCAACTAGATGAAGATAGTAAATACATAGGTACATTTGTACCAACAATTCATCTAAAGAAGAATGATGGATCTTATCAAAGCTTTGAAATCTCTGGAAAGAACAGAGCACAAAGACTTGGATATGAACAAGGAAAACAACAACTAAGTAATTTAACAGATGATACAATGATGAAACTGTTAAAAGAACTTTACCCAAAATATGATTTCTCTCAAATCTATAGAAAATAACTATGCCAGATTTTGATAAAAACCTGAAACCTATTCTAAAGAATGAAGATACAAGTCTTCCTAATTTAGATAACCCATCCTCTACAGGAAGATTTGGGTACCAACAAAGTGTACAAGGTAAACAAAGTGCTGTAGATAACTTCTTTGGTAATGGTCCTATCGTTAACGATATGGCTCCTACAGTTACATCTAAAGAATTGTTTGAGAATAGAAGATATGATGTATTCAGTCCTGATATTACAGACATAGAAAATCAAAAAGCCAATGCTCAGTCTTGGGGAACTCAGGCTGCTAATGGTATTTTAAAAGGATTAAACTTAACTGCCACCACTGTTCTTGGTGGCTTTGGCATGTTAGAAGGTGCCCTAGAGTCAGCGTTCTCTGGAAGACTTGCTGACATTTGGGACAATAAAATATTAAGAGATCTTGATGATTGGAATACTAAAGTGGATCAAGAATATCTTCCTAACTATTATAGCACAAAAGAAACTGAGGCTAACTGGTATTCTACAGATAACTGGTTTAGACCTAACTTCTTATTTGATAAGTTAGTAAAGAACAGTGGATATGCTGTAGGTGCAATGATTAGTGGTAACATTGCTAATGCAGGAATCTTAAAAGCAGGACGTTCAATTGGTGCTTTAGCAGATGCATATGCTGTAACAACTGAATCATCTCAAGCATTCAAATCATTTACTCCTTTATTAAGAAATACAGCAAGAGCATTCAGTGCTGGTAAAAATATTGAAGCTGCTCAGATATTAGAAAAGGGAATTGCATCTGTTGCAGATATTACAGCTCAGTCTTCTGAGTTAGCTGAGATTGCAAAACAAACAAACTTATTTGCTAAGTTAAATGATGTAGGTAGAAGAACAGCAATTGCTGCTTATTCTTCTGCAGGTGAAGCTTCTTTTGAAGCTTTACAAACAAGTAAAGACTATAGAAAGAATGCTATTAATGAATATATAAATATACATGGATATGAACCTACTGGTCAAGATTTAGAAAAGATTAATCAGGATTCTGAATCTGTTGGTAAAGTTTCATTCTTTGGTAACTTGGCTGTATTAGGTGCTACAGAATATGTACAGCTTCCTAGAATTTTAGGTTCTTCTTATTCTGCAAATAAACAAGCTGCTAACAGTTTATTAGGAAAGGTTGATAACGTTATATTAAAAGATGGTAAGTATGTAGCTGAAGAAGCTGCTACTGGATTTCGTAAGTTATATGATAAAGCAACAGGAGTAGGTAGATATGTCTTTGATCCTAAAGAAGCATTCCAAGAAGGATTACAATATCAATTACAAGTGGGTGTTCAAAACTATTATAACAAAGCGTATCAAACTGGTAATGCTGATGTATGGGTAGATGGTTTCTTATATGGAATAAATGGTACTAAAGATGGTGAAGGTGTAGGCTTATTAAATACTAAAGAAGGTGCTGAGAGTATCTTGCTTGGTGGTATCACTGGTGGACTAATGCAAATCAGAGGGAACCTTTCTGAAAGAGCTGCTCTTAATACTAATACCCAAGCATTCTTAAACACACTTAATTCTACTCCTTCATTTAAAGAATCATTCAAAGACAGAATGGATGGTATAAATAGAGGTGTAATATTACAACAGCAACAACAAGCTGCTGTAGTTCAAGGAGATAGATTAGAAGCAAAAGATATTGATGCAGACTTAATGCACAATTACTTAGCTCCACGTATCAAGTATGGTAGATATGATATGGTTACTGAAGATATCAAAGAATTAAAAAGAGATGGTATCACAGAAGGAGGATTAAGTCAACTTAAGGAACAAGGACTTGCTAATATAAATGATACAGTTGATACTTATCAACAAAGACTTGCTAACTTTGAAAAGGTAGCAGGACAAGTAAATGATTTATATAAGTCTCTTGACTTAAGATACTCAGGTCAGATGGACGTGGAAGGTAACAGAAAGTATACATCTCAAGTAATTGATAAGATGGTATATGCTGGTGCCAAGATCATGAACTATGATACACGTATACCTCAGGTGAGTGCACCATTGATTGATGCAGGTATTGATACAACAGCTGTATTAACTAGCATCATCAAAGACAAAAAGCCTAACAAAGAAGCTACAGAAGCTGCTATTGAGCAAATCAATAACATGGATGTAACTACAGAGTTAAAGGATGATCTTAAGTTAGCACTAACTGATAGTATTGAACTTTCTTTACGTAGAAAGTTATTTATAGATCAATATGATGACATTAAAGAAAACCCTGAAAAGTATCAAGTTAAAACTGAACTAGCTGAAGAAGTAGAAGCTCCTGTTGAAATACAACAAGAAGGAAAGAAAGGTAAGACTATAACAAAGGAATTAACTGTAGGACAAGAGTATTCTTTAGAAGACCCTATCTACAAACAAGGTAACAAGTTAGTAGTTGCACCTAAGCTTACTGTTTTAGCTCAAACACTAGGAGGAGAACTAGAAGTTAAACTTCCTGATGGCACTGTATCTTTCTTTACCCCTGAACAATTTAAGCAGTTTAAAATAACTGACCAGCAGATTTCAAATGATGATGTTAATCATATTATGAACAATGCTATCAGCACTGTATTAAAGAAAGCTGAGTTTAAAGATGTACAGAAACCTGAAGAACAAGAGGTTTTAGAGTTTGTTAACTCATTGAATAATCCTGAGTTAAGTACTGCTATATTTGATGAATATAAGAAAGCAGCTGAGAACTACTTTAAGAAAAGAGCTAATGACAATAAGGCTAAGAAAGGAAATGAGAATATTTTAAATAGTCAGAAAGCAGAATCAACAGTTGAACAAACTGGTGCTAAAGCTGCTGAGTATGAACAAGTTAATAGAAAGACTAAGTTGATTCTTCCTAGAGCAACTGTAGCTAGCCCTCAACTTCCTGGATATCAAAACTCTGTAAAGTTTGGAGCTGACATGTATAAGTTTTCTAATAGAAAACAAATACGTGGTGTATATGTAACTTCTAAAAATGAGGAAGAGTTAGGACTTAAAGGATTAATGAATCACATCAAAGGAACTAGTGAGGTTGATCCTAAGAAGACTATTGCTGTGGTAATGGTTGAACAAGTGGGTGACAAAATTAAAGTTGTAGGTGTAGATGGTAAAACATTAGACAACCCTACATTTGATACTGCTGTATTCCAAGTGATGCCAGATCCTAAGTTTCAATGGAGTGAGAAGTATGAAAATAAAAGTATGTTTCCTAAAGATACTACAGACAATGAGAAGAATGCAATTATAAAAGAATACACTCAGTTTGTAGAGGAAACATTAGATTCTAAAGATTTGAATCCTTTCCAAGTAGAGGCATCTTTTGGTGTTCCTCAAACTGTAAAGGATGCTCAAGGCAATGATGTTAAATATGCAAGAACTGGTGTTGTAGCTGCTGGATTGATTCAAGAATCAGACTTAACTACAAAGCCTGTAATATATGTTCCTACCTTAGAAGATAAAGTTCAAAGAGGATCAACAAGTTATTCAAATGCTTTAGGTAAGATATTCCTAGTGGCAGGTAATGGATATGTTCCATTACAGAACAAGTTACATAGTGAGAAAGAAGCTGAGACAATCTACCAAGTAATTAATAGATTAGCTACTATTAAGTTTGAAGAAGGAGACTTTAATTCATCTGAAGCTAAGCGTTTGTTTGATTGGTTACGTAGTGTAACCTATTGGGGAACTCCTAAGAATGCTGCTAGTCCAAACAGTATATGGTTTGATAAAGAAGGATTATTAGGTCTTAAGCTTAATATATCAAATGACAATACAAGCTATTCATTCAGTCCACTTAGTATCGAAGCAAACAAAGATGCTATTGTAGAGAAGTTACAGAAGATGTATAATAATGTAAGATCTTCTTATGTTGCTAGAGATCTAGATAACTGGAATGTTTCTTATGAGCAAATATTAAGTATAGACAAAGATGGTAAGATAAAAAGTAAAAAATGGAAGAACTATCAAAGTTACTTGTTATCTACTACAGGTAGAACAGGTGAAGAGACTCCATTGACTGTACCTTATCAAGAGTCTACTCCAACCAAATCTAATAGAGAAGGTATTTACTTTGTAAACGTAGATACTAAAGATAAGTATGCTGGTGTAATTAATAAATCTACAGTGGCTAAGAAAAGCATTCTTACTCCTGTAGCTCCTGTTACTAAATTTGAAATGGATGGTGAGACACCTAATACTATTAAGAATGAGCAATATGGAGATATTATATTTACTGTAGATGGTGAAGAGTTAAAGAACAGTGGTGGTAAAACTGGTGTTGCATTGGTAGCAGATAAGAATGGTAAGTTATTGTCTCAGCCAGCTATTGATAAATTAGCTACAGAGAAAAACTTTACTACTGAGAAAGCTACTAACTTATTGGTAAACTCTATCTATCAGAAGTTAACTACAGCTCCTGCTGCTCCTGCAGTTCAACCAACTGCTCCAGAAGTTACTAAGCCTACTGAAGTTACCCCATCTGCTGAAGAGTTAATTAGAAAACAAATGAATGAGATGGGAGATGATACTCCATTTCGTTTGAAGGTTGAGCAAGATATAAATAAGTTTGAGAAAGAAGATTGGCCAAAGATTGAGGAGTTCATTAAGAAGAACTTCCCTATGCTTCCTGTATATAGAGTGAAGAATATTATCAAAGGCTTGGGTGGATTAGAAGCTTGGGGTATGTTGAAGAATGGTGGCATATATGTATATGAGAACGCAGAGGTGGGTACAGCATACCATGAGGTATTTGAAGCTGTATGGAAAATGTTTTCTAGCCCAGCAGAAAAGATTAATATTACTAATGAGTTTAGAGGCAGAGCTGGATCTTTTGTAGATAGAGTGACTGGTGAAACAGTTAAATACTCTGAGGCTACTGATTATCAACTTAAAGAACAATTAGCTGAGGAGTTTAGAGATTTTGTACAAGATGGTAAGGTTCCAGCCAAACCAGCTAAAGGACAACCATTCATTGTTAAGTTGTTTAATGATATAGTTAACTTTATTAAGAGCTTCTTTGTAGGACCTCAAGCAGCTAGAAACACAGAAGAGTTATTCAAGAGAATGACATCTGGTTTCTATAGCCAACAGTTCCCTGCAGGACAAGCATTGTCTTATGCAAGAATGGGAGTTATTGACGTTACAGATGCCTTTGCAGATAGAGAGAGTGAGACACGTATCAAAGGGTTTGTAGGTCAAGAGGTGAATGATATCATGCAGCAAATGACTTATGAGCTTTTAACAAGAGTAGTTAAGCCAGGAAATAATATATTCAATATTACTGCTAACAGCGTAAGCAATGAAGAACTTAAAGATGCTTTACAAAAGACTGCTCTTAAATCTAGAAAGGCTGCTGAAACATTAATTGAGAATGGCAAGATGACAGAAGAAGAAGCTGCTCCTGCTATTGAGAAGTCTAATTCATTATGGCAAAGAATTACAGATAACTGGGATGAATTAGTTGAGAAGCATAAAGAATACTTGTTATCTTATAACATTGAGTTTAGTGATAGTGATGAAGATAATCCTCAAGGTGATAAAGGTAAGGATGAAACATATACTGGTTCTGAGAAGATAGATAATTTTAGAAAAGCTAACTCTGCTATTAAGCTGTTGCTTTCTACTATTCCTATTGTTAGAAATGGTGAATTAGTATATACATCTATCAATGGAGCTAAGTTACTTCCTACAAGTGAAGTATATATGTCTATCATTAATAGAACTTATACAGCTAGTAATCCTGATGAGATGTTAGAAAGTTTACGTCAATTAGCAATAGATGACGAAAACTATCGTACACTATACAGACGTATCACAGGACAAAACTTTGATGAGGGAGAAGCTAATTATAATAACTTAGATAAAGATCATCAGCTTAGATTAGTCAATGCATTGTGGACATTGTTTAATAAACAAAATCCAGTTGTAAAGAACTTGTATGTTTTAGAAAATGGTGATGTTCAAGTGGGTGATTCTAACTTTACTACAGCAGCTAGACAATTAGCTGATGAGTTTAAAAATGGTGTAGTTAATTCTGTAAAGAATGAAACTAGATACTTTGAATATAGTGGTCTTAGAAAAGGATATGCTCCTAAGGTAGATGCAAATGGTAAGGCTGTTATTTCAGACATGCCTACAGGTACAATACAAGAACAAGTAAAGTTCTTAAAGAAGATGGGTATTCCATTTAACTTATCTGAAGTTGAGCAATTAGATGATGATGATAAAAACAGATTCTCTGATGCAGTATTAGGTATAAAGAAAAGCTTCACTGATCTTAAAGTAGTTTCTACATTGAATGGTAGAACATTATCTATCAATGGTAGATTGTTAGACCTAGCAACTATCCAAGCTAAGATTGAAAACCCTGAGTTTGATAGTGTGTTCTACAATGTTAATGGAGATGCTACACAAACATTCATTGGTGTAAATGCTCTAAGCAATTTACATAACACATTGTCTAAGTTAAAGAATATCAATGACTTAGCTAACACTCAATACTCATATCTATTAACAGATAGCTTTGCTCAAAACTCTGTAATATTAAACAAGATGTTTGATATGGCTGGTAATGGTGATCGTATTAAGGGTACAGAGAACTTGATGGAACCTTCTTGGGCTGATGGTACAATTGACTCTACCACTGGTAAGAAGAAACAATCTAGTAGACTTACTTACCAAGAGCGTCTAGTTCAAGAGCTTAACATGAACCTAGCAGGTTTCTACTATAACCTTGTTCCTGGAGATGCTTCTTTAGAGCACATGGTAAATATGGGAAATTCTATTAGTAAAGAAGATGTAGTAAAAGGTTATGAAGATGGTGGTATTAATGAGGTATTTAAAGGATACTTTATATCTGAGTTAAACTTAGCTAAAGAAGAACGTGATGTTAGAAACAGTAAAGAGATGCGTTTCTTCAAATCTATCTTAGGTGAGAAGTTACATGATGATATTATAGAAGCAGTGGGAACTTCTGAAGAAGTTTATGATACTTTTAAAGATAAAATAGATGCTGCTGTAGCTAAGTACATTACTACTAAAACAAAACAATTTAAGAATAGTTTATACGAATATGAGATTGTTAGTATAGATGAGGAAGATCCAAGCGTTTGGACTTTAAAGAATCTATCTATTGGTAAAACAATTAATGATGAAGAGTTGATGCAACATCTTGAGATGTTACAGATTAACTTCATGATTAACAATATTGAGCTTCATAAGTTATTATACTCTGATCCATACCAATACAAAGATGAGCTAAAGCGTATTAAGAACTTCTTATCTCCACGTCAGTCATTAGCATCTAATTCTTCAGGGTTAAATGCTGCTTTGAACAATGTATACAATAAAGGATTTAAAGAGGGAGAAATAGGATATACAGACTTTACAAGGGACCACTTCAGAACAGTTACACTGTCTGATGTATTAGCTGTTGGAGATCTTCCTGGATATGAAGATGCTTGGGAAGAAACTGATGGTGCTGGTTTAATAACTTTACCTGCTTATCGTAACTTTAGAATACGTAGTGGTAACTGGAATGATGCTGAGGAAGCACAATACAGATTTGATATTAAGTATGAGAATGCTGTAAAAGCAGGTGCTACCAAAGAACAAATAGCAAAGTTACTAGAAAGTAACCCTGGTGTTCAAAGTGCATACACTCCACTTAAACCTATTGTATCTGGTAACAAAGGTAATGGTCAATTATTTAATGATATTGTATTAGATAAGTTTGCCCTTTTCCCATTAAGTTTCAGAGTGTTACATCAGTTTAATCCTGATATAAATGCCATCAAGTTGTATAATAAGATGCAAGCAGAAGATGTTGACTATCATATATTTAATTCTGGTAGAAAAGTAGGAGCTAAAGGCATGTTTAATCCATATGATGAAAATGATAATTTTAATGAAGAACTATATGCTGATGATCAATTTGTAATTGTTCCTTTCTCTATCATGGCTACTCAGTCTGATGTACCTTCTAAAGAAGATGGATTAGTAACAAGAGGTAGCCAGATTACTAAGTTGGTTACTATGGACTTGATGGAAAGTGGAGTTCCTGTAGATTATAAAGATGGAATAGAAGCTTGGAATAAATTAAAAACTGAGGAGGAGAAAGAAACTGCATCTCCATTATATAAAGAGATTAAGAAAAATCAATTCCTTCTTGAGGGAATGGTTAGTTTAGGATTTAATAATCTTCTTAACTCAATGGGAATCAAGCAGATAGGAGAGAATGAATTTGAAGTTACAAACTTCTCTAAAGCAGCTAATACATTACGTAGAGAAGTACTTAAGAGAGAAGTAAATGATAATATTGCTGATGCCTTAGCTGGTTTCTTGGAAGGTAAGGTGACATTAGAAGCTACTCCTGCTTACCAACAAATCAGAAACATTCTTTATTCTATTGCTGATAGAGAGGTAGTTTCTCAAAAGGTAAATGGTGGTATGAAAGTACAGATCCCATCTACCTTCATGGAAGAGAATAGAGTTAAGAAAGAAGGTAGTAAAGGATATACATCTGATGTACTTAAGTTTTATACAAACAAAAAAGGAGAACGTGTTGCTGAAGTGATGTTATCAAGATGGTTTGATTCAGATAAGACAGATCAACAACTGTTAGATTATCTTAATAATACAGATGAAGGTCAAGAGATATTAAAAGGTATAGGATTTCGTATTCCTACACAGAAACAAAACTCTATTGATGTAATCAAAATAGCTAAGTTCTTACCTAAGGAGTTTGGTGATAGTGTAATTATCCCATCTGCATTAGTTAAGAAGGCAGGTTCTGACTTTGACATTGATAAGTTATCTGTATACTTAAAGAACTTATATGAAGATAATAATGGTAACCTTAGAATTATTCCTTATTATGGTGTAGGAGAAAAAGCTATTGAAAAGATAAAAGCTTTAGACTTAGATATAAATGTCTATGAGACATACAAACGATCATTGGAGAATGAGTACTTCAAGTCTCTTGAAAACTTAATCTCTAGTGAGGAGAACTTTGAAGCACTAACAACTCCTAACTCAGCTGATCAATTAAAAGGTTTATCTAATGATATAGTTAAAAAACTTGGAGTAGCCCCTATTGACTATAGTGATCCAGGCAATATGTTAGATAGAAGATTCATGTCTAGACTTAGACAAGCATTTATATCTGGTAAGTATGCAATTGGTATTGCTGCAGTGAACCAAACAAATCATTCTTTAAACCAAAGAAGCAATATCTTTGTTGACTTTGATGGTATGAAAGGTAAGTTAGATAGTGTTGATAGAGAGTGGATGAAAGATGGTAAAGTTAAATTTGAGAAGTATAACACTGTAGAAGTTAATGGTAAAACCTATCCAAGTCTTTCTCAGGTTTACAATCAATCTAAACAAAAGATCTCAGATATCTTATCTCAGTTCATTGATGGTTTTGTGGATATTGCAAAGGGTCCTTGGATTATTGAGTTAGGTATGACACCTAATGTAGCATCTACCTGGATGTTCTTAACAAAGATTGGGGTACCTATCAAAACTACTGCATACTTTATGAACCAACCAATCATACGTGATTACTTACGTAAGATTGAGAACTCTGGATACTCTTGGTTATTCATTGAAGACTTTGTAAAAGAAATTAAAGCTGATCCAAAGTATGAAGTTAATGAGTACTATGACTTCAAGAAGTTTAACACTATCCCTAACAATACTAAGTTATTGGCAAACCTAGGTGCTAAGAAGTTTGCTAATCAAGATGATAGAGCTGAGCAACAGTTTATGTTAGATGAGTTCTTGAAATATGCTAAGATGGCTAGTCAGGTATTCACTGTAACTCAAGGTTCTAACTTTGATACAGCTACATTCAATGATCCATATTTAGTGTTCAAAAAAGAACAACAACTTATCAAAGCACAAAATACAATCATTGCTTCTGTAGATAAAGATGGTAAAATTATCCCTGGTGTAGATTCTATATTAGAAAACTCTTTCTTAGGAGTAATGGCTAACAGATTGCAGGATGTAAGAAACGCATACTCTAAGATTCTTAAGTCTGACAACAAGAAGGTGAGAGATGTAGTAGAAAGAGTATTGCTTCCTTATGTAGATTTACCAGATGGAGAGTTTATTAAAGTGGCACAGAAAGCTGTAGCTGACTTATTTGACTGGGCTGTACAAGTAGATAGAAAGTTAAACAATCAGATTACAGATATACTACTATCAGATAATAATGCTGCTCGTCAAATAAATGATTTTGTGGATGAGGTTAGAAATAATAAGAAGCATAAACTATATGATAATCAAGCAATTAAGTTGTTAGAGCAATTACCTTCTCCAACAAAAGGTGGGGTGAACAACATGAAGATTAAGAATAAGACCAACAAGGTGTATGATCAAAATGAAATCATTAATGGTTTTAGAGAGATGAAAGCATTCCTTGGAGATGATCCTTTATATGGTAAGATTGTAAGACTTGCTGTATTACAATCAGGATTATCTAAGAGTCCTATTTCTTTCACAAGCTTACTTCCATTTGAGGACTTTGAAGAAGTATACAATAAGACGTTGTCTACATTAGAGACTATGTCTAACTTAAATGACTTCTACACATTAGGTGTGTTCCAAAGAAATAACTGGAACAATGATAATATTGTTCCTTATAGAAAAGCTAAGTTTAAGCAAAACTCAACTGGTAACTGGTTCTATTCTAATGCTATAAACATGAAGAACCAGACTGTTGAAGAAGCAACTAACCTAGGAAGAATTCCACAGTTAATGAAACTTTCTTCCCTAGCACGTGATGCAAACAAGGATTATATTGTATACTCTTGGGAACTTGGTAGCAAACAAGAGAAAGCTGAGATGAGAAAGAGAGGTGATTACTCTTATATCAAGAAGGCTTTATTCAAGAAGATATATGATGGAACTGTTCCATTGTCTGAAAAGAACTTCTATGGCACACCTACATACATATACAAACAAATCAATGCTTGGGGTGATGGCATGAAAGCTAATGAGTTCTACAATGTAAGTAAGAAGTCTGTTATTCCTAATGGCTTTGAAGAAGCATTAGAAGTGCAAGACGAAGACATATTAGAATACTTTACATATGATGAGGCAGAAGATACAGCTAAAGAAACTGTAACTACTCCACAGGCTATCAATGAAGATACAAATCTAATTGAAGGTAAGATATCCCTTCCAAGAAGAGAGACAAAGAAAACAAAATTTAAAGTTACAATAGAAGGTAAAGATTTTGAGAAGGAAGGATATAGAGTTATTATTCCTGAGTATCCTAATGCTGAAGTCTATGTATCAAATCAAGGAATTGATACTGCTGATGGTGTTATAACTAAAACTCAATGGGCTGTTGAAGGATCAGGTCAATTAGCATCTCGTAGATTCAAATCTATAGATGAAGCACTTGCTGACTTCCAACAAAACGTTAATAATATTAAAGATGCTGAAGTATTAAAGAAAGTACAAGATGCTACTAAGATATTTGTTGGAGAACCACAAGAAACATTAACTTTGCAGGATGGTAGAGCATATACAAAACTAGAAATAGATGGTAAGCTTTTAAAGAAACTAGGATATACTCCTGAAGAAATTGGTAACATACTAAACGAAATCTGTTAATATGGCAACTTGTCCAAATAAAAATTCAGACAGTTGGAAACAACTTGTAGAACTTAGAGGTGAAGCAATGGCTTATTATCTATGGGATGAGTACAATGGTGAAGTCCCAGAAGATGTTCTTAATAACGTAGAGCAAATTGTAACTACTCCTCAGAAGGCATTACAAGATAAAATCAATGAGACTAAGTCACTTGTTAGGAAATATAATATTCCTATAAGTGAAACAGATCCCCTATTATTAGATTCTGAAGAAGCTAATAATGGATATGAAATTAAACAGTCAGATGGTAGTTGGGCAAAGATAACTAAAAGGGTTACTGATCGTGTAAAGGCTTGGTACAAAGAAAAGTTTGGTACTAAGAAATTTACAGAAGCAGAAATGAAGTTTAATGAACTTAAGAAACAATATGGTATTGCAGGTCATAAAGATCTAGAAGAAATACATGATAGATACTTTAATGAGGATGGCACTAGAAGAGCTACACCATTAGACAGACCTGCAAAATTCAATGTAGAGACCCAAGCAATGTATGACATGCTTGAGACATACTACTCTGATCTAATCAAGTCATTCCCTAAGGATACATTAGTATTCTCTGAGGTAATGATTTATGATAGCAAAAATAAAGAGGCTGGTACCATTGACTTTCTTGCTATAGATCCAAATGGTAAGGCACATATTATGGACTGGAAGTTTATGTACATAGCTGGTAATGATGTTGCTTGGTTTAAACAAGGAGCATTCAATATCCAGATTGGTACATATAAACAAATGTTACGTGATAACTATGGTGTGAAAGACTTTGGCATGTTGCGTGCTGTTCCTATATCTATGGAGTTTGGATTGGTAGATAAGAAAGATGCTAAGCAAGGATATAAACTTACAGGTATGGCAGTGGGTTCTGTTGATAAATCTCAAATAGATCCTATTACAGATCTTAAACTTATTCCTCTATCTGAAGAAACAGAAACCACTGGTAATGAAGCACTTGATGGTGTATTAAAAAGATTGAATGCTTTGCTTCGTGAATATGGAAAAGAAGGAGTTGTTACAGAAGAAGATCGTCAGTATAAGATTGAACGTATGAATACTCTTAGAAGAGCTATTCGTATTGTACAGGGAACTGGTAACTTACAACCTTTGATTGATGTAATTGAGGTGATGAGAAAGGATGGTGACAGACTTTTAAATGATTATAATGTTTCTTATAAAGATAGACCAGCTACATCTGAAGACTCTACTAACTCTGAACTTTCTGACTTTGCTGATGACTTGAATAACTACATTAGATTCTCTGAGGTCTTTTCAACAATTGGTGATGATATTGGAGATCTTATCTATACAGCTGATATGGAAGGTGAAGGTCAGACAGAAGCAGAGAAAGAAAACATTGAATACAGAAAAGAAATTCTACAGAACTTAGATCAAGAGTCTAAACAAATTAGAAAATCTATTAAGGAGATTACCAAAGCAGCTCAAGACTTTGCTACAAAACATGTAGGAGAAAGAAACTTGGTAGCAGGATTAACTAAAGCTGAGGCTGTAGTAAAAGGACTTGCATCAATGTTTAGAGGTGTATCAGAATTACCATTGCGTGCACTACAGATATTGTATAAACTTACAAGTACAGCTAAGAACAAAGCTGCAGCAGATGCCTTTGATGAGGTAAAAGATCTGATGGCAATTAGAGATAAGATTGTTGCTAGAGGAGGGAATACAAGATCTATTGTACAAAAGATTTATCAAAAGACTACAGAAGGTGGATTGGTAAATAAACTTATCTATAAGTATAAGAAAGACTTTTTTGAGCAAGTAGATGAGAATGCTAAGACTGGAGATAAAGATTGGTTGATGCAGAACATTGATGTAGAGGAGTATAGAAAAGAAGCTGCTGCAATCTTAGAAAGACAAATAAAGAATATTGAGAGAAACAACTATGCTGGTTCTCCAGAAGAAGTTGAAGATCAAAGACAAAGATATATTAAAGAGGCACAACGTCTATGGGATATAGATAGAGAAGATTTTAATGGCTTTGATAACTATGTAATTAAAAGACATCCCCTAGATAAATGGTTTTCTGATGAATACTTAGAGATTCAAAAAGATCCTGAGCTTCTTAGCTTATATAACTTTATCACTAAGTATAATGAAAAAGCTAAGGATGTTGGTTATATTAACAACATGGTATCTAAGAACTTCTTACCTTTTATTAGAAAGAGTATGGCTGAGCAGTTAGTTTGGGATAACAAACTATCTGTCATGAGCAACTTCTATAATAGCTTACAGATTAGAACAGATGATGCTGGATATGGTAAGATCAATGAGGTGACTGGAGAGTTGCAAAATGGTCTTCCTAAATACTATACATATGACTTTACTGAGAGAGAAGAAGGTCAAGGTGTAAATGATTACTCTGATGTGAGTGAGGATATATTTAAGAACATGATTCTTTATATCCAACAAGTAGAGAAGTATAAATATCTATCTGAAGTAGAAGGTCAGTTAGAATTAGTAAAAACAATTGAGACTTTTAAGAACCATCTTAATACTAACAGAGTAAGTAATGTTGTTAGAAAAGCAGATGGTAAACCAGAAGAACTTCCTGGTAATGAGGAGAATACAAAACTATATGATCAGTTCTTAAGAACATTACTATATGATCAAAAGTATGTATTATCAGATTCAGATCTTCCTTTATATCTAGATAAAGTATTAAACTTTGTTAAGAGTGGAGTTAATAAAGTTGCTGGTAGAGAAGTATGGAAAGAGAATGAAAAACCTTCAGCAACATCTCTACTTAAAACAATGGATGCTGCTAACAGAGCATTCCAATTAAAGACTCTTGGATTTGAATTCATCTCTGGTGCTGCCAATATGTTTGGTGGTAATATTCAAGTTGCTACACAGGCTGGAAACTACTTTAAAGCTAGAGAGTTTGCAAAGAATGAGGCTAAGCTTATTGGTCAGAAGTTTGCTAGTAATGAGGAAAGAGAAATATTTACAGAGCTTATAAATACATTCATGCCATTGAAAGATGATCCTTCTTATGAAGAATATAAGAAGGCAGGTATGAATACATTAACTAGAGGTAATCTAGGAGATACTCTAATGGTGTTTATGAGAAAGCCAGAACAATTATTGGAGAAAGCTGCATTCCTAACATTGCTTGAGAATATGATGGTTAGCAATGGTAAGATTGTAAGTATCAGAGAGTTTGTAAAGAGTAAGTATCAAGATAGAAATGATAGTGCTGCTAAATATAAAGAGACTAAAGCTAAAATAGAAAGTGAGATTGAGGAATTAAAAAGAACACAAGCTATTGCTGTTACAAGAAAAATGGAAGATGGCAAGCTTGTCATCCCAGGCTTAGATCTAAACAATAGAGATGAGCTTCAAAGACTTACCTCTCTTACTAGACGTATCTCTAGAAATGCAACAGGTAACTTGTCAGATGGTGATATCAATAAGATGTCTATGTCTATCTGGACCAAGTCTATGATGTTGTTTAAGAACTGGATACCAAAGCTAACAGATACTCGTTTCTCTGAATTCAGAAAGGTATCAGATGACTTCTCTGTAGAGATTGGAGAAGATGGTATTCCTATGGGTGAGAAATATGACATTGGTCGTATTCGTTTACTATCATCTGTAATAGTTTCATCATTCCAAGACAAAGCTACAAACCTTATAAACATTCTTAAAATGAATGACGCAGGTGTTGAAAAGCTTAATAAAATGTATGAAGAATACAGAGAAGAGTATGAAAGAACCACAGGAGAAACATTAAACATGACTAAGGCAGACTTTATTGATATGGTAAGAAGTAACTTACATAATCAGATGAAGGAATTAGCTATGCTTGGAGCATTAATATCAATGATGTTTGCTATGGGATTCTTAGCTCCTGATGATGATGATGATAAGGCTGCTAAAAACTTTCATAGATTTACTATAAGAACTATGGATAAGTTTGTAAGTGAGCTTTCGTTCTTCTATAATCCAGTAAACTATGAATCATTATTGAGTGGTAGTATATTTCCAGCTGCAGGTCTCATTTCTGACATGGGTAAGTTTGTAAAACATACAGCTATGGAAGCTACAGGTTTAGACTTTGATCCTAGTACAAGTGCAGAAGATGTAAGAAAGAAAGCCTATCCATTAAAATATGGAATGAAGGCTGCCCCTTTTACAAAGTCAATGGTAACTTACCTAAGCATATTTGACTCTGACTTTGCTAAAGAGAATGATGTAACCATCCAGAAAGATAGCAGATAGTTATTGCTATATTATGTAGTAATACTTTTCGTAACTCATTGAAAATAAATTAAATTCACTATTTTTGCTTATAAAGGTGCATATGCTATGGCTAGTTATGCACCTTATTGTATATCATACACATATGTATAGCAAAAAATTGTTATAACATCACAATCTAAAAACATGAACGTCACCTGCCAAGCAACCCCTTGCCCAGTAATACTGGATTCGACCTGCGTATTCTACGAAGGTCCATACCTTGTATACTCTGGTATTAATACTAACGACAATTTACAAATAGCATTAGAGAAGATTGATGCAGCATTTGCATCAGCTGGCTATGGTACATCTGGTACTAGTGGCTCTTCTGGAAGAAATGGAACTAGTGGAGTTTCAGGATCTAGTGGAATCAGTGGTACTAATGGTACCTCAGCAACATCTGGCTCTTCTGGTAGAAGTGGAACTTCTGCTACCTCTGGTAGTTCAGGTAGAAATGGAACTGCTGGTACTTCAGGAAGTTCAGGAAGCTCAGGTTCTTCTGGATCATCTGGATCATCTGGATCAAGTGGACGTAGTGGAACAAATGGAACAACTGGTACTAGTGGTGCTGGTGGTACAGCAGGTACTTCTGGTAGTTCAGGATCAGCTGGTACAGATGGTAGTGCAGGTACAAGTGGCTCTAGTGGATCTAATGGAAGCAGTGGTAGTTCTGGAACAGCAGGTTCTTCTGCAACATCAGGCTCTTCTGGTACTTCTGGATCATCTGGTTCTGCAGGTACTGCTGGTAGCTCAGGTAGCTCAGGTACTGCAGGTCTTTCTGGAGATAGATATGCTACGAACTCTATTCAATTATTTACTTTAGGTAATGGTGGTTCTTTAGTAGTTCAACCAAACTTATCATACACTCCTGGTCAATCTATCATTATTGCTTATAATGCTCTTAACTATCAAGAGAGTGTAGTTACATCATATTCTCCTATAAGTGGTATAATACAATTCACTGTTCCTAGTTTAACAATAGGTGCTGGTTCATATAGTGCTTGGTCTGTAAACTTACAAGGTGCAACTGGTGGTCAAGGTACATCAGGTACGTCTGGTTCTTCTGGAACTAATGGAAGCTCTGGTACATCTGGGTCTTCAGGTACATCAGGTACAAGTGGAACTGATGGATCTAGTGGAACAACTGGTACATCAGGAACAAGTGCAACTAGTGGAAGTTCAGGTACAGATGGTTCTAATGGATCAAGTGGAACAAGTGGAACGAGTGGTACTAATGGTACAACTGGAACGTCTGGAACAACAGGAACTGATGGCTCAAGTGGTACAGATGGATCAAGTGGAACTGATGGTAGTTCAGGGTCTTCTGGCACTGCAGGTACAAGTGGAACTTCTGCATCTTCTGGTACTAGTGGTACTACAGGAACTGATGGTTCATCTGGAACAGATGGTTCTTCTGGAACTAGTGGTACAAGTGCATCTAGTGGATCTAGTGGTACAAGTGGTATAGATGGTACATCTGGAACAGATGGGTCTAGTGGTACCTCAGGTACAACAGGTACAGATGGTTCTAGTGGTACAGCAGCAACATCAGGTATTTCTACATTGATGGCTGGTACAAGTGGTAGTACAATTACTATTCCTCCTGCTGAAGCTACAACAACAACAAGTACAACATCTACTACAACTACAGCAGCACCATATGATTCCTACAGTTCTTATGCTGGCACTACATATGAAGATGCTTGTACAAATGGAGGGACACCAAATACTACTTTTTATGTAGCTAGTGGTGACCCAATAACTGCTGGTACTATTATATATGAAAATTCAGCTTTAACATCTCCTGCAATAGGTTATAATGCAATAATGATAAACAATAATGGGGATGTGTATTCTACAGATACTAATGGTGCCCTTGTATTTACTGGTAATTGTACAACTACAACAACTACAACAGCTGCTCCAGGTCCAACATTATATGTTGATTCAAACTCAACTTTTGCTTGTTTGGGTTCAGGTACTTATAATCTTCCAACATATTTATATACAGGTACACAAACTCTTTGTGGATGTACTTTTTTAAATGCAGCTAATGCTACAGCAATACCTGCAGGTACTTATTATGTTTCTGATCAAACTAATACTAGACAATTTAGTTCTGCAGGTGGAGGTTCATCAGTGCTAACAGCAACAGGTGGTTGTGTAGCTTGTTAAATTAAATACAAAAATATAAAATAATTATAAATGCCTTACGCTAATATTACCATAACCATTGAAACTGGTAGATCATTCTATCCTGGACAATATGTCCAAGTGATACATGATGAGAACAACTACATCTTTGGTCAAGTGGTTACATATGATCCTGTAACAGGAATCTTTGTTTTCTATCCTACCAATTACTTAGGTGCTGGTACATTTAATACATGGACTGTCGTAGCATCTGCTGTTTCAGGTTCTAGTGGTACCTCAGGTACTTCTGCAACCTCTGGAACTTCAGCATCAAGTGGATCTAGTGGTAGTGCAGGTACTGCTGGTACTAGTGCTACAGATGGCTCTTCTGGAACCAGTGGAACAGATGGCTCATCTGGTACAAATGGATCTTCAGGCACTGATGGCTCATCTGGAACTGATGGCTCTTCAGGTACTTCTGGAACAAGTGGAACCACTGGAACAGATGGAAGTTCAGGTACAACAGGTACCTCTGGCACTGATGGATCTTCAGGATCTTCAGGAACAGATGGTTCAAGTGGTACGTCTGGAACAAGTGGTTCTTCTGGTACTGATGGTTCTTCTGGCTCATCTGGAACAAGTGGTTCTTCTGGAACAACAGGTACAGATGGTAGCTCAGGAACTGATGGTTCTAGTGGAACTACAGGAACAAGTGGCTCTAGTGGTACAACTGGTACTGACGGATCAAGTGGTACAGCAGGTACAAATGGTACAGATGGTAGTAATGGTACATCAGGCACTGATGGAAGTTCTGGTACATCTGGAACTACAGGTACTGATGGATCTTCAGGCACTAGTGGCACTGATGGATCTAGTGGAACAAGTGGTACTGATGGAAGTAGTGGTACAAGTGCAAGCTCTGGAACTTCAGCTACATCTGGTAACTCAGGTGACTTATATAAGACTACATCTTCTACTAGTTTAACATTAGCTGTTGGCACTCAAAGTTTAACTGTTGGTTTAGGGTTGGCATATACAATTGGTCAAGGTGTGGTTGTTGCTTACTCTGTAGGCTTCGACATGATTGGTTTTGTTACTTCTTATAATTCAGCAACAGGTGCTATGGTATTAACTATAGATTCATTTAATGGATCTGGTACATATGCTGTTTGGGAAGTAAACCTTGCAGGAGCTGCAGGAGGTGATGGTACTTCAGGTACAGATGGTTCTTCAGGAACTTCTGGAACTGATGGTTCGTCAGGAACTTCTGCCTCAAGTGGAACGAGTGGTACATCTGGTTCAAGTGGAACAGCTGGTACAACAGGAACAGATGGATCAAGTGGAACTTCAGGAACAAGTGGAAGTTCAGGAACTTCTGCTTCAGCTGGTACAAGTGGTAACCAAGGTGCTGATGGTTTCTTAGCAGAGTGGTTATATAGTATAAATCCTGACACATCTGTAAACCCAGGTAGTACATTCTTTAGATTAGATATTAACTCTTGGAGTGAAACTGTAACAAGTATTGCCATCAGTGATACTGCATACAATCCAAACGTAAACTTCTCTACATATTTAAACTTTATTGGAGCAAACTCAATCATTAAGTTACAAAGCTCAAGTAATGTTGCAACTTATAAGTTCTTAAGAATTGTAAGTAATACACCTTTTGTGAGTGGCTATGAAGATTACACAGTGACACAACTTGCTAGTGGTGGTCCAGATCCTAGTGCTAACGAAGCATTCTATTTCAACTTCATTGGTGTGAGTGGTACATCTGGTACTTCAGCATCAAGTGGTACAAGTGCTACATCTGGCACTACAGGAACAGATGGAAGTTCTGGAACTAGTGGGTCTAGTGGTACTTCAGCAACTGCTGGTACATCTGGCTCAGCTGGTACATCAGCTTCTAGTGGAACAAGTGGTACAGATGGGTCTAGTGGAACTAGTGGTACAACTGGAACTGATGGTAGCTCAGGCACTAGTGGAACAACTGGTACTGATGGTTCATCAGGTACAAGTGCAACTTCTGGGTCTAGTGGAACCTCTGCATCTAGTGGGTCATCAGGCACATCTGGCACTGATGGATCTAGTGGTACAAGTGGAACTGATGGATCATCAGGAACAAGTGGAACGAGTGGCACTGATGGTTCTTCTGGAACAGCAGGTACATCAGCTAGTGCAGGTACAAGTGGAACCACAGGTACAGATGGATCATCTGGTACAAGTGCTACAAGTGGATCAAGTGCAACAGCTGGTACAGCAGGTTCATCAGGAACTGCAGCAACATCTGGTGAATCATCTTCATACAATGGAACTTCAGGAACAACACAAACTTTACCTTTAGCTTAATAATATGGCAATCTTTAACGTACAAACCAATCTGAAATTTATAGCAAATGACTTTGTCAAAATTACTGCTGTAGGTAGTCCAAGTGTATTTGTTATTGGAAGAGTTATATCATACACAGCAAATACTGGTACATTAGATATAAATGTTTTACAGCAATCTGGTACAGGAACATTTAGTTCTTGGACAGTAGAACTATTTGGATATAATGGTTCCTCTGGAACAGCTGGTTCAGCAAGATCCTCTGGTGACTCTGGATCAAGTGGTACATCAGGAATGTCTATGACATCTGGTACATCTGGAGCTGCTGGAGCTTCTGGCACTGCTGGAACCTCAGGAACTTCTGGTTCAGCAGGAACATCTGCAACAAGTGGAAACCCAGGAGCATCTGCTCCAAATGGTGCTACAGGACCTCAAGGTCCACAAGGTGCAACTGGTCCACTAGGACAAGGTGGTTCATCAGGTGCTTCTGGTGGTAATGGACCAACAGGTGCTCCAGGTGGAACAGGTCCAGCAGGTGGACAAGGACCACAAGGATTTGCAGGTCCAACAGGACCTACTGGTGCACAAGGTCCACAAGGACCTACTGGTACTTCAGCTTCATATAACCAAGACTTAAACTCAGGTGCAGGTACAGTTAGATATTCTCCATTAACTGGAAGTGCTTACTTACGTGCTTATCAACAATATTATACAGGTGGTGACCTAGGTAAAGGTATTAATAGTAACGTTGCTCCTACATGGCAAGGATTTGGTTTTGGTTGGGCAACTGATGCAGCTTTAGGTGGAACGTTTTTCTATAATCCTTCTTCAAGAGATTTAAAGAAAAACATTGAACCAATGACTGCATCTGGTATGGATATTATCAATGCAACTAGTATAGTTACATATGATTATGATCATGGTATGCATGAAGAAATTTTACAAGTGGGATTCATAGCTGAGGATACTCCAGAAGAATTAGCTACCTTTGAGTATGACAAGATGGATCTTAGCAACACTGCAGGAGTAATATTAAAAGCCATCCAAGAAATAGATGCTAGAATAACAATCTTAGAAAATCAATAACAATGGCAATATTTACTATATCAACTAATTTATCTTACGCAGCTGGAGACATTGTACAACTTAGCTATGATGCTAATAACTATGTTATTGGTACTGTTAATACTTATAATCCTTCAACAGGACAATTAGATATTACAGTTAATACATCAGTTGGTAGTGGATCTTATTCTACATGGATAGTTAACTTAGCTGGATATGCTGGAACTGCTGGTGAAGCTAGTAGTTCTGGTACAAGTGCTTCTTCTGGTACAGGTGGAACTTCAGGTACAGCAGGTTCTTCTGGAACTGGTGGTGCATCTGCTACTTCAGGTAGTTCTGGAACTAGTGGTAGTGCTGGAGGCACTGGAAGTAGTGGAACAGGAGGTAATAGTGGTTCATCTGGTACATCTGGAGCAACAGGTCCTCAGGGTCCTACAGGAGCTCCAGGTCCAACAGGTCCAACAGGATCTAGTGGTACGTCAGGTGTATCTGGTGTAAATGGTGGAACTGGTCCTCAAGGCCCCACTGGACCTGTTGGTCCTGCTGGTGGTACAGGTCCTTCACCTACAGGTGCACAAGGACCAACAGGAGCTGCAGGTGGACAAGGTCCTCAGACAGTTTACAACCAAGCATTGAATACTAATAGTAATGTATACTTCTATTCAATGGAAGGTAGTAGTTTATATTCTCCTATATTCTATGTACAAGATGGAGCACAATGGAATGGTGCATTTGGCTACACTCCACATGGATGGATAGGTGATGCTAACTGGTATACTTATGGTGCTGTAGGTGCTGCATATTTCTTTGGTACATCTACAAGAGATGTTAAAAAAGATATTGAACCTTACAATGTAGATGCTACAGAGATTATTAGAAATACAGAAATTATTACATATAACTATGATCTTGATGATGATCAAATGTCTAATTATAAAAAGATAGGATTTATAGCTGAAGATACTAATGAAGATATGGCATCAACAGAACATGATAAAATGGAAATACCTGCAACATTAGCTGTTGCTATGAAAGCTATACAAGAATTAGACGCTAGAATAAATGTATTAATACAAAAACAAAACTCATAACCATGACTATAAATGATGTAGAATTTTTTATAAAAGTTCAAAGAATGCAAGTTAATCCTAACCATAACACTCAAGAAAACGTAGTGACAAGGGTAAGCTGGCAATTGGTTGCTAAGTATGTTGATCCTGTAACAGGACAAGAACATATTGCAACTTATGATGATACTACAACTATTAAATTAGTTGATGCTGCTGGATATATTCCTTTTGAGAATCTTAGTGAATCAGATATAATTAGTTGGGTAGAAGCTAGAGAGAATCAAAGAACAAGAAACATAGAATGGAGAAAACAAAATGTATTTAAGCTTCTTCAAGAAAAAGTAGTTCCAACAAATGTAACTGTTCATGAAGAGATATTACCTTGGGTACAACAATAAAACCAATAACAAATGCCTTACGCAAATATAACATTCACTGTACAAACAAATCGTTCATTCTTAGTAAATGATTTTGTCCAAGTATCTGCTAATTCTACCAATTATGTTATTGGTAGAGTAGTATCATATAATCCTAGTACAGGTGCGTTAGTTATTACACCATTACAATCTGTAGGTTCAGGGACGTATAGTTCTTGGACAGCTGCATTAACAGGTCCTTGGGGATCTTCTGGTACAGGTGGTACATCTGGTACTGCAGGAACAGCAGGTAATCGTGGAGCTGCAAGTACATCAGGTAATCATGGTAGCTCTGCAACATCAGGATCTTCTGGAACACGTGGTGCATCAAATGCAGCAGGTGCTTCAGGACAATCAGGAAGATCAGGATCAACAGGTACTTCAGGTAATGCAGGTCCAACTGGAAGTCCAGGAGGACAAGGACCACAAGGTGGACAAGGAGCAAGAGGTCCATCAGGTACATCTGGATCTTCAGGTGCAACTGGACCACAGGGTCCTACAGGAGGTCAAGGTCCTACTGGACCTAGAGGTCCACAAGGTCCCACTGGTGCCCAAGGTCCTACAGGAGCTACAGGACCTCAAGGTCCTGCTAATAGTAACAACCAAACATTGAATCAATTTTCTCCAATGACATTTAACACATGTAATTGGCAGACTTTATATTATGGTAGTGTAGCACAAGCATATAGTGGACAAGGTTCTAGAAGTACCCCATCTGAAATTCAGTTTATTACATTTCCAGGTGTATGGCAAAGTCCAAATGGAGCTATTGGTTCTCCTAACTTCTTCCCTACATCTAGTAAAGATGTAAAAACAAACATTCAACCTTATACAAATTCTGGATTAGACATTGTAAATGCTACAGAGATTGTAAGATTTAAGTTTGACATAGATGGCTTGGAAGATGATGCTAAAGTTGGATTCATAGCAGAGGATGCACCAATAGAACTTACAGGTCCAGATAGAGATAAGATGATTATACCTACAACAGCAGGTATAATAATGAAAGCTCTCCAAGAGCTTGATACAAAATTAAAAGTTTTGGAAGGTAAGAATTAAATCTTACCTTTGTTTTTTAAACCAACATTATGAATATAGATTTTCAACCAATATTTCCTACAGAAGAAGTAGATATTCAAAATTATTACTTTTACCAAACAGGATTCTCTCCTGAAGAACTAACAAAAGTTTATAAAGGTGTAGCCACTCTTCCTTTTCATAAAGCTAGTACAGGAGGAGAAGGTGGTCCTGCTGAGAAAGAAATAAGATCTTCTTCTGTTAAGTGGATTCCTAAAGTAATTGAGTGGCAATGGTTATATGAAAAGTTATTCAACATGGCTATAGAAGCAAACAATGCACTATGGCACTTTGATCTATTCACAGCATTAGATTGTATACAATATACAGAATACTATGATGTAGAAGATGGACATTACAACTGGCATCAAGATATTGGTCCTGGTCCTATGTCTAAAAGAAAGATAAGTATTACAGTTCAACTATCAGACTCTGATGAATATGAAGGTGGTGACTTACAAATATTTAAAGGTGGTGATCCTGAAAAAGCAGAAGCAGCACCAAGAGGTAAAGGAGTTGTATTTATTTTCCCTTCTTACATGATGCATAGAGTTACTCCAATAACAAAAGGAACTAGACGTTCCTTTGTATTATGGGTTGGTGGTACACACTATAGATAGTTATTTCATACTATGTATTTCTAGATAGTTTGTTTTATCATCTGGAAAACCTAATCTTCCTACAAAGAAAGAATTAAATGCTAGACTAATTCTTTGTAACTGCCCTTTTATTTCAGGAACAGCATGATACATTTGTGATGGAAACAGTACAACATCTCCTGTATTTACAGGAACATGAAACTGATTACTGTTAAATTCATTAGACATACCATTCTCTACATGCCACATTCTAGGGGTATCTTGTTGAAATTGTATTTCATCTAAGTCATTATCAGCTTGGATGTAAATTACACCACTCACTACACTGTTAGGATGATAATGTGAATGATGAAATCCTCCTGGATTAGTATAGTTTAACCAAGACTGTGTTATATAAAGTTTAACAGAATCTTTATCTCTTGGAGAAATTATATCAGTTACCCATGCATCTAAAGACTCTTGTGCAAACTTTTTCATTTCTTCAAAACCAGGCTCCTCTAATATTCTTCTGCTCACTGAACTTCTGTTTCCCACACTTTTACCAATTGGTGTACTATGTACTAATTCCAATTGTTCTTTAGTAAAAGGTGCTGGGAATTTTGTTTTCATAATAGGTGTGGGAAATAAAATCTGTATCTGCTTTTCCATTATTAAAGTGTATTTATTTTTAAATAATTAATTCCTTTCATTGGTCCATCTATAAAACCAATATCTCCATTAAAGAAAGAGTTGAAAGCTAGACTGAGTCTACCTTCTGTTTCTATAGTTGGAACACTGTGTGTTAGTTGAGATGGAAATATAACTAAGTCTCCTGTATTTACAGAGATCTTAACATCATTCATATTAAATGGAGTTTCTTCTTTAGGCTGTACTTGCCAGTTACTACCATCTTCCATCTTAGTAAATGTAATAATATCATTCGTAGCATTTATATAAAGTACACCACATAATACACTATTATGATGTGTGTGCTTATAATGAAACTGACCTTTCTTAGAAAAGTTTAACCAAGATTGAGTTATCTTAAGTGATATATCATCAGGGTTGATAGGATTATATACCTGAATAAGATAATCCTGTAGTGCCTGCTCACATAGTTTTTTTATATTAGCCAACATATCTTGTTCTAATATGTATATATCTTTTGTATTAGAACCATTGTCTCTCACCTTATCTTTATAGCTAAGCATGTAAGACATCTCATGTTCTGTAAAACTTCTATCAATATTACTTATAGTAATTGTAGTTGGAAAGATTGGTATTACTTCTCCTGGTTGCATATTATCTTGTTTGACTAGGTGTATTAACTCTTAAGAAATTTATTCCATCAATATCTCCTTGTACAAATCCTAGTTCTCCTTCCCAGAATGAATTAAATGCAAGACTTACTCTTGTATGTTCATGATCTGTTTTAGGGACACTGTGTATTAAGTTGGAAGGAAATAATACTATATCTCCTGTACCAATAGGTACTGTGAACTCATTACAGTTAAAATAGTTTTGTTCTAGTGCTTGTACCTGCCAAGGTTCACCACTTGCTCTCTTAGTAAACATTATACTATCAGATTCTTTCTTAGCATTGATATATAGACATCCACTAACAATACTGTTATGATGGTTATGCTTATGATGATACTGACTCTTATCTGTATAGTTTAACCAGGATTGTGTAATGACTAGCTTAATCTTATCAGGATTAATAGGATTGTAAATTTGTATTAGATAGTCTTGGAGAGCTGCTTCTATATCTGCTTTGATTCCAGCAAGCTTTGGGTGCTCTAAAACTAATACATCCTTTGTAGTTATGTTACCTGTGTTAGCTCTTACAGTGGACTTATAATCTAAGACACACCACAGTTCTTCTTGTGTAAATGCTCTGCCTATGTTATTTGCTAGCAGGCATGTTGGAAACATTGATACTAATTCTCCTGGTTTCATAACAATTGTTTTACTGCTTCTAATACTACATCTATACTTATAGACTTATGACATTCAAAATGTCTAGGTGTATCTTCATGCTCTGGGCACCAATTCCAATCACCTTTATTAAACTTGAACACAGGATTATTCCAACATCCATTGCATACTTCTAAGTTAGTTATACGTGTACAGTTACCTTGGAACTCGTGATCTGGTGTAGTAAAGTTAGATATCATCACAGTGTGTTTACCAATGCCCCAGTTTAACCAGCTAATACCACTAGATAATCCTATAAACAATTCTGCATGATGTAGATAGTTCATTACATTAGTTAATGACTTATCTTCTAAAGTCTCTGCACCATAGTCATCTGCTTCTTGTGAAAGCTCAAACACTCTATAGCCCCAGCTTTTTAATCTTTCTATTAACTCTGGCCAGTAGTACCAGTGCTTACATTGTGCTGTAGATCTAGTTGATACACATATATATGGATTTGTAACAGGTCTTTCTCTTGGTGTGAAAGCTATCCTAGGTTGTATCTCTTTAAAAGGTAGAGCTAATATATTACTTGCTGCTTGTTGTAATGGTATAGTAGCAGGATGTACAGGCTCACCATCTTTATTCCAGAACCAACCAAGCTCTACTTGAGCTACTATGTTATGTACTATAACTCCTCTTTCTACAAACTCTAGCTCAGGATACACAGATTGGAATAGATCATTCTTAAATGATGACACCACTACATGACATTTGTACTTCTCTTGGAACTCTAAGCAGTATGGTATCCAAGCTATACTATCTCCAAGACTCTTAGACTCAAATACAATAAATACTCTCTTACCTGCTAACTCATCTAATAGGTTAATCTGTTTAACTGTACGTCCTTGATACTTAATAAAGATAGCTACGTTAGATAGGTATCTTCTGTTAAGCTTAGCCCATCCCCCTTTCTTCATTTTAGTTTCATAGATAGTTGTATTACCATCTACAAAGCTTACATCATATTCTCTGTCCTTTCCTTCATCACCTAATAGCTCAAAGTACAAGCCATTAATGTGTAATAATTTATATGTTATCATCTCTCTGTATTAAAAAAGAATGTTTGAAATAGTCTACCATCTTGTAAATCTTTACCAAAATAATCAAGAGACATGTGGTGTAGATCTCCACGATAGATTATTAGTCTGTTATATACATTACCTATTCTATCTACTAGGTCCCACTTTGTCATATCATAAAACTCAGACTCATGATCTTCTATTGGGTCATTTGTTTTTCTTCTAAACAAACCTGTACCACTAGATATTGGAGCATCAGGAGTTAGATAACATACACCTGCCCAGTCTGTTTCGTCTTTATGAACCCAAGATCTATTAGCTGCTATGGTGTATTGAAATGCACCAGATGCATCGTCTCCCCACCAAGTTACATTACCTGCAAATGGTCTAATTAACTCTTGAATAATATTCTTGATACTATCATCTAAATAAGAATGCGTTCTAAATCCAGGATAGTTACCTTTTACATCAAAGGTTTGAGTAAGCATAAACTCTCTGGTCTCATCTGGATTATTATAAAAGTCTGATATACAAATAGATTCTACTCTCATAAGTTGTTATATGTGTTTATATATAATTGTCTTGTTTTATCTGATGTGTATCCTTCAGTTATCTTAGATACACCATCGTAGTATTTCTTAAGTGTCTTACACACTTCTAACCAGCTCCTGCTTTCACGTGCAGCTAGCATTTCTTTTCTTCTTTGGTCATATGTTTTAATCGTCTCCTGTATACCTTTAATAACAGACTCTGTAGTGATGTTAGGTAAGACCCACATTCCATCCATATGTCTAGAACCTTTATAAGTTCCTACAATAGGTAAAGCACATGCTGTGGCTTCCATAAGTGTTAGGTTAGGATGTCCTGCTTCTAACATAGATGGATGTAAGAATATGCTATGATCTTGATATAACTCTTTCATTTCTTCATCAGTAGGATTTGTTAACTTTAAAGTTAACTTTTTATACTGCAATAGTTCTGAGTGTATATCAAAGAACTTCTGGTTATCAGTATGACCAGCTATTGTAATAGGAAGATCTAACTGTTCAGCTGCTTCTATACCATATCTAAATCCTTTTCTATCATATCCACTGTCACCTGCCAACCCATTGTTAGCTATCATCAATAGTTTATGTGGAACTGGCTCATTGTTTGGTGTAAAGAAATCTGTGTTAGCTCCATGAGGTAAATAGAATAACTTATCAGTCTCATTGAAGTATTCTATCAAATGCTCAGCATGTGTAAAGGATATGATAGATCCTTTCATGGCCTTCAGGTTTTGCTTAAATACCCAGCTATCTTTACCATACCATTCTGTATGATGATCATGTAAAGAGAACACGTAAGGTATATTTCTTTCTAAGCAATGTAAAGCCTGGTTAGCAAGATGTGCATGTACAATTGTATCTGGCCATCTCTCAAGCTCATTCATATATCTGATGTCAACTTGGACATCTAACTTCTCTAGGTTTTGTTTGTACTCCCATATAAGTCTTTCTACAGCTCCCCATCCATTTGGTGGTATGGTTATTAACCCTGTAGCTACGTGTACTATTCTCATTTTCTAAATGTTTTTTGCATGTTATCTATTAAAGAAAATCCATCTGCTTGTGTGGTAAGTCTCTTCTTAACTATACCCATTTGTGGCCCTGCAAAGATATTATTAAAATACATATCAGAAGCATCCCACTTGTGTTTTCTTAAAGTGTTTTTTAAATAGTTAGCTGTAGATATAGGGAACATGATAGATTGTAAACCTATGATGTGATCTGTAACATACATGTCATCATTGATATCTTTAATAACAGGACTCTGAGGCCAGCCATATTCTAATGTATCCTTGTCTCCAAAAGACATATAGTTGATACCATTTGGTCCCAATAAGTGTGCACATTCCTCAACTTTTCGTACGAAAAAGTGTATGTCTGTCTCAATGATACAGTCACCTTCACATACCATTAAGAAGTCACAATCATAAAACTCACTTAAGATGGCATTCTTGAATGCTTCATAGCATCCATAATGTGCTGGGGTAAGTGCAGTGCCATACTGTCGAACTTGCTCTTCATTGAAGAGTTCCATTGAAACACAACTGGGTCTAATGCAGTTATATGATGGTGGTAAAGACTTATAGGGCTCGTTAGTGTGTAGGATATATTGCCATCCATGGGCTGCCACTTGTTCAAGGGAAGCTCTACTTGCTTGTTCTCTTTCATCATTTAGTGTAGTTTGTATGTGAACTAATTTAATCTTTGGTCTATCTTTCTTCTTCCATCTAAACTTACCTGTGTTAGTATATTTATGTAAGGTGTCTTTGTTTAATTTGAATTCCTCTACCTTGTAGCAATCATCTCCATCATAGAAATCCATCCTTACAAGTATAGGTTCTCCTTTAAATTCAAACTCATAATACCACTCATGTCTTTGAGAAGGAATAATCCTTTTAGACATGTCATCCCCAATAGATATGTATATCTT
>Ga0255080_1000037_pt1 | contig 25377 bp, 16 predicted proteins | sample Colum_Atlam_RepC_FD_188467 | JGI IMG/M metagenome (GOLD analysis project Ga0255080, IMG submission 188467) | Freshwater microbial communities from Columbia River, Oregon, United States - Colum_Atlam_RepC_8h | ecosystem: Environmental > Aquatic > Freshwater > River | place: USA: Oregon...
ATCCAATACTTGATTGAGTTGCTGCTATACTTAAACCACCTGGCCCTTCACCATTAATAACTGCACCACCTGCAATATTCATTCCACTTGTTGTAAATGTTGTTGCAAATGATTGTACATAAAATTGGTCAGCGTCAGCATCAGTTCCTATACTTAATTGAGAGCCATTTGCTACACCTGCTGTTGTATTTCTAATTGTTAATTTATTATACCCTGTACCTCCTGAAGAAAAACTATTTGAACCAAAACCTGAGAATGTTGCTACACCTGTTGAGGCTAGTCTTAATGATTCTACAAGTCCTGAACCACTATTAGTTAAAAAAGATAAATAGCCTGATGTATTACCACTTGTAGCATTTGTTTTAGCACCAACTATTTGTCCAAAACTTGTAATTGTTGTTAAGCTATCAGAATAACCACCTAAACTAAGTTTACCACCTCTATCTATTGCTTGAGTTCTTGAATCATATATTCTTGGATAGTTTAAAACAGCAGCATCAACAGCAATATCTAAAGCTGCATTAGCTGTTGTTGTACCAATTCCAACATTAGCAGCACCACTACTTGCCAAATATGTAGCACCACTAACCTTAGCTGTACCAGTTACTTCTAATTTATAACTACCACTAGGTGCTGCTCCTATTCCTACGTTGTTAGATGCGTCTTGGAAGATGGCATTTACATAATTACCAAGCTTTTGCGTATTACCCATTTTCTTTATTTTTTATTTGTAGCTACTTTGATTCTAGTTTGATTAATCTATTAGATAGTTCTTCGTTTTGTTTAGATAGTTCTTGGATGGCTTTGGTTAGCATTGCAATAATACCTCTGTCATAAATACCCCATTTCCCATTTTCATCTTTTGGAGTATTTGCAACTTCCTCTCCTAATGCTTCATTTACTTCTTGAGCATAAAATCCTAATTGTCTGCTAGTATCTTCTATACCACTATCATCTTTCCAATAAAAATATCTTGGAGTTAATTTTAATACTTTATTTAAAGCATTTACAATTTCACCATCATCTGTCTTTAAGTTTTTGTCAGAAGATGAAACTACTTGATTGCTTGAGTTTACTGATAATGTACCTGCTGCATAATTAAAAAAGAATAAATTACCATTTAAGAAATTGAATTTAGTAGCGTAGAAATCCCAAGTTTTATAAGCTGTATTATTGCCATTTACCGCTTGCATTCCTATACCATAAGCTGAACCTGTATCAAAAACATCTAAGTTATTTGATGCTCCTGTATTAACAGTTAATTTATTAAATGGACTACTTGTACCAATACCTACATTACCATTACCAAGAACATTTAATTTATTACCTGCTCCATAAAATCCAATACTAACCATATTAGAAGATGAACCATCTCCTACAAATTTAAAAGCTAATTCACCTGTATTATAATTGTTTGAATAGTTCTTACCAAATTCTAAAAAAGTTGATTGACCAGCAGTCATTGTTGAATTAAAGAAAGAAGATGTAACTATATTACCTGTTCCTGCATCAACTGAAAATTTATCAGCAGGACTTGCAGTACCAATACCAACCGAACCACTTGTAGTAGCAAAATAAGCTGATGTTGTATTTCTTAAGCTACCACTAACATCTAATGTATAAGTAGTTCCTTGATTACCAATTCCAACATTAGTTCCATTATCCCATATTAAGCTATTGCCTATGGTTGTACCTGTGGCTTTGAGAATGTAATTTTGAGTAGTAAGTGGGGCAGTCGCCAAGATAGTATTTAATGACATAAACTTTTTCTTTTATTTTTTAGCTACAATTTTTTCTAGTTCTATTATTTTTGTATTCATCTCTTGAATAGCTTTTACTAATACAGGTAATAAATAATCAGGAGTAATGCTTAAAATGTCGCTACCGTCTTCCATTTTTTTACCTGTTGAGTGTACCATTTCTGGTATTAAAGGTTTCAAGTTTTGAGCTTTAAATCCAAGTCTTTTAACTGCATTGTCATCTTCTGATAACATATTGTATTTAACAGGTTCTATTTGTAATACTTCAATTAAACCTTGTGTAGTTTCAAAATTCTTTTTTGTTCTTTCGTCTGAAGAAATAGGTGACCAAGATGTTGCATTAGCATTTAATCTTACTCCAAGTGTAGTTGATGCAACTTCAATAGGATTTGTTGATGAATACCATTGAAAAACACTTGCAGAATGGTCATTATAAATATAACCAGTTGAAGAACTTCCGTTTGAAAATCCTAATAATGCAGATGCACTACCACTTATAGTTAAATTACCTCTATTTGCAGAAGGGTATGCAGAAACTGTACCACCAATAATAACTGTACTACCTGCATCAGTTGTAATACGCATTCTTTCAGTACCATTTGTACCAAATGTAATGGCTGCGTTTTCTTCTTGCATTATTGAAAATATGTCATCATTAGAACCACCATATCCTAAGTATGCTTTTCTTACACCTGTTGTACGATAATAAGACATATATCCGTCGCCAATAGTATCTGCACAAGTAAGTCTTAAAGTTTCACTTGTTCCTGAAGGTGTATATATTTTAAATGAACTTGACAATCCAACATTAAATCTTTCAATTAATGAAGCAACATTTCCTGCCGTTCCACTTGCAACACCATAATAAACTATTGAACCGCTTTCAATACCAAATAATCCACCTGTACCATTTATTGTGTATCTATAATTTCCGTCTGTACCTACATATAAATTTCCACCCCAATAAGAACTTGTTGAAGAACCGTCTTGCAACAAAGACATTGAAGCACCAATTTGTAATGCTTTATATGTAGAATTCCAAGTATTAGGCGTAACACCAATACCTACATTACCTGCATTAGTTATTTTCATTCTCTCGTTAAGAGTAGCTGTTGCTGCTGCTGAACCACTTGTACTTGTATAAAAAACGTGCTCGCCTGTATCTTGTGAATATATAGAAGCAGTGCCAGTAGATATATATTTCCAAGCACCATTATAATTTAAGTTCATTGTTAAGAAAGTACCTGTTGTACTATACCCTGCTAATATTGAATTTTGTATCTGTAATTTATTAGATGATGCTAAATTCCAAGTTGATTCAGTTGAACCAATAGTAAGAGCAGTAGTAAATCTTCCTGTACCTGTAACATCTAAATTATAAGAAGAAGAGTTAGTATTACCAATAGATACAAATCCTGTTGCTCCATTATATATTGAACTATCAGTAATTGCAGAGCTTGAGCTAAACTTAGGTACATAAGAAGTTGTTCCACTACCACCAATACCACTATAAGCTCCTACTGAATAAGAATAAGCATAAACTACTACTATATCATTTAATTGACAAGCTGTTGCTAATATTATACTTGTACCATTGGTCGCAGTATATTCACTTTGAGCAAGATTAGAACCATTATAAAAAACATCTATTAATCCTTGAGTATAACTAACTGAAAAAGTAGTTTGTGCAGCTGTCGCAGTAAAAGTAGTTATAGTTCTTAATGCGTTTGTTGGTAAATATGCCGTTAATAAATTATCTATCTCAACAATGTTACCAGCCGCCAAACCCGCTGCCAGAGCCACTGTTGTACCATCAGTCGCAGTAAAATCAGTACCATTAACAAATTTTACTCCATTTACAAACACATCTACCATTCCAAGATTGTAACCATTAGTAACAGTAAAAGTTGTTTGACCTGAAGTCGATGTAAAAGTCTGAACCGCTCTCGCTGATGTTGTTGAATTACCGCTTGTTCCAGACGACCCACTAGTCCCTGTGGAGCCACTTGTCGCAGATGTGCCAGATGTGCCAGTCGTTCCAGACGACCCACTTGAGCCAGCCGAACCTGACGTCCCAGCCGTTCCACTAGTCGCAGACGACCCAGATGTCCCAGTCGTCCCACTTGAGCCAGATGACCCACTTGAACCTGCCGAACCGGATGACCCTGTTGAACCATCTACACCACTAGTTCCAGAAGACCCACTAGACCCTGCTGAACCGCTTGAACCTGTATTTCCACTTGACCCATTTATACCACTTGTCCCACTTGAGCCAGACGAACCTGTTGTCCCACTTGACCCGCTTGTTGCAGACGAGCCACTAGTCCCATCTATTCCACTTGTTCCAGATGACCCACTACTACCACTTGTCCCAGATGACCCACTGCTGCCAGATGACCCACTTGTCCCAGTTGACCCACTAGTCCCCGCTGTCGCAGACGTCCCAGAAGTACCACTAGACCCATCTCCTCCACTTGCGCCATCTAAGTTAACAGACCAAGCAGAATAAGTTCCACTACCCACTGTTCTAGTTGGTGCTGCGAATGATAAAGAACCCGTTGCTGGATTATAAGCTGTAACCTCACACTCTTGGAAGTTATTAGCGTCATAAACCACAATGATAGATTGAGCTACTGTATATGCTAATTGAGTTGCTACAGTTAAAGTTCCTGCATTACCCAATGTAAATGTTGTTGTTGAAGTTGTGGCATATCTGTCACCTTGTAAACCGCTTGTACCAGAAGTCCCAGATGTCGCACTACTGCCAGAAGTTCCAGCCGTACCACTTGTCGCAGACGAACCACTTGTCCCTGATGTCGCAGACGTTCCAGACGACCCACTAGACCCTCCTGTACCATCTGTTGCAGACGTTCCAGACGACCCACTTGACCCACTTGTCGCAGACGTTCCAGAAGAGCCACTAGTCGCAGATGACCCAGAAGACCCACTTGTTCCCCCCGTTCCATCTGTCGCAGATGTCCCAGAAGTCCCAGAAGTCGCAGAAGACCCACTAGTCCCCGCGGTAGCAGACGTCCCACTTGAACCACTTGTCGCAGATGAGCCACTAGTCCCTGCCGAACCAGATGAGCCAGAAGTCCCAGCCGTTCCAGATGTTGCACTTGTACCTGCGGTCCCTGATGTTGCACTTGTCCCAGATGAGCCAGACGAGCCAGAAGTTCCAGAAGAACCAGAAGAGAAGCTCGTAGCGGTCACGATACCGTCCGTTGCTATAAGAACACCATTTAGCGCTCTCACCTTTAAATCACCGCTCAAAAGTCCCTGTATTGCCATCTTAGACGTATTTAAATTTTGTATTATTTTTTATATCCCCATTCAATCTTCTCCACAAATATCTTGGTTTTACGCCTATTGAATTAGCCGCATCTTTTGCACTTTCATAAAATACACCTGCTTCTTCATCCAAAACTAATTTAGATGTATATATATTTTTCCCCTTAATTAAATTGGTACTTCTTCTTCCTGTTTCTCGCATTAATTCACTGATAGGTCTTAACCCTGTATCGCATGCATGTTGTACATTTTCAGAATGAGTCATCCATTCAAGATTACATAGCATATTATTCTCTTTATTGCCATCCATGTGATTAACCTCTGGTTTATTTTCTGGATTTGGAATATAAGTTTGAGCTACTAGTCTATGCACTCTGTGTGATTTGCTTCCGATTTTTACATATACATAATCGCCAGCTTTTGGAAAATTTTTCAAAAATCTCATAGTATGTAGACTGAATACTCTTCCGTCTACAGTTACTAAGTAATTTGGGTTATCTTTTATCTGGCGCATAATATTATTTAACTAGTATTCTAACAAATTCATTTAAGTAGAAAGGTACAGTAGATGCAACAGTTAAAGTTCCTGTTGATGATGTCCATAATACTTGGTTTCCAGTTGGTGTGCCTGAAGTAAGGATGGCACCAACGTCCAAACCACCTCTTGATGCGTAAAGTAAAGTTGTATTTACTGCTTCAGAGAATGTGATGCTAGCTGTTCCTTCTACTGCAAAATTAGAGTATTCACGAACGCCTTGTCCACCACCGCCCGGTACTACATTACCACCAGAGCTACCATTAGCTAATATTTCTTGTGCTATTGCAACCTTAGCCCCACAAAGAGCAAAGACGTAATTACTTACGCCGGGTATAGTGCTTATATTTTGGGTAATACCAAAATTCAAAGCCTTCCACTCCATATATAATTGAATTGCTTTTCTTGGGTCTATGGTACCATTAAAAAATCCTTTTTCTTTTGGAATTGTATCGTTCCATAAGTATTCAGCTATTTTGGCTATCGATAAAACTTCTGCTGGTGTTGGCATTACTATTTATTTAGAAGAAATAACTTTGGTTTGTACTAATGAATGTCGCTCTGTTTAAAGCTGCTTGTGCGCTGAAGATATCAGAGGCAAAAGATATAGCTTGGTATGCAGAATCTAATTCTACTCTAAGTATCATTTTAGTTTGATACCAGTTAGTGCTTGCTGTTAGATTTGCATTTGCTACTTGGCTTTCAGTTAAACCATAATAAAAAGTTTCATTGTATGCTGTAAAGGCAAAGGATGTGGTTTTAGTTGCCACTACCACATTTGAAGCTGTTAACCACTGGACAGTAATACTTAATGCTGTATCTTGTATTAGTACATTTAAACTAGTGGTCACATCCACCAATGCCCACTCAATATAATTGGTAGCTGTTCCTGTTGGTACCAAATAAGTACCATTAGATTGTAATAAGTAAATTCTACGCTTAGTAATAGTTCCATCTGAACCTGTTGAGGTATCAGTTAAAAAAATTAAATTAGGCGTGCCGCTATTCTGTGACGCGGTAAAATTTGGGGAGAGAGGCATTGTATTAAAATTTTACCCAAATATAAGAAATTTATGGCTATTATTGCCTACCTATTTTTTCTTGAATTTACGAACAAGACTAGATACTTTTTCAGATATTGCTTCTTCCTTATTTTTAGCCCTAGATAATTTTGCTTTTGATGGTTTAAATATACTATTTTGAACCTCTTCAAATGCCTCGTCTTTAGCTTCCGATAATAACTCCGACACAATCTTCTTTTTAATGCCATCTAGGTCATATCTTTCTGGATTTGACACCTTGTCTACTCTTCTATTTATTTCTTCGTATTTAGCCGTTATTTGCTCATTAAATTTATTGGCTGTCTTTCTCTTAAATTCATAATACTCATCATTTGTCATAAATCTATGAGTATAATCTGGGTTGGTAATTGAGAACTTATAATTGTCTTCATCTCTTGTTTCTCTATAAGCGTCTGTGGCTGCAAAGTTTATTTCACTTAAAAAAGCATCTATTTTATCGCCATATTTAGCCTTCCCAAACATTTTTCTTACCCCGTCCGCACTATTTGCATAAATATCGCCATAATCGTATTCTCTTCCTCTATAGTCAAAGTTTGGTTTACCTGACTGGAATGCCCTTACAATGCTCATTTGGGCTAATAAATTAGAGCCAAATTCCTTTGATGATTGAGATTTTGGATTATATAATGTAGCCGCCTCGACCTGAAGTCTGTTAAATGGTATTTGCGAAGAAATTATACCCCCCGCCAATCTTCCTAATGTTGGGGCATACCCTTCTTCTTTCATTTCAACTAAAGATGAAGCAGCACTTCCGTATTTTTTTGCGCTGCTTAAATAGGTAGCGTCAAAGATATAACTCCCAAATGCTTGCATTGCAGCTAAAGATGAGATATAAAGCACACCTCTTTCTTGCATATTATTATCTAACTTGCTTTCTCCTTTTAATTTTAAATAATCAGCCCACATGCCTATGACTAATCCTTGGCTTCCTAAAAATGCTAATGGTATATTAGTGCCTCTTATATTAACGGTTTGTTTTGGTTTGCCTACGCTTTCTACTCTTTCTTGAGCATATTGTTTTTCTTTTGCTGTACCTGTAAATGATTTGCCTAATTTTTCTATTTCTTCATCATCATCTATTTTATTTAATAAAGCAACGCCATACATAATAGTTACAGTTATAGCAGCGCCTTGAATACCTCTTATAAAATAATCATCCCCTAATTCACTATATTCTTCGGCAGGTATTTTTGAATCTTTGCTAGTAAATTTAGCGGCTATTTTATACCCCGTTCCTTTAAGTAAACCATACGGAGTAAATAATTCAGCTCCCATTTCAGCCCATCTAGCTATTGAATTTGCAAATGGGAAGGTTATTGAAAAAGCTACATCTCCGGCTTCTGATAAGGTAGAAACTGCTTTAGATTTATTTTTTACACCTTGATTTAACTTCTTCTGTATCATATCTACCGGAAGTAAAATAATAGATGTAATACCTACTGTACTCATTTTACCTGTTTCTCTTGCAGCTTGTCTTTCTCCTCTAGCTACTATATCAGCCGCCTCTGTTGCTCCTAATGTTTTATATGATTCAGCTAAAATTTCTTCTTTTGTAGGATTAGCTATGCCATCTGCCTTCAGTTTTGTTTCTGAAATATCATTAAGAGATTCGACTTGTTTGTAAAATTCTTGTGCTAATCTTTCATTCCTAGCTCTTTCTACTCTTTCATTAACAGTTCTGTTTATTTCTGCAATCGTAGGTTCTGAAACTCCTGAATTTTTTAAATCTCTTATAGCCTTTGTTGTTTCGGCAGCTATATCTCCAGAATACATTATATCATAAACTTTCTGACTTTTTTCAGCGGCACTTAATTCTGGGAAATATTTATTAATCTCTTTAGTAGCTGCTCTAAATTGAGTGACTCCCGATATAGCACCAGACGCCATAGTATCAGCACTTTCTAATAATCTAGGAATATATTTTATTTTAGAATAACCTAAATTAATAGGATTCAAGTCTACTTTTTTACCACCAATCTCAAGATACAATGGTTTACCTAAAAATTTACCTCCTAAAAACTTTCCTTTCCCCTGCTCTAAGTATCTAACTCTTGGCCCAGATGCGGCTCCTACTGCATCATCAAAAGAAGTACCTCTACTAACTCTTCCTTTTAAAATAGTTTTAGCTTCTTGAGATGCATTAATAAGCTCTTTTAAAAATACTCTAGTAGCTTGTATTGGCTTGCCTGTTTTTACGGCTACTGTAATCAATGTAGATGGCGCTCTTAAAAAACCAGTTAAGTTAACTATTTGGTTAACTACGCTAGATAGTCTATTAGACATGCTAGCTGCTCTGTTTTCTAAAAAATTAATACTTCCGCCTTTGGAATCAAATAGGTATTGTATTTTCTCCTCAAATTCTTTTTTTATAAATATTGGAGTATTTTCATCATCTACCTTGCTAGACCATTCTCTTAAATTCTTTAAATCAGTATCAGTTATAGTCATTAATCCTAATTCAGCAGAAAGTATATCCTTTATTTTTGCGTCATCTAAAAGCCCTTTTCTATTTAAATCTACAAGTTTATCTACACTTGTTTTAGGAACTTTAGTACTTATTGCTTTAACCTTATTTAAAATTCCTTTATTTAAATATTTATTTATTTGCTTGGTTTTTCTGTCTGCTATTTCTGAATCAAACTTATCTAATATTGCATTAATTTCTGCCTTAGCTTCGGCATTTGTAAACCCTAAATCAGTTATAGATGAAACAATATTTTCTTTAGCTTCTTTTGCTGTAGTTACATTACCTATTATTTTATTCCAAGCAACTGATTTTACAGCTTTTCCATTTATTATTTTTTCAATAAAATATCCTTTCTCTATAAGCTTCTCTCTTACTGCTACTGAGATTTGATTTTTAGTAAGTAATGTATCAAATATGCTTTTTCTATAATCATCTAAAAAATCTTTTACCTCTTGCTTTTGCTCTTCAGTAAGCTTTTCATCTGCATCTATTTGTTCTTCTAGTTCAGTTTGCGTCCTTTCCCAAATTGCAAAATCTTTTTTACCATTGGCAATAGCAAAAGCTAATACATCATTTATATTGCTTATATTTTCTTTTTTCTCTGCGTAATATTCTTTAGCCTTATTATTAATAACCTTTACTAATCTTTTCAAATAGGTCTGCTCTAGCTCTGTAGATGGTAAATCTAAATTCTTTTCTGCGTCTTTTCTTATTCTCTCCGCCGCTAATGAAGGTGCTAATTTTATTGCTCTATCTGGATTATTTTCTTCTTCTTTTTTTAACTTTGCTTGTACTAATTTTTCACTAGCCTTTGCCAATTTTTTAGCATCCGTTTCTTGCTGGGAATCATCTAATATAGATTGCGCTGATTCGTCAGTATCAAACAATTCTTTTTTTGCTCCGTTTTCTATTGCTTTATCTCTTACGCTTGAGTATATGTTTTTAAACTGACTTTTAAATCCTTTAAAATCTTTAGACATTATATTATACCAATCAGTAAATTTGGTTACACCATTTTCTATATGGTATAAGCCAAAATATGTTAAGTCTAATAAATCATCTTTAGAAACAATACTTCTTGCTCTTTGCTTAAATTCTTTTATTCTCTTGTCGTACTCTGTGTCGTTTGTTATCCTTTTTATCTTCAAAGGATTCTTTTTTGTACCTTTTTGCGCCTTATCTCTTTCTAATATTTCTTTTCTTAAATTTTCAACATCTTTTTCTAGTTCAGAAACTTTTTTAGTAGTAGATTTTTCAACTTCCCCTGCGGTTAGTTCATTTGCAACTTCTTTAATATCAGAAGCTTCATCTGTAATTATTTTCTTTATTTCTTTAACATTAGACTTGGTTTCACTTGCTCTTGCCTCGTTTAATTCTTCAACACTTTCTACTAATTTTCTTTCAAGTGCTAAACTTGATAACTTGTATATTTCTTTGAATGCATTAATAGCCCTTCCGTACGCTGTCCCTAATGTACCTAATGTTGAAGCTATTTTTTGAAGCTCTTCGTTTGCATCTATTTCTTTTCTAGCTGCTTTTTGGACAGCAGAATCATCTCCTTCTTTTAAGCTTTCCTTACCTAAGCTTGCATAATAATCCATTGCAGCACCTAAAATCATAGTTCTTTCTACAGGCTGTAATGATGTTGTTGAGCTAGATGCTTCAGCTACAGCCTCTGCAACTCCCATTTCTTGAATTAACTCTAATGCTAATTTTTTAGTTTTAGCAATTGGGAGTACAGTATATAATGCATTTGGGTCGCTTTCTAATATAGACTTTTGCTCTTCAGTAAGCCCTGTCGCTCTCGTTATAATTTGCTTATAAAGAGAACGCATTCTTACTGCTTCTTCATTGCCTTTAGCTTCTTTGGTAACTTTAGTCCCTTGCTCGCTTGGTCGAACTCTTTCACCACCTTCGGGGATATTTTTCCCTGCGCCTGTAGGACGTGAAACTTTTTCCTCTGCTGCTCGCTCTTGTATGGCATTTTGTATAGGTTTTAATTTAGATAAATCTTGGTTTAAAAGATAATCTTTAAGTTCTGGCTCGGTAAATTCTTTAAATTCACCTTTAGCTATTTCAATAAGGTATTTGCAAGGGTTTTTTGCCATTATTACAAATCATTGATATGTTGGTCAAATTCTAGTAATTCTTTTGTTGCTTCTGCTATTTTGTATTTAGCCAATAAATCACCATAATGACCTACCGCTTTGCGTTGAATTTCAATGAATTGTAATATATATTGAGCTACAGAAACATCTTCATCTTCTGCTTCTTTATAAAAATCTTTATATTGATTATATACATCTACTTCAGTACTATAACCAATTTCTAATGCATCTCCAATATCTGTTACCTTATCTGTAATTGCGTCTATTTTTGGCAAATCTGCGCAATCACCCATATCATTCATGAATTCAACATGCATTTGATAGTGAGTCAATTCTTCAGCGCTTTCTGCTAAAAAGTATTTTTGGGTACCAAAATAACCTATTTTTTGCAATTGGTTAGCTAGGCTTTTCCATAAATTGGATTGATACAATTCTGTATATACTGCATCTTGTAAGCCCTTTTTCATGCTTGGGCTTAATAATGATTTTAAGTTGGACATATTTTTTCTATTTTAAGTTCTTTTAATAGCTCATCAAATTTACTATTTATTATTTGTCTTTTTTGATTTATTGTTAAATCTTTATACGCTTCAGCTAAGCCTTTGGCGGTTTCTGCTTTCTGAGTTTTAGCACTAGGAGCTTTTTCTGTAAAGTTGTTAGTTGCTTCTTTGGTGTTCCAGTAGTCATCTTGGAATTGTTGTTCTGATTCATAATTTGCATTTATTAGTTCTTGTTCTATATCTAATTGATTCTTAGGCACTTGGTTAAGTTCTTTATCTATTTCTATTTCAGCATTATCACCAAATCTTTCATAATATTTATTCTCCAAGTCTTCAATACTTTCTTCTTTATAACCTTCTATTAATGCTTGTGCCATCTCTGCCTTGCTATTATATTCGGATACTGCCATCATCAAGGCATTTTTAACATCTTGAGTATCCATTTTGTTCTGTATTTCCTCACTTAAGTCATTCCATATTGAATCAGCTGCTTCATCTAAGCTTTCGCCTTCTCCTTTTTTAGCGACATAATCTCTTGACCTTGCTTCTTCAGATTTAAACTCTCTTTCCCCTGTATTTAATCTAGCGCCTTTTACTCTACCTGCTACCTCGTCAATAGCTTCCCAGCTTAGGCTTCCTCCAGCTAAACGCTTCAATGCCGCAGAACGAGCATCGCTTGGCTCTATTTTAGAAGCTTCTTTAATTATATTTCTTGTAACGCCCGCTTTTTCACCTGCGATTTGCCTTGTTAATTTCTTTTCTGCTACTTGTTTTTCTTTTAAAGCTTCTTGATATGTTTTTTTAGGAGCTTCCTTTACTTCAGTTGGTTTAACTTCTTTGGTTGGATTATATTTTAATACGGGAACTTCTACTTTGATAACATCACCATCTAATTTAACTTTAAAATCAAGATTATTATCTTTTATATATTTTTCTACTCTTGCTAAAGCTTCGGCTCCCCCTTTATTTTCAAATTTTGCTCCACTCCATTTATTTTCAGTAGTATATTTTAAATCTTTAAATATATTTGCTTTATCTATCGGGGTTATTTGAACTTCATTTATTTCACCTGTTTTTATATATTTTTTATCTTTAATAAATTTATCCCATACTTTTAATCCATCAACAGATATAGATTTATTTTCTAATAATTCGTGGTTTGCAGGTAGATATTTTTCAATTCTTTTAAAAGCATTTTTTATATCAGCAGGTGTGTCATTTTTAGCATTAGCTGTTATAGTAAAACGATTTGTATTAGGTATTACTTCATCATAAGAAATTATGCCCTTATTCGGTAATGTGTAAAATATATTTTTTTCATTCTTATTATGACCTAAATAAGTAGAAACAGAAGCATTATCATCAAACTTTTCAGTTCTATGTAATTGATTAAAATATATATCTTCAGTTGGTTCAACTTCTTCAGTTACCTTGACTTCTTTTGGCTTAACTTCTGCTTTTATAATCGTTTTTGTACCTATAGGCTTACCTTGTAATGCTTCAAATGCCTCTTTGCTTACTTCTTCTCCATCTACTATGTATTTTTTATCTCCAAATTCTTTTGATGGTTTCTTTGCAATATTATATACTTCAGAATCTAATTTTTTAATTCTTTCTTCGTTGGTTTTTATTTCTTCATCTATTCCGGCATGATATGCCTCGTCTGTAGTTTGTTTTTGTTGAATTAAATTTTCATTAGCTTGCTTTATATCATTTCTTTCAACTAGCAATTCGACTGATTTAGCTCTGCTTTCGCCTATTACTGTTTCGGGTATTTTATCTGCGACTTGTGCTGCTTTTTCTGCAAAAATAATTCCTTCTTGATACTGTTCAGGAGTGATAACATTATTAGCTAAATCCCTATCTAAATTTCTAACTGCCTTTTGAGTGCCGATTTCAACTCCTTGTGTAACAATATCTTTAGCAGATACTTTATTGCCAGATGTAACTTTAGGATTTTCTAAATTATCTTCATATTGCTTAACTTGATTCTCTAAAACATCTGCCTCTTGTACTTTTCCTTGTTTTCTTAATATTTTAGCATTAGCGCCCATAGCATTAAGTAAGAAACCAATGCCAAAACCAATACCACCAGATGAACCTACACCATCTAAAATATCTTGATTGATATTATATATATCTTTTGCTGTTTTATTAGCATATATTTGCTGCATTATTTCGGTAGTCATTTCTTCAATACCACCCGTAACACCTGCGACTCCCTTTGTTTTAAGATAATTAGCTACGCCTCCTGCGGTTGATTTATTAAATCTCTTAAAAAACTGCATCACAGGTATTGTTTCTAAGACTGACCCAACCGCTGCATTTTTATAAAAAACTTCAAATGCTTGGTCATCAGTAGCGCCAGCTTGTATTGCTCTATCAAATTCAGCTTGCCCCATAGAAAGCCCCGCACTTACAGCTGTAGGCGAAGATAATTGAGAACCAAGAGTCTTAACTGCTGTTAAAGCTGCGCCTTTAGGCGCTTGGCTAACTAATGCTGCACCTTTTCCTGCTGCGCCTGTAAGACCCCCTGTAAGAACCAGAGAACCTATTTGCCCGACTGCTTGAGCAGCTTGGTCCCATAAAGTATTTTTAAATTCTTCATCTTGAGGAGTAACCTCGTCTATTGCATTATTTAAATAATCGCCAAGTTTAATTAACTTATCACTTATATAACCTTCCCCAGTGCCACCTAAAACTTTTTTTGTTGTTCCTTGTAGTACTGTACCTAATCCTTTTATAGGACTACTAATAAAATTTTTTGCAAATCCTTTGTCTAAAGAAGAAACTAAATTTAATAATAAACCTTGCTGATTGTCTGGGGTTTCAATTATTTCTTCTTTTGTGCCTTCCGGCTTCATTAAAAAACCTTTTTCAGCAAAAGTTTTACCTTTTTCAAAGTCTGGTAATAATAATTGAGATTTTGAAGGGGAAGATACTTCTCCACCAGCTTTTTTTTTTAAACCAAGTAAATCATTAAACTCATTATAATCTTTAAAACCAAGTTCGGTATTAGCATCATCAAAAAACAATTTTCTACTTCCTTCAGAAGACATTAATCCTTTGAATTCAGAATAATCTTTAAATCCCTTATTCTTTGCGTATTCACTATATAAAAATTGCAATTGTTTTTCGTCCATTATTATTTATTTTTATTTTGCCTTCTCATTCTTTCAGCTAAAGTTTCTTTTTTTGGTGCGCCGCTTGTTTTAGGCACTGCTGTAGTTCTTGTTATTGCACCTTTTACACCATATATTTTTTTATTTAATGCATCTTGATATCTAGCCATTTGGTCTGCATTAATTGTGCCTATCAATTCAGAACTTACAGATGTAGCCTTTCCATCTTTATATTTAACTTTTACATATTCGGTATTATCTAAATTATCTTTGCTTATTCCGGCAGCTGATAATGCAGCACTAAAATCAGATGGTAATTGTTCTTTTGCGATAGTTATTTCTCCATCATATAAACTTCCATCTTTCTTAAAGGCAGTGCCATCTTTAATATCTGCATTTTTTGTAGTTAACCCAGTTCCTGAACCAAATATATCAAATAGATGTGTTGTCGGTGATTGATTTTGATTATTATAATCTATTAAACTTTTTGACTTTGCTAGTTCTTGCGCTCTTCCAAATGCCTTTTTTTCTGAAATACCAGAAGTAGCTTCTTTAACTGGCTGTAAATCCCATAGATTATAACCTGATAATGCTTGTGCATTAGGTATTTTTACACCATATTTAGTTTCTAATCTTTTAACTTCTTCTTTATTTGTATTAAATACATTGTTCATTTCTTTTCTTAAACCCTCATCATTTGCATAATCAACAAAACCCTGTTGCAATACTGACTCTTTATATTTTGGAGAAATCGTTGATACTGTTTTTGTATAAAACTGACTTGGGTCTCCCGGTAAATCAACAGAAACAGGAGCGCCTTCGCTCAATGGAATTTTAGAATACACTTTATTAGCATATTCCATTGGATTGTACGACTTATAAAATCTATATTGAGTAATATCTAATGGTCTATATCTTGGGTCGTTTATAGGTAGATGACTTGCTTCAACAGCTTCTGCATACCCATCAGGTGCATTTAAATCTTTTTGAGCTATAAAATGTTGGGCTGTTATTTTATCTTGAGCGACGGCTTGTTTAGATTGAGCTATTAAACTTTGAGCTTCTCTTAATCCAGCATTATAAGTTGATTGAAATTCTGCGCCATATTTAGCAGGATTTAATATTTTATCTCTATTTTGTAAATAATACTGCTTTGCTTCTCCTAATTTACTTAAAAAAGCATTTTGGTCTTGCTGACGCATGCCATTAGGATTCAATCTCTTTTCATAGTCCATTAAATATTTATCTAAGGCTTCTTGTTTAGCTCTTTCTTTTTGTTCTAATTGAATAGCTAAATTAACTGGCTTAGATGTATCTATACTTACGCCTTTATAATATGGGTTTATTCCTAATAATCCTGTAGCTGCCATTTTTAAAAATTATAATTTGTTCCCAAAGAATTTTTCTTTGAAGTGCTAATTTTGTTATTTAATCTACCTAAATAATCTTTATATGCTGCTGAACCTTGATTAAAAGGAGTATTTTGTTGATAAGAATTAAATGGTATATAGTTTGTTGCGAAAGTTGCGGCTGGAGTCATATCAACACCAGATGCGTTTGAAAGTGGAGATGAACCTTGCCCAGCTATCATACCAACAGAAGCTAAATTACCTAAAGAACTAAATGTATTTTGAACATCTTGAGCATATTGTTGATTAGCAGCTTGTAATTTTAATTGCTTTAATCCAAACTGTCGATTATATGGAGTCATTTTATTAATATCAAATTGCTGCATTAAGTCTTGATTTTTCATTTGCGTTGCCCCTCCTAATTGTCCAAATCTAGCATTTCTTTGAGCTTCAGCTTGCGCACCTAAATTTTGCATAGCATCATTTTGCCCAGCAGCTAATCTACTAATTCCTCCTATTGCAGAACGTCTATCTTGCAAAGCTCCAATACCTTGAGCTGTTGCTCTTCTAGCTTGCATAGCTCCCATTTGATATTGTTGAGATTGATATGGATTTTCGTTGTACCTATTTAGTGCTTGTTGGTAGTATTCACTAATTGGCTTACTGCCAGCATATAAGGGACTTTGTTTAGCAAATGCATCCAATTCTCTTTCACTAGATTTTCTTCTCTTGTTAGACCCGATAGCCGATATGCCACCTGCTAAAGCACCAGTACCGGCAGCTATTGCTGCTATTCCGCCACCAACACCTAATACTGCAAAACTCATAATTCCAAATTTTTAATGTTATTCAAAATTTCTTTATATTCTTTGCCTACATCTGTACCAGTAATTTGGTTAATATGTGGCTCTAATATTTTATCTTCTATTTCTTCAACTATTTTATTAATTTCCTCTTCACTTAAATTATTAAATTCAGATTTCATTCCATCTATTCTGTGAAATGTTGTCCAAATACAATCTTCCAATATAAATAAAACTCTTCTTGTTCCGGGATTGGTTATTCCGGTATAAGGAGCTGTTATTTCGTACCACTCTTGAGCGTCAATAGATACAGCAGCTTTTCCATAAGAAACAACATATGGATGTTCTGTTTTATGTATCTTACTCGTCCATAAAGACCCAGCTGGCATAAAAATTTCTCTTATATACATGCCGTCTGTAAATTTATGAACTAATGGACCATCTATTAATTCATCAGGGAATTGCATCATAGCAGCTTCTATATTGTCTACAATTTCATCGTTTTCCCTAATAATCATTACCTATTATTTAATGGCGAATTAATATATTTAGTCGTTGCGCTGTTCAAATATACGAAAGAATTGGCACTTGTTTTCTCAAATTTTATGACCATGTAATTGCCCTTCAAGCTATCCCCTTCTACAAGCCCTCCGGGACTGCTAGAATCCCTTAAAAACGATGCTTGATACTCAGCTTCCAAAGACACAAAATCACTTGCTAAAAGCAAGCTTGTTTGATTTGTAGTAACCCCTCCCGTATTCATTTGGGTGGTTATTGCTGGGCAAGCCCATATGGTATTGCCCGTTTCCATTACCGAAATCCATGTCTTTTTATCTAATGAATTTGTGTTAAAAACATTGGTTATTGAGGCGCCATATTGCGTGCCATAGAAATTACAATAAGGCGAAGTCCCATGTTGCCAAATTTGACCATTTTTAAAGGTAAATAAGGTTACATTAACTTCACCCATAAATTCTGGGAAATACGAATAAAAAGCCTCAAACGCATTAGCATTTTCGTCAAATGAAATGGTATATGGCGCTTGATAAAAAGATGGAGTTGTAGGCATTTTTATTTATTTATAATTGAGTACAATTTATTTCAAATCTTAAATTATTCATAACTTTTTATTTAACTACACGCACATCCTACAAAATCAATTAAATTACCAATATTTGCACTATAAAATTGATTAATATCTACACAAACTTCTGAGCCTTGTTCAAAACTACCTGATTGGAATACTCCAGCACAATCTGTATAAGAGAATGCGTTGTTATCTTGAATAGTACCTTGCTTACAAGTACAAAGTGATGCAGTTGTTGTTGTTGTAGTTGGTGCCGCAGTTGTAGTAGTAGGAGCCGCAGTTGTAGTTGTACAATTTATTGATACAGCTGTATTTTGAACTGATGTTTGAGGTAATGTATCTCTAACTGCAGTGTACCAATTACCATTTACAATACCACTAAAATTATGAGAAGTAGCACCACCGCCTAAAGTAACCCTAAATCCACCAGTACCGCAAGCCCCACCCGCGACACAAGTTGCTGCGTTTGATTGTGAATCTGCAATGGCTACAAAAGTATAAGTACCGGTTCCTCCTGTGAATGAAGATGTAAATGAGCCTGTTGTACCACTACAAGTTACGCCACCATTAGTTATTACTAAAGGAGGTAATGTTGTAGTTGTAGTTGTAGTAGTAGTTGTAGTAGTAGTTGTGGTAGTTGTAGGTGCTGCTGTTGTAGTAGTAGTTGTTGTTGTACAAGAGCTACCACCACTTACGACACTTGTTCTTATTGTTGATGCTATTTTTATATATCTAGTTCCACTAGGCTGACTAGCATAACTATAAGTTCCACCAGATACTAAAACATTTGCAGTAGCCGCACCGGCACTACCAGCGTCCCCGTAAGTTGCATTACTAACATAATATGTAGAACCATCCCCTCCAGTAAAACTATTAACAGTTATAGTTTGTGTAACTCCTGTACAAGCCCCACTTACGGTAGCACTAACAGGAGCTTGCGTTGTTGTGGTTGTTGTAGGGCAAGTAGTAATAGCAAAAGAATTAGCTTTTTTATTACTTGTATCGTTTGTATCTCTTAAAGCTACCCAATAAGTTCCTGCTGCTAGCCCTGTAAATGTTCTTGAAACACTAACGTTAGTGTAGATACCATTTTCGGCTGCAACCTGTGTTGAATAGGTAACATCTGAAGCTTGATAAACTCCTGAACCACCATTAAAACTTACCATTGCTCCAACACCATCAGATATTGCAAAATTAGCACATCCCCCAGATGTACTAAAACTTACAGGCGCTAAGGTTGTTGTAGTTGTACTTGTAGTTGTACTTGTAGTTGTTGTACTTGTACTTGTTGTAGTCGTAGTTGGAGCAGAAGTGGTAGTTGTGGTAGTTGTAGGTGCTGCAGTAGTAGTAGTTGTACTTGTACTTGTAGTTGTAGTCGTAGGAGCAGAGGTAGTAGTTGTTGTAGTCGTAGGTGCCGCAGTAGTAGTAGTTGTGGTAGTTGTAGGTGCTGCAGTAGTAGTTGTGGTAGTTGTAGTTATTGAAGTTATATTTATAACCAAACTATTAGTACAGCTACCAGTAGATGTAATAGTTACAGATACTGCGGCATTGTCTACAGTAACATAAATTCCAGCTAAAAGCTGTGCAAGAGTTGCAGTAGCAGGAGTAATAGTACCTGTATTTGCACTTAATGTGAAATTTGGTCCTAAATTAACCCCTTGACCCGAATTTAATGTAACTAATACTACCATTTTATTATTTTAATTCATTTTTAATTTATATAGCACATGCAAGATTACAAGTTGCATTTCCATATGAAAAATTTAAGTTTACATTAATAGTCCCTATTGAAGTAGAGCTAATTATATAATAAACACCTAATCCATCACCATTATTATAATAATAATTATTTATTAAAGGTGTTGATGAAAATCCTAATAAACCAGAATTTAATAGTGTACAATTATTATCACAAGCATATCTTGTTACATTATAATAATACCCCGGATTTGTTGTAGTTGTGGTTTGCGCTGGGCAAGCAGTACAACCTGCACCCACTCTACTCATTGAACTTGTCCCAATTCCACCCGGCTTATTGTATTCAACCCAACCTAAAGTAGAAATATATAAGTAATATATCCCTGCTGGTAGTGAATTAAATGAAGTAGCACTTATAGATACAGAATCACAAATATTTGTTCCACCTGTATAAACAATAGCTACAATAGTACTTCCTCCACCAGAACATAATACTGTATAAGATGTGCCTACTCTCAATACAGGAGCAGAAGTTGTTGTAGTAGTAGATGGAGCTACTGTTGTTGTTGATGTTGTAGGGGCGCCCGTAGTAGTAGTAGTAGTAGTAGTAGGCGGAATTATATAAGCAGTACCGCCATTATAATTACAATTATTAAATCTTGTAATTTCCTCTAAAGCTATTATATATTTATTAGTATTTGCGTCAAATACGCCATAAATACAAGGGTCACCTGTGTAAATAGAATCTGGATTATATCTATTATTTAAATCTTTTCTATAAGCAGCAGTTTTTGCAACAAAAAATGCATTCATCTTATTAATAATACTAATAGGGGTTATACCATCTTGGCTTAATCTGCAAACCACCCCTCTAAAATTGTCTACAAAATAGTCAGCAAAATTATTCCAAGCTAAGCTTGTTGCTGCATCACCAATACCATAATCACCTGCGTAATATTGTATTTTATTAATTAATTGATTACTATTTGCTTGTAATGGATTACCAGTTACATCTTTAACAATTTGCGTTAAAATAGGCACATTGCCTACTTTAAATTGCTGATAAACTTTTAAATATCTATCTCTTACATGTAATCTTAAAACATCACCAAATGTTCTATCGTATTCATCAAAATCTTCATAATAAAACCTATTGGTTGCATTTATATTAGTATTTGATTGATATGCTTGTCCAAATCTTATTACGGTTGGAAAATATGTTTGCGAAGCGTTTGCATCTATTACAGATGGTCTTCCGTTGCTATTTGTAATTAAATTAATATTATCACTAAAACTAGATTCAATAATTTCAATTAGCTTGTCTTTTATAACATTAAAATCAAAATTAAATGGTTGTATATATACTTTATTATTACCATTGCCATCATTTTGTGATGTAGCTACTAGCCAAACTTTGCCCGTTGTCGGAACTACAAATTTTTTATTTATTTCAAATTGTGTATCTACGTTTTGTATTAAATTGCTTACTTCAATTGGTAATAATGAAACTGTATATTTAGCAGCCGTACCAGCTATATTAGTTAAAACTATAGCGTAAACGGAAATATTTGACATCCCATCAGATAACAAATTAAAAGTACCATTAATAGATAATGTTTGGTCTGTAGCTGATTTATTATAAAAGAAAAAACCAGCAGTTGACCAAACAGGTGTTCCTGCTCCAATATTTACAGGAATATTTGCTTGTGTTTGTATTCTATATGAACTATTATCAATTGTTCTTGGTACTGGTATTGGGAATGATTCTGAATTAATTTGATAAGCACCAATTGTTTCAATATCCCATGTTGTAGAGCTAAAATTAAAATTATCAAAATATGGTACAACCCTTAATCTATAAAATAAATCACCATTTGTTACAGAAACTACAGTTCCTCCATTAGCCAATTTAGCTAATCCAAAATGGAATCTAGTGTCAGTTCCAGCATTGCCAATACCATATTGCTTGCCAAATTCATAAAAAAATCTTTGCTCAGCAGAAGCATTTGTAGAATAATTATATAGTAAAATTTCATAATGTTGCCAATCTGCAGTTCCGGGAAATTGAAAATCTACCCCTATATCATTATTTGGGTATCTTATTTTTAAAAAGTTACCATTTGCTGTATATGTATTATTATCAGCTATTACGGGAATTGGATAGGTAATATTGTATTGGAAAGTAGCAACTGTACCTACAATTTCATAATCAAATTGTTGAGGTAAATTTACAGCTATATTATCAATATCATATCTTCTTATAAATCTAATTCTATCACCATCAGTATAATTATATGAAACAACATTTTGAGTTGAGCTTATCGATTCATTATACTCAGCTATATTATCAATTCCTATGTAAATAAATCTTGTATTATCAAGTGAATTTAAAAGTCCAGCATAAGCTGATGCGCTTACCCAACATAATCTTTTATTATAAGTAGTATTATTTGACCTTAAAACTTGATAATATGATGCATATAATGGAGGGCGATTAAATATAGTTAAATATATTTGAGGGAATCCTGTTGTAGTCAAATCTCTACTTGGAGTATTAATAGTACCACCAACAGATGTTTGCGCTCCAATTGTTCTACCTTGTGCATCAAAGTATTGAATTGCATATTGATAACCTGAATCCCAAACATTAGCAAATCTTGTATTATATAAATCTAAAATTGGGAAAGTTTTAAATGCTGTTGAAGTTAATACAAACCCACTTGCAAGACTCATAACCAATTTATTGCCAACTATAGAACCAACTTGAGTAAATCCTTTTAAAACCATAGCAGCTGAAATTCCACTTAATATGCTATTTACAGTATAAGTTGTTGTTAATCCAGATGTTGAATAAGATACACTTAAATCTGTAACTAAATTTGAAGAAAATGAATTTATATAATACCCGCCACCAGCATTATTTAATGTAGTAACATTTCCATCTAAACCATTTGTTCCTGTACCATATAGATAAATATTCATTACTGTACCTCTTCCGCTGTCATTGCCATTTACGGTTGCAAAAAATAACAACCCTGCTTGTTCATAATAAAATGCTGTTTCCCCAGTTGTTTGAGATACACCTAGACTCATTTTAGTTTTATCATATCCTTCTAGTATTCCTGCATATAACAAAACATTACCATTTGCTAATTCACCTGCATTTGCTCTTTGTGGAACCCAATCTTGTAATTGTGTTGTTTCAATAATATCTAATTGTTCATAAATGCTATCATTGTAAAACTTAAAATTATAAATATCATAGTCGGCTATTACTAAACTATCTTTATCAAAAGACTTAATTAAATACCAATCACTAGTTATACCATTTGTTGTTTCCCTAAATGAAATTTCAATTGCTTTTATATCTGGACCACCAGTTGAAAAATTAACTGATATTCTTGCATTATTTGTAGCAGTATTATCTGTTAATGATGTTGATGGCTGCTGAGGTAATGGAACTATACTTTTTGAACTCCATACTGACTTTTCGTTATTATCATAAACATATCTATAACAAAATTGAAATAATTTATTACGAAGATTGTTTATAGTAATTGTAGTATCATTTTCATAAACCACTTGTGGTGGCATAACTGGAGGAGCTTTTGCAACAAGCAAATACTCTAATTTCCAATTTAAACCATATATATTTCTAACATTTAAACTTTTGGGTGGATTATATCCATCATTAAAAAATAAAATATCACCTTCAATATCTCTATAAAAAATATTTATTGATAAAACTTTATATGATGGATTAAAATTTAAAATATCTACATTATTACTATCTGTTTTACTTTTTAATAATGTAGTTATTGACTGATTATTTAAATCATAATATATGATTGAATTAAAACCACCACTATTCCATAAAAAATAATATGCTCTATTTCTAACTTTATCAGCATAAAAACCAATAACTTTATTTGTACCTGTTGGTGCAGTATAAGATATTAAAGCATTACCAAGTATATTTGATACTACTTTATCTTGACCTGCGCCTTGTGCATCTTTTGTTATATTTAAAGCATCAATATAGTCGTTATTGCTTACTCTATATTCAGCATCGTCTAAATTTAACTTTCCACTAAAAGGAGTGTTTATTATCATTTTTTATGCCTTAACAGTCATTCTTTGTGTGTCTAAATTTTGTTCGTAAGCTTGCATCAAGTACAATGGCTTAAATTGAGCGTTAGCAATTCTTCTTTGATTGTAAAATTCTTGCTTTCTATCTCTTTTATCACCTAAATTACCTTTTCTAGTACTTGGCATAGATGCTATATCTCTCCAAGCTAAAAATGATAATAATGCCTCTCTAAATTGAATAGGTATTCTAAATGGTTCATCCGGATTTCCGCTAGATAAATATTCTATCATTAAATAAGTATAATTAAAATATTGGTTTAAGAGAACCACTCCATTAGAATCGTCTATATTAAATGAGCCTACAAATGGTGAACCACTTGGTAAGCCGTATATATTTTGAAAACCATATCCATCCCAATAATTAAACCATAAAGGCAAATCAGATTGATACCAAGTAGCTAATGTATTATCTTGAGTTAAAGCAAGTCTATCTGGCTGTTGGTCTGCATAATAAGTCATTTTATTATTAAATTTCAAAGGAATAATTTCTCCTACTGAGTTTAACACACCTATCTTAGTATAGCTAATGTAATCATTAGGCAGTTCAGCAGTATAGTTTGTTGTGTCAATTGGTATTTTAACTGACCTAATTTTATAGAAAAAATCAAGACCAAGCTTTTCCATGCCTCTAACTGCTATATTATATAATTTAGCGTATTTGTGGACTGATTGTTCACTTTCATCAATGTAATCATTGATTACTGAATCTATTGTTATATAATTTCTTGTTTGTGACATTTTTAATTATTTGAAACGTAAGCTAATATATCATTGTGACGAATCAAAAAATGCAATTCATCGTTTAATAAAATGGCTTCCCCTGCTCCTTTAATATGGAAAATAACATCATCTTTTTTTGCTTCCATTTTTATTTTAGCTGTGCCTCTTCCAGTAGAAACTACTTTAGCCTTACAGCTTCTTTCTATGTAGTTTTCAGGTAAAAATAACCCTCCCTCTGTAACACCTTCAGCCATAAATGGCTTTACTAAAACTAAATCTCTAATTGGTTTCATATTATTAGTTGTTATTATCTACTCCATCATTACTTGTGTCTATTGGTCTTGACCTTTCAAAGGCTAATTGAGCTTTGATATACTCTACCATAACAGGCACATAATCATCTGGTATAATTAATGTTGAATTTAAATCAGTTGAATCACCACCACTAACCATTCTAACATTAGCTTTATACGCCGTTAATGGTATTCCTGTACTCATATAAACTTCTTGACCTTGTGACCAATAGACTACTTTATTTTGAATTGGTCTTAATGTATCTTGATAACTTACTTGATTCATGCTCAATGGAACAGCACCAAAAGTTGTTGGAGTATTATTATTGCTAAAATTTAATGTAGCTAGACCTTCATTTTTACCTAATGCTACTGGTATTTGTGGTAAGGTAAATTTAAAAGTAGTATTATTT
>Ga0255080_1000039_pt1 | contig 25145 bp, 34 predicted proteins | sample Colum_Atlam_RepC_FD_188467 | JGI IMG/M metagenome (GOLD analysis project Ga0255080, IMG submission 188467) | Freshwater microbial communities from Columbia River, Oregon, United States - Colum_Atlam_RepC_8h | ecosystem: Environmental > Aquatic > Freshwater > River | place: USA: Oregon...
AGATTCAACTATTGTCAAGGGAATTCGTTTGATTGGTGACTGGAGTTAAAAATATATATGAAGACTAATAAAGCGTTTACATTGGTTGAGTTGTTGATTTCACTTGTTATTATTGGACTTGTATTAGCAATGGTGGCTGCTTTTGTGAATATCTTCAAACTTTTGTTTTGGGCATTAGTATATTTTGCTATACCCGCTATTATTTTTGGTGTAGCACTAAAGTTGAACCAAAAATATAAGTGGTTGGTAAAGAAGCGGTATGACAGGAGTTATTTTCGTTATGAATGGAAGAATGGTGACATTATTAATAAGGATCTTATTCAACTTGATGTGTGGGTATTTATGGTTACTTGGCCACTTTATTTGCCTGTTATGTTGGCTATTATTGGTGGTAAAGAAGTGTATCATCGTTATTTGAAGGATCGTTTTAGTATTCCAGAGGGCAAGTAATATGATACAAGAATCCACAGTAAATGAATTGATAGATAATATCAAAAGTCTACATGAGGAAAATGCTAGACTATATCAAGAAATAGATAAGCTTAAATCGTTCAACAATCAATTGGCCGATGTTAATCAAAAATTGGCTCAAGAACGTGATGATCTAAATTTGGAGAAAAATGAATTAAATCGGAAGCTAAAAAGCATACAAGCATTATTTTTATGACAACATCACAGTTAATTGAACAATTGAAGAATTACCCACCAGACTTGCGTGTAGTTAGTCGTGGTTATGAAGGTGGATATGACGACGTTGATAGTTTTGAACAACTCAAGCTTGTTCTTAATTATAATAAAGAATGGTATTATGGTAAACATGAGGATGCTTCTTTCATCCGTAATGAAGAAGTAAAAGTTAATGCTGTTGATGCATTGAGAATTGGATAAATATATGCTTACAAAAACTATTGAAATAATTGGAGTTACAATTCTATTTTGTGTTGGATTGACTATTACAGCTTGGGTTATAAACAAAATTGGTAACTTTTTTGCTGTAAAACTCAAGATTCGTAACAAAGAAGATTGACTTTCTTTAAAGTCGTGGTAAATTGATTGTATGAAGATTGACATTCAAAAGGTTGACCTCACCCAATTTATGGTGCATGAACATTCACTTAATGGTGAAATTGTCCATTTGATTCAGCCACAACATATCGGAACTAAATGGACTCAAGACAACAAGCACATGCGTAGTGTGGTTGTGAATTATGCCGGTGAAGTTATCAGTGCATCGATGCCAAAATTTACTAATTGGGGTGAAAATCCTGAACACTTTCCCGTTCCTACTTCACTAAAGAATGCAACTGTGGTTGAAAAGCTTGACGGTAGCACTTTAATTGTTAGCAAGTATAATGGACAATATATTCTACGAACCCGTGGAACTGTTGATGCTTCTACTATGGCTAATGGTTTTGAGTTAGAATTGTTCAAGTCAACTATTCTAAATAAGTTGCAGGATAATAATGATACTTGGGGTTATTCTATCATTTGGGAATGGCTGTCTCCAATCAATAAAATTGTGCTATCGTATGGCGATGAACCTATATGGAAGTTGATTGGTTTTATTAATCATATCAACTATTCACTTGCACAACAAGATATGTTGGATGCTATGGCTAAGAAGTATGATTTACTTCGTCCAGAAATCTATACTTTTACTGATATATCTGATATGTTACAGATTGTAGATAAGTGGCAGAATAAAGAGGGTGTATGTTTATATAGTAAGAATGACCAAGTTATTCATAAGATTAAAGCATCCAAATATCTCCTGTTACATCATCTAAAGTCTGAACTTAGTTCACTAGAAAAAGTATTGGATGTCTGGCTAGAGCAAGGTATGCCTGACTATCAGACTTTCTATAACTATATCTTTACCACCTTTGATTACGAATTGGCTGAACAATGCCGTGGTATGATTAGCCGTATTGTTGATGCCAAGAAGGAAGTTGACAAGATTGTGTGGGGAATGAACTTGTTTGTTAATACCAGACTTCGTTTATTGTCCACTCGGAAAGAACAGGCTGAACAAGTAATTTCAGCTTATGGTAATACTAATAGAGCTTCGTTTTTGTTCAAGTTGCTTGACGGTAAGTCGTTAGGCAAGGAAGAATATAAGAAGTTACTATTTCAAGTATTGAAGAACTAAAACAAGACCCCGCCGATTATAATAAATTGGTGGGGTTTTTTATAATTTTGTCTATTTATTGACCGATGAAAACTCCTTGTAAAAGAATATGTGTGTTGGTTGATAATAAAATGTGTGCTGGTTGTGGTAGAACTTGGGAACAAATCAAAGACTGGACATATTATACCGACAAACAACGTGATGATATTATGGAACAACTGAAAGACTTCAAACCAACAGTAAAAAGTAGGTTTGATTAATAAAATCAAAACCCACATTTGTTCAAAGTTGATCGAAATAATCATATAGTTAATATGTATTGTAAGATATGATACCATTGTTTTATCCTTATATACCCAAAGAAAAGATTCTATCACAAATCAGTGACTCCCTCGACGGAAGATGGCTTGGTCAAGGTCCAAAAGTAAACAAGTTTGAACAACGTTTTGGTGAAGTCTTTGGTTACAAATACCCATTGATGCTTAATTCTGGAACCTCAGCATTGGAATTGGCATATCATATGATCGGACTCAAAGAGGGTGATGAAGTAATCGTTCCAATATTGGATTGCACCGCTGGTCAAATGGGATTGAAACGTAAGGGTATAAACATTGTGTTCGCCGATGTGGATGACAATCTCAATATCGATCCAGAAGATGTTGAACGTAAGATCACATCAAAGACCAAGGCAGTTGTTGGTGTTCACCTTGGCGGTATTCCATTCAATGCGCTTTTGAACGAAGTTTGTAAACAACACAACATTCCTTTGATCGTAGATGCGGCTCAACACTTTGATCATTGTGAAGGAGATTATATCTGTTATTCATTTCAGGCAATCAAACACTTTACTACATGCGATGGTGGTATGCTTGTATTGAACAATGAAGAGTCTTACAAACGTGCAAGACTACTAAGATGGTTTGGTATTGACCGTGACCTCAAGGAAAAGAAAAACTACCAAGCATGGCAACGTCGTGAAATGACATTCGATGTGTTTGAAGCTGGATTCAAGTTTCAACCAACCGACATTGATGCTTGCTTTGGTTTGGCTGCTATTGAGGATCTTGATCAAATCATCAAACACAGAAAGACATTGGCTGATCTTTATGTCAAGTATCTGCCAAAAGATTGCAAACCAATTTGTGGTGGCACATATTGGTTGATGGGAATATTGACAGACAGAAGAGATGATCTCGCAGAGTATCTCACTTCTCACGGAATCGACAACAACTTGGTTCATTTGAGAAACGATATCTATCACATATTTGGTGGTAAGAGATTGGATCTACCAAAGATGAACAATATTGAACCTAGATATCTTTATTTGCCACTCAATACCAAGGTCAAGGAAAATGATGTGTTGTTTATCTGTGACAAGATAAAAGAGTTTTTCAAGAAAGAGTAATGATTACGTTTCGGCCAATTGAGTTCAACGATTGTTCGTTTCTGAGTGAAGTTAGAAACGAATGTGTCGAGGAGTATTTACATAACTCTACACAATATTCACTTGAACAAACACAAAGATGGTTCTATAGTCTTGAAATTCCATACTACATAGTGTTCAACGATCAAGATAAAATAGGATACTTTAGGTTGTCCAACTATTCCAAGTCTAATCGTAACATCTGCATTGGAATGGACATACACAAAAACTTTCGTGGTAAAGGATTGGCATATGAATCATACTGTAAGTTCATACCTTATTTGATTGAGACATATGATCTGCATAAGGTTTCATTGGAAATGTTAGGAACCAACCACAGAGCTTACAACCTATATTTGAAACTAGGATTCTTCACCGAAGGTATCAAACGTCAAGAAGTATTTAAGAATGGAAACTACGTTGACTCTATAGTGATGTCAATTCTAAGATCCGAAGTTGAAAACATCCAAAACAACTACAAAGTCTGACCATTTTATTTTGACACATTGATTTTTGTGTGATAAAGTAAAACTGAGTATGAAGTGTTTTGAATGTGACCATGAGAATAATATAGTTCAACATCATGTGGTGCCACAAAGCGTGGGTGGAATAAGAACTGTTCCTTTATGTCAAGTTTGTCACGATAAAGTGCATGGTATCAAACCAAGAAACATATCAATATCTGAATTAACAAAACGAGGATTGTCTAAAGCAAAAATGGATGGTGTGAAACTGGGAAATCCTAACATTCAAAAAATTTCCACACAGGGGTTAAATGCCAGACAGATTAAAGGAGAACAATTCAGACGTAACATAAAGCCATTAATACTCAGTTTGTTGGCAAGTGGCATGACAATCACTGATGTAGCCGACCATCTCAACAAACTCAACTATAAGACGGTTAACAATAAACCATGGTCCAGAGTCACAGTGAGTTACATTGTAAATAATTAAATTCAAGTTGTTATGATTGGTAAAGAGATCAACGAACGGTATCCAGTTACAAATGGTATGTGGCGGTATATGGATAATATGACATTGGGTGAGTATTTGGCATCATTGGGAGTTGATAATAAGAGTTATGGTTTTATTAAGGGATATCCCCGTAGTTTTTATTTGCGGGTAGGTTTATATGAGCCTGGATATGTAATAACTACCAATAGTCATTTATATGATAGTCTTGTAACAGTTAGAGATAATGATCCGTGGCATAGAAAGTTCAAGGTGTTTCCTGTAGGAAGTAATTTATATGGAAATGATGTTTATTATTATTTTTCTTTAATGGCTAAGGGATTGAGCAGTTATGGTAGTGATATTTATAATTGTTATGTGCATGTAACTACAGTAAATGGTAAATCTGTATATTGCGTGGATGTTTTAACCTAGTTTGTATATTTATTCTATATGACCAAAAATGATCTAAGAAAACTCGTCCAAGAAGTTATCCAAGAAGTTATCAAAGAAACTTTGACCAATGAAAACTATGAGGATCGAATCAAAGATGCTAAAGACAGAATGGCTTATTTGTCATTGAGAAAGCAAGAAAAAGATTATATTAGCAAGAGTAAGCAAAGTAGTAGTCCAATCAAGAAACAACATTATATGGATATGTCCAAGCAAGTATTGGATAAAGCACTTGACATTCTAAAGAAACATAAAGTTGTTGACGAAGCTAATACCAAAGAATTACAAAAATTGGGATTTAAGCCAGTAAATGAAGTAAAAGGATATGTGCTTGGACCAATGGATCAAGCAAGCACTTGGATTGCTTGGAATAAAAAACCAAAGAACAAGAATGGCAAACAAATGTATGTTGTATCAGCTGCTGAATTTCAAAAGCAATTTCCATCTATTCAAATGAAAGAATTACCAGCTAAACCAAGTTCTGGTGCTGATTATTATATTATTGATGGTGAAGGCGATCTGTTTCCATATTCACAAGCAAATATTGGTAGTGGATTGGATTGATACAGATATTTATTATCATTAACCACAACAAATTATGACAAAGAAACATCTCAAAGATTTGATCAAAGAAGTATTAGACGAAGTTGAAAAACTAACTCCAGAAGAAGCGGCATATTCTTCAAATGTCGTTATCAAACAATTGTATACAGCATTAAAAGCTAATCCAATTTATAAAGGTGTCAGAGTATCATATTTGACAAATCGCAGTGATGGCGGTGGTGCTAGCACATTTGGATATATTGGAAACGCGGGTGATGGTAATCCATATGTTTTCATTTCTACTTCTGCCGACGGCCCAATCCGAGTAAAAATTAGTGATGGTTCTGTCAGAAATACATCAGAAGAGTTTACCAATGTTAATGATGCTATTGAGTTTATCAAGAATCCATTAGCCGCATTAAAGAAGTCATATAACCCACCTGGATTAAAGGGTGCAACTGTAATTCAAGTAATGGAAAAGAATGGTGAAGTATATATTCGATTGAAAGCTGCAAATTCAGGAACACTATTTGACGCTAAGCTCGTTTAAACCTGTAACAAACTAATCTAACAATCCCCACTTCAGATTTGAGGCGGGGATTTTTTGTTTTATGTGTGTGAAGTAGATACTTATAATCAGTTCTTGTAGTCAGACTAGTTTTGTATAATCTAACCGTTATAGAACGATTATTCTGGATACAAGAACTATGAAAATCTATAACATACCAAAATACATTATAGCATTGTTATTGTTAATTGTCAATATCAATGCCCAAGTAGTAACAAACACAGCTGTGTTGTCTTCTATAGTAACACAGTCTGATAATACCACAGTCCCAATTCAGATACCAGTTGATGTGGTGCGAACAAATGGTAGAATTGCGGAATTGAGACTAAACATTAGTAACGTTGCTTCTAACGCCAAACTTATAAATCTGAGGGTATATGAACTGATTTATACTACCAATGTTGTTGAAACACCTATTGCAGATTCTACAACAACTGGAGGATCTACCAATACAGGCGGAACAACTGATAATACAAATACCGGCGGGGGGACTACCGATCCAACAAACACGGGTGGCACTACCGGAGGCGGCACAACAACACCTCCTACTACTCCAACAACTATCACGAACAACGTAACTTTAGAGGTCACGGTCAAAAAAGTTGATAATACTGAACAGAATATCAATCTACCAGCACAAACCATATGGAGTAATAACCAATTACAAAACATAGTATTTGATATAACTTCGTTACCAACAGACGCCATCATAATCAGATATAGAATCCTCGACTATATTTATGATCCAAATGGTAATCTCATTGGACCATCCTCTGGAACAAACGACGGAACCAATGGAGGAGGAACAACGACACCACCAGATAACAACGGTGGAGGCAGTTCAATTAATCCAACACCGTCACCAACAGATTCAGTTCAGTTTCCCGTAGAAGTGCTCGGTAAAGATCAACATACAGAAGAATTTAAATTGGTTTTGAATGATAACTTAAACAATATCTACGGCGCAAGATTCACTATACACGGTTTAGGATTTACAAATAAAGCATCTGTTAGTATAAATAATAGTCCATGGATTCCTCTTAATAACAGAACAGTTATATTTCCAAGAAAGTTTGAAAGAATATGGGTTGGTATTGGTGGTTTCCAAAGCACATTAACAATGGTGTTACCATTCGCAAGCAATAATATTATTCCCAGTGTAACTAATACTATTAAATTCAAGTTTAATGATATTACAAAACAAACAATTGGATATAGAGTATTAAACGTTGATATTGTAAGAAAACAAGAAACTACTGAAAAAGAAGTTACATTCGGACATCTTACCGGCAAGTATTACACGAATTCAGTTTATAATTATATTCCCGCAACACTCGCAACAACCAAAGTTATTGATGATCCTAAAAATTGGAAACCAGCATCAAGTGATCCGGTCGTGATCAATCAAGGAAAAGATTTATGGTTTAATGGTAATATCTCTGAAAAAGGTCAACCACTAAAAGCCAAATGTAGTGATTGTCATTTTACAGATGGATATGACTTGAAGTATTTCAATTACAGTGACAAATCAATTGTAGCAAGAAGCAAATATCACGGTTTGAGTGAACAACAAGGTTTGGCACTTGCTTCTTATATTCGTAGTTTGGATGTGCCTTATCAAGAAAAAGGAAGACCATGGAATCCACTTTACCAACCAGGTCCAGGCATGAGCACCGTTCCTGTTGATAATTGGGCTGCCGGTGCAGGCATGGATTGGGTATTGGATGATGACATCAAATCATTCAAATATATCTTTCCAAACGGAACACAAGATGGAATTGTATACAATGGTGTAGTTCAACCAATAGACATAAACAAATCATACAACATTCATGATATTCCAATTGCAATGCAACTACCAGATTGGAATCATTGGTTGCCTAAAGTTCATTTGAAAGATAGTGCTCCCGAAATTTGGGACTGGAGTGCAACCAAAGACGGTGGTAGTGGCCGTAGATTCTTTGATTGGTTTATGGGTAGTATACCAAAAGATCAAGGGATGAAAGGTCTTGTTCAAATAATGAGATCGTATGGAGAAGAAACGGGATATCAATTAGTTCATATGGATCAATTCTTTCAGAAGAAATATTTTGATGCCGGAAAACAAATTCAATACATGAATGATATAAGAATGGCGTATCGTCATTGGGTAACTGTAAGAACATTGGAAATCATGCAAAGATGGAAGATGCAAGATTTGGGTCATGATATTCTTGAAGATAACGCTAATACAAGAGATCAATGGGGAGAAAGAGGAGCAAGATCATATATCAGTCTATACAAATTGGATAGAATCAAAGCTCAATTTGGCAACAGTTATACAAATACATTCAATGATAGAAGATGGTTTGCCAATACATGGCCTTTCCATCTAGCTCCACATATTGGTAATTTAATAGCTGTCACAGATCAAAATAATCCTAATTTCACTTATGAACCTTATGGTGATCAGTCTCCACAATGGTATCAACTGCAAATGTATTTAGATGACAGTAACAGAATGCCAGAGTATAATATAATTGATTGGGGTTATATACATAACTTCTTGTGGGGAGGAACAAGTCAATGGGGAGAATTAGCTAACTACAGTTTATATACAGGTAAACACAATGCATTACAATTCATCAACACTTTAAAATCATATGAAGCATATGCATTTAATGGAGATTACAAAGGTTTGCTTGAAGGGCTTTTAGATGATCACCATCCACATATAAGATTACTTGGAGGCACTGTTCTTTTGCATGCCGATAGTTCAAGTGCGGGTAAATTTAATGAGTTCACAATGCATTATATTGACGCACTACATACAAAAGAAAAGAAAGACATGATGGTCGGCATGTATAATCAAATACATAAAGTTCAAATAGATGTATTAGAACAAAATCCACAGATTGCGGACTATAATAATCTTACAATGTCTGAAAACTTTTTAAGATACACGGGTGGCGATCCAAATCTAATTCAAAGATTTGTTAATTTTAGAAAAACAAAATGGCCGAATGATACTTGGACAAGTCAAATTAAACATCTTTGGCCATCTCCATTCGCTCAGTTGAATTAAACTATACAAAAATTAAAACCCCGCTTTTGGCGGGGTTTTTTTATTTGTTAGTTCTTCTTTGGTTTGGTTGGTCGATCACCATCTTTTGTTGGGGGAGGACCATCCTTTTTTGGACCTCTTGGTCCGCCTGGAGGAGGACCAAAACTTCTCATTAATTTACGATCATCTTCACTGACCTTGGCACGTTCTTCCTTGTCCAACTTACCATCCTTGTTTGCATCATACTTGGCAACAAGTTCTGCACGTTGTTTCTTTTGTTCCTCGGTCAATTGTGGACGAGGCGGACGATTGCCTGGAGGTGGACCCTTTGGACCCTCTTGAGCGTTGAGGGTCAAAACTGCAGTCAATACTAATAGATACTTTAACATATGTTTCCTTTCTTTGCGTAACCATGATTGATTACCACACCTATAACTATTTGAACAGTCTGTATAAAAAACGGCATTTACTTTCCCTTAACATTTTTGCTTGACTTACTGTGGATTGAAGGTATGATGTGAGTATGAATAATACACTTTACATTGCGGTTGGTTTGCCTGGAAGTGGTAAGTCAACTTACGCGAAGAACTTCATCAAGGGAAAGGATATTGAATACCTCAGTAGTGACGAACTACGTGCTGTATTTGGTAAGGGTGAAGATGACCAGACTGTGACCCCACTTGTTTTTGGTCACATCAAAAGAAAGGTTGACGAACTTCTAAAGAGTGGTAAGAATGTATTGGTTGATGCGACCAGTGTCAACCGTCGAGAAAGAGCTGACTACATTAATGCTGCAAAGAAGTATGGAACAAAGGTAGTTGCTCTTGTATTCAAGATGGATCGTGCTGGTTTGATCGCAAGAAACCAGAAGAGAGGCCAAGAGGGTGGCAGAGTTGTGCCTGATTGGGTTATTGACAAGATGTTGGCAAAGTATGAAGAACCTTCTACGAGTGAAGGTATTGATGAGATAATTTATGTTTGAAAGACCGCTTAAGCTAATTCATAATGACGATCACCGTGTGTATTTCACCAGTGATACTCATTTTAACCATGACAAGGCTTTTATCTACGAGTCCCGTGGATATAAAAACCGTTATGAACACAATGATGCTTTGGTTGAAAAGATCAATGAAGTGGTGCGTCCAGAAGACACACTGATTCATCTTGGTGATTTCTGTCTTAACATCACTATGCCCGAGTATGAACAACTGCTAGACAGACTCAACTGCCAACATATTGGTTACATCTGGGGTAATCACAACAGTTGTATTCGTAGAAAGTATGAGGAAACGTTATCAGATGAATATCGACATAAGGATATCGAAGTGTATCCCCACACTATCGGCAAGATCACTTATCTGGGTTATTACAAGGAAATTGTTGTAAATGGTCACCAGATTATTTTGCATCATTATCCCCACCAGATTTGGAATCAAATGCAAAAGGGTGCTTGGCAGTTGAGTGGTCATAGCCACTACACCAATCCAACAACTCAGCTTGATAATCCAGACAACAAGATTCTGGATGTTGGTTGGGATGGTCATGGTAAGCCATTGGCATTCAACGAAATTCAGAAAATAATGATGAACAAGGTTCACGTTAAGCAAGACAAGCATCATTAAATTAAACAAACCCCCTCCGTAAAAAGAGGGGATTTTTTGTTGACACACATCGGATCTTGAGTTATTATATTTAATGTTGAGGGAATTATATATGAAGACAAAGAGAACAAATAAAAAGGAACAGTTTGGATGGGCGTGTGGATATGAACGAATCTATGGCGGTTACCACGCAGACAATGAACGTTGTATCTGTAGCTCCAAGAATACGTTTGAATCAGTGCAAGATGCCGCAAGATCTGCTTTAAAGCACAGGCATACCAATTCCACATACATATACTCCAATAAAAAGGGATATGTTGGTCTTGCGGTTGGATTACATTTCAACAGTGCTCACAAGTGAAAAAGATAAAGATTTTCAACGACAGATGTTTGAGTGTCGGGTGTGACTTTTATCAGACCTGTGCCAAAAACAGCGTATCGGGTGCTTATCAAACACATCGAAAGTTTGTTCCGGTAATTGAGAACATCAACGAGTGTCACAGTTCTACATCCGGCAAGCGAGTTGATCTGCGTGATAACAATTATCCTAACAAAATTGGTTATCTTTATGATTACAAACTACATCCGGCAAAAGAAGTTGTTGACTTTCTATAAACCCGCTGTTAAGATGTATTCGTTATGTCAAAGCCATACATTCACGCTCAAAGTTCCGCCCGCAAATTCGGCGGTAAGCCCGAAGACTATGAACCAATTCACGCCTTCATGGACTGTAGCAAGGGCGCAATTGCAGATAACCGACATCGTGCTCTAACTCACAACAGTTGGTTTCTTAGTAATATTCTGGAACGTGTCAAGTTTGCCAATAGCGGACCAGAAACCAGTGACCACCGTTTTCCTACCATTATCAACAGTGATGGACGTAACGTGAGTGTGCGTGACATTGGTGAACAACACTGTCTGGAAGACTTTGCCAACAAGTTTATTCCCTCAGCCCAAGATTATTTGGCTGAAATGGAGTTCAAGAGTTGGATGCAGAATGGTATTTCACATCCTCCCAGCTTCGTCAAGATTGATGAAGGTCGTAAGGCACGTGCTAAAATGAAGTTGACAGAACCAAGTTATGATGGTAGTATGAAGAACGTAATTGGAGACTAATAAAACAAAACATATGAAAGAAACACTTAAGAAAATTGCAAAGCTCAACGATCAACTCAACGAAGTTAAGTCTGAACTCCAGAAGGAGTTTAAGGCTGAACTAAAGAAGATCTTTGTTGCCAACCCTAAGTTGGACAGCGTTGAGATGTATCTTAATAACCACGAATTTAATGACGGTGATGCAACCTCATTCTATATTGGATATGAAGACATGCGTCTTGTAATTGAAGGTGAAGATGTTGAACGTGAGTGGGATAATGCAACTAAGGATTACAAGGCAAATCCATTGCTTAAATCATTGGTCCAACTTTTTGGTGATACTCAGTGTATCCACGAAGACTTGTATGGTGACGAATGGGAACATCTGTCTATTACCCGTGAGGAAGTTCTAAAGTATTAATCATATATGAGCACATATCGTAGAGCAACATTACAGGATCTAGCCAAACTTGGTTACGTTCCCAATACTGAAAAGTATAGTAGACACATTGCGTTTGCCAAGAAGTATTATTCTCCTGAGGCAACTACAATGGTTATGGTAGTTCATAGTGAGTATAATGATAATACCTATGATAATAGTTTTCAGTATATCATTGTATATGACAAGGATGGCAATGAACTCCCTCCATTGAAGAAGACTGCCAAGGAATGTCGTGAACAGTGGACTACTGAGTATCTGCCTATTCCTAACACAAGCCATGGTCATTATGGTGCATCTGAATCAGACGAACCTTTGGATGATGTAGTTATTCCATTGACCTCTGAAATTCCAGAACTTTACGTCAAGGAGAATTAATATATGTTTAGTAATTACAATATTTGGAAGTATTGCGCAAAGTATTTCTTTTTGTCGATTGCGGCTGCTTATATTTACAATACCGCAGCCACATTCATTAATCAAAAGAGTGACGTTGCAAATCTTATCGGGTCCACACTTTTCGCTGGACTTTTTATCGGGTCGGGGTTAATCTTAAAGAGTGATGTGACCAAGTTGGTCAAGAATCTAAACGAAAACAAAGAAAAGAAACAAAATGAAGAATAAGATCGTTAGTCTAATTGCCGGTATCGTCGCCATTGCCACCTTCACTGGTTGTGATAGGGTTGAGCCTGGTTATGTTGGTATCAAGGTGAATCAGTGGGGTAGCCAGAAGGGAGTTAATGACTTTCCGTTGGTTACTGGTGGTGTGTTCTACAACCCCATCACTGAGGATATCTACAAGTTCCCTACCTTTATGCAAAATGCTGTGTGGGATCGTGAACGTGGAAGCCAGGAAAGTCCTGGTGATGACAGTGTGACCTTTAATAGTATTGAAGGTGCCGTTGTTAACGCTGACATTGCTCTTGCTTATACGTTTGTGGCAGAGAAGGTTCCTCAGATCTTCGTTGAGTTTCGTCAGTCTCCTGATATTATCACCCACGGTTTTATGAGGAATGAGATCAACAACGCATTCAATCGTGTTGCTAGCACCATGAAGGCTAGTGACATTTTTGGTGAGAAGAAGCAATATCTTCTTGACAATGTTAAGAGCAATCTTAATGCCCAACTTGGTCCCAAGGGGTTTAAGTTTGAGTTGATCAGTTTCCATGGTGGTCTCCGTGTTGACCAGAGTGTTCAGACCCGTATCAACGCAGTTCTTGAGGCGAGTCAGAAGGCGATTGAGGCTGAAACCAAGGTCCGTCAGAGTAAGGCTGAGGCTGATCAGGTGATTGAGAAGGCTCGTGGTGAGAAGGAGAGTAATATCGCTAAGGCGGAGGGTGAGGCTCGTAGTATCGCCCTCAAGGCAGAAGCTCAGTCAAAGGCTAACCTTGTGTTGGCTCAGTCTCTAACTCCGGCGCTTGTTCAGTATGAGGCGCTTCAGAGGTGGGATGGTAAGTTGCCGGTGTATAATGGAGGTGGTGTTGTTCCCTTCGTTAATATCGGAAATACCAACCGATAAGTGGTAGGATAAGTAAAAGAAACCCGCTAGAGAAATCTGGCGGGTTTTTTTGTTGACTTTGTTTAAACCTCATGGTAGACTTAAGAAGTTATGAACATTGTAGATTATATCGTTAAGAATTGGGACACTCTTCCTAAGAGCAAGTTTGATAGTGACCACATCGTAATTTTCAAGGAGATTCAGAATTGGGATGGTGGTTATGGGCATCACAATTATGAGGGTATTGGCGTTGACAAGGATGGTAACGTCACTTGGTGTTATTCATCTGGTTGTAGCTGTAACGGTGGACCTTCGCTTGATACCAAGAAGGACTTGAAGGTGTTTGTTGTCAATGAGGGAATTGATTTGGATGTAGATCCGTCTACTATCGATTTTTATTCACTTCAGGTTGAGTTCAACACTTATTAAACAAAATGCCACGTTGAGGTAAGTTCGTTGCGTCTTGAACAAAGATGTTGACAAATGGCCTCAACGTGGTATCATATTTACATGAATTATCCTACTCTTTATACTCAAGACTCCAACGGCAATGTTCGTGTTTGGTGGATGGAACAAAACGGCAACAAATACCGCACCCACAGTGGTGTTGAAGGTTCTGACAACATCGTGACCAGTGATTGGTCTACTGCCGAACCCAAGAATGTTGGCAAAAAGAATGCTACCACCGGCGAAGAACAGGCTAAGCTTGAAATCGAAGCCAAATACAAAAAGCAATTGAAGACTGGTTATCACGAAACCAAGAAGAATGCTTCCAAGGGAACTGCCTATGTTGAACCGATGTTGGCTCAACCTCTTCACAAGTTGAGCAAGAAGCCTGACTTTGCCAAGGAGAAGTGGGGTATGCAGTGTAAGTTCAACGGCAATCGTTGTATTGCGACCAAGGACGGTTTGTTTACTCGTAAGGGTGAGAAGTATGTCAGTGTGCCTCATATTGAAAATGCTCTTAAGCCCTTCTTCAAGGAGTATCCTAATGCTGTCCTTGATGGTGAGTTGTTCAACAATGATCTGCGTCAACAATTGAATGAAATCAGCAAGTTGATTCGTAAGACCAAACACATTGAATCTGATGACTTGGTTGAAAGTGAGAAGCTGGTCAAGTTCTATATTTATGACGGATACAATTTCACTGGAAAGTCTGACGTTCTTGATGAAGAGACTCCTTACGGTGACCGCAAGAATTGGATTGACAAGGTGGTGATTCCTCTTTCCAAGTATTTTGTTGAGGTTGATACCAAGATTGTCAAGAACGAAGATCATATGAATGAGTTGTTTCAGAATCTTCTCAATGATCAACAAGAGGGTGGTATTCTTCGTAAGATGGATGCTCCTTATGAACATAAGCGTTCCAAGAACCTTGTGAAGGTCAAGAGTGAAGATGACGATGAAGGTATCATTTTGAATATTACTGACGGTGATGGCAACTGGAAGGGTGCCGCAACCAATGTGACCTTGAAGTGGAAGAACAAGGAGTTTGATGCTGTGTTCAAGGGCAGTTATGAAACCCGTGCCAAGATTCTCAAGGAAAAGAAGAATTGGATTGGCAAGGAAGTGACGTTCCTTTATATGGGACTGACTGGTCTTGGCACTCCTAATTATGGTCGTGTTGATCCAGACAATTGTTTCAAGAGTGATCGTTGAATATAAATTCGGTGTGGTAAGTAACAAAAACTATCTATACGAGTATGTTTAGTAAAATCTCATTGAAACGATACTTGGAAATATGTGTGATGATAATCATCTCACTTACCATCTTGATTTATGTCAATCGCGTTGCTAGACAATTGTTTGTGAAGGGACATGGCAAACGAATGGGCGTTGTGACCAAAATAACCAAGAGGGGCTGGTTCACACAAAGTTGGGAAGGCGAATTGTTTGTTCCAAGTGAAGAAGTAAGTGAAGGTGTAATGTATCCAGAAGTGTGGAACTTTAGTGTTTCAGATGAACATGTAGTAACGAACCTAGAAAAGTTGATTGGCAGAAACGTAATTGTTAGATATAAAAGAGAGTTTGAACCATTGAAACGTGAAACACTATTTGATGTAATATATGTTACAACCAATGATGTGCCTCAAATATTTGTTACCACACAAGATGATCTTATGAGATATCCACGGTTTGTTCCTCCAAAAACAAATTAACGAATCTTGATCACTTTGGGTTTGTTTAAATCATAGAAATAATCGATCAGAAAGTAAGCACTCAAAGCATCTTTACAAGCTGGAAATATATCAAAGACTCTGCTTAATCTATATGAGAAAGCAGAGTCTTTTTTGTTGTTGTAATGAACAGTTTTGTTGTATTTAGATGACAAAGTATCAATCAGACTGAATATTTGTTTTTCATCATACCCAATGTCATTAATAATGCAATATTCGTTATTTGACAACGTTGTAAGAGGTTGTGACACATATTCATCATCTTTGACATAGTGAGTGGTGATATAACAGTCAGCCGGATATATGTAATACTCAAGGTCGTGAGTTTCTTTTATTCCATTAGGTATGTAAATAGAATTGAATTCACGCCTACTCTTTGCGCTTCTGAATATGATGTTGGCAGCATATCCCAACGTATTTTCACAGACTATTGTAGATTCATTTGTGGTAACCATAGTAAATAATGTAATCTTCTAAAACCAACACATCAATCAGTTTGTCTCGTAGAGCATGCCAAGCTTGTAGTGGTTCATTAATAATTGGAGAACAATGTTCATTAAAAGACGTATTCAGTAACACAGGCATACCTGTAGCTTCTTTGTATTTGCTCAATAATGTGTGCAACCACTCATTTGTTTCTTTTTTAACTATTTGAGGACGACATGTATTATCATATCTATTGACCACAGCTGGAATTTTATCTACCCACTCTGGCTTCACATTGTAACATAATGTCATATATTCAGCTGTATGCTTTGATTTATCACAGAATAGTATATCATCAACATATTCTTCCATGATTACAGGTGCAAAAGGCATCACTTCGCTTCTGTTTAATTTTTCATTTAGTTTAGTAAATGTTTCTTTGTCTGTTGGATCGACAAGTATGCTCCTGTTTCCTAGCGATCTAGGGCCATATTCGGCTCTTCCTCTAAATATTCCTACCACTTTACCTTGTTGCAATTCGTTTATTATATGGTCGTATGAGAATGGATGATAGTTCATACAGCGAACTTTCACGAAACGACGAATCTCATTTGCATTACATTGTTTACCCAAATAAACGTCTTTGATCGGTTCAAACTTGTATTCACCCAATTCTATACATTTAGCTAAAGCAGCTCCCAACGAAATACCTTCATCATTCATGGCAGGCATCACGAATAATTCTTCAAAATCCAATTTTTCGTTGATCACTTGATTTACTTTTACGTTAGCAAAAAACCCACCACTCACACAAATGTATTTACACTTGTGTTTTTCTTGGTAAAACTGAATTAGTTCCACACAACCATCTTCCACACACTTTTGTAAGTTGTAGGCAACATCTTCTTTTGAGTATTTGCTTAGAAAGATCAATATTGAATCCAATATTCGCCCATGTTCCCAATTACCCGTCTTGCACTCATCTGGTAGGTGATTCTCAAACGTCTCCGTTTCTTTGTTGAATACACACAGGTTTCTGAAGGTTCTGTAAATGTGTTCATTGTATTTGCCTTGAGCAGCCAATCCCATTATTTTTCCTTCTACGTTTGTTCCAGTAACACCGTAGTAGTATATCATCATGGTAGCACCAAACAAATACAACCGACCATAGTTCGCATTAAAGTCTTTTAACAGATGTAGTTCACCATTTTTATACACACTGATAGATCCTTCACACGCATTGTGTCTATTCTTGAATTTATCCCACCAATGTTTGTCCATGGTGTTGTATAACCAATCAAATACATTGTTATCAATGGTCTCACCGTGAATCAGATTATGAATATTGAAATCACCACCATCTAGTGTCAATACCATAACATCATTTTTATCATGAAACCCACTAAATACCAATGCACCCAAAGCATGACAATATTGATGTGAATAATACTGTATGTGGCGTCTGTAGTTTTTAGTGATAATATCTTCTTCAACGGGTGTAAGAGATGTTGAAGTGACAAAATGCGACACTTCATCCAAGTTTAATTGATAATCTTTAATCAGTGCATCCAAAGATTTACTGATGGTAAATCCTTTCATTTTGTGATTGGAAAATCGTTCTTCGGAATATACTGCTTTTATCACTCCATCTTGAATGAGCGACACGCCGGCATCATGAATTCCTATATTAAAACCAATTATGGTGGACATATTTCACAAATAAATATCTGCTTGACTTGGTTTCAACCTTTTGATAAAGTGTTTGAACACAAGATATGGACCGATTTATTGCTTTAGATATTGAAACTGGTGGAATTGGTGATGATAAGTCACTGTTGACGGCGTGTTTTATTCTTGCGAAGCGATCCGATGATGGCGAAATGCAGATCATTGACTCGCTTAATCTCAAGATTAAACCCGAAGATGGTATTTATCATGTAACTGCTGAGTCGTTGGGAATCAATCACATCGATTTGAAACAACATGATAAAGACGCAATCACTGAACGTGAGGCTGGTCAGAAGTTGTATGAACGGTTGAAAACTTGGTATACAATATCTGGTTCAACCAAACTTATTCCCGTTGGACACAATGTTGCATTTGACATTCGTAGGGTGACAAACACATTGGTGTCCAGAGGTAGTTGGGACTCGTTTGTGAGTTATCGTGTCTTGGATACTTGCACAATCGCTCAGTTCTTGAAAATGACCAACAAGCTTCCCAATAGTTTGACTTGTAGTTTGGTGAATCTTGGTGACTATTTCAACTGTCGTCCTCTTGGTGGTAAACCGCATGAGGCGGAGTATGACACGTTGTTGGCACTGAATGTATTGGAGAAATTGACGACGTATGTATAAATGTGGATGTGGCAGTGATATTCATCCAGAGCGTTATGCTTTGGGTTACAAGATTTGTCTCAAGTGCGGAGATAAATCTGCATCAAAACAAAAACCCTATGGTTATGTTCATTATGGACACAAAACAGCTGGGTCAATTGTTATTACTTCCAAGAAAGGGTTTGACAACTACAGCAAGGTGTCATACCGAATGAATAAGGGAAGCAATATGGGGTATGCAAGTCGATTGACTACCTCATTCTAAATATAAAAACATCAAGGGAGTGGTTTGTCCATTCCCTTTTTTGTTGCGGTAATATGTATAAAATAAGCGTATGTGGACATCTCAAAATTTATTACAGTTAAAGAACAACGAAAACTATTTGGATAACAATTGTCCATTAGTCGATCCAAAGTCAGAAATTATAGAGCACAATTACAATGGTCCATTAGGCAATTATCCCATCATAGCTAGAGTTGGATCAAACGACACAAACACTGTGTTGGCAATCATTGACGGCGGAGGTTCTCCAGAATATGGATTTATTCCCGTTGAACCAAATACTCCAGGCTCAATACTTGATGTTGGATGTTACATCGGCGGATTTACCCGATTGGCAATATGTTCAAATCAAAATAGACCCATCATTGCAATTGAACCAATGATCTCCAACGTGGCAATGATTCAAAGAAATATCAGGCAGTTGCCATCGAATCCCAAGGGTAATTTCTTATTCAATGTAGCCGTGGGTCATTCAGGTCATACATTCATCTCTGGACCACCAGATGATCAAGTTCATAGATACATGGGAAATACTTCAGCTGCTGAATTGAGTCCTACAAAAGCAAATGTGAAATCTATTGATCTGGATGAATTGCTTTTGTTAAATGAAATCTGCACTGGAACCAAAGAAGTCTTCTTCATGAAAATTGATTGTGAAGGCGGTGAGTATCCATTGTTTGAAAATGCGTCCCGAGAAATTGTTCGTAAAATCAAATACATCGTAGGCGAATTTCATGCCGCATCAGTTCAATCTCCAGACTATATGTTCTTAAAACACGGTTACGAACGTTACACAATCACCCAACATGACGCAAACGGTCTTTTTGCTTACAAGCGAATCGATACAAATTAAAACCGATTGACGTTTTCAAAAATCCGATGTAAGATATAAATATGTCACACACATATTATATCGCAGATGGAACCGAAAACCATATTGGCAAAAACACTTGGAGACGGCTGTCCAAAAAACAGAAAGATATTATTCGTAAAGACCGAAAAAATGCGGCTAAATATGTGGCTGCATTTATCCGTGAAAAAGATACTAAATTTGGTCGGACAAAAAACTCTTGACGTTTTTCAAATTTGAGGTATAGTTATTGGCGTGGACGAGATGAGATTTAATAAGTCAAATCCACATTAAATTCAAAAAATAGAAAGGTATAGATAATTCTATGAAAGAAAAGGTAAACAAGCCTACTGATGTGGGCGTTATTGTCGGTCGTTTCCAGGTCAACGAGTTGCATGATGCTCATATTGATCTAATTACTTCGGTCCTACGTAAACATGATCGTGTGTTGGTGTTTCTTGGAAATAGCACCATTCGTAATACTCTCAACAATCCTCTTGACTATCGTGCAAGGCGAGCAATGATTGCAGAGAAGTTTCCTACCGTGGAGATTCATTACATCAATGACAATCCCTCGGACACTGCTTGGTCCAAGAGTCTCGACAAGTTGATTGCGGAACAGTTGCTTCCGATGCAGACTGTTACACTGTATGGTTCCCGTGATAGTTTCCTCAAGGCTTACAGTGGTAAGTTCAATACTTGTGAACTTGAGGCAACCACTTTTATTAGTGGCACCGAGGTTCGTCGTCGTGTGTGTAACAATTATCCTCCCACCGCAGATTATCGTGCTGGTATGATTGCTGCCACCGCATATCGTTTCCCAACCGCATTTCAGACTGTTGACATTGCGGTTGTGAATGACAAGGGTGAACTGCTTCTCGCACGTAAGCCTGATGAAAAAAAGTGGCGATTCATTGGAGGATTTAGTGATCCCAATTCCAAGTCTCTTGAAGAAGATGCTAAGCGTGAAGTGATCGAAGAATCTGGTGTTGAAGTGGGTAACATCACTTATCTGGGTTCTACCATAATCAACGATTGGCGTTATCGTGGAGAGATTGACAAGATCAAGACCGCATTCTTTGTTGCCAAGTATATCTACGGCAAGCCTGAAGGTGCGGATGATGTTGCCGAAGTCAAGTGGGTTCCGATTGGTCGAGTTCCTATCAATAATCTGATGAAGAACGATATCGTTGAGGGACACCATGTTTTGGTCGATATCTTTAACGAAAAGTTTGTGAGCAACCCTAAGCTCATGGAAGAGATCATTCAGCCTGAAATTGATGGAAACATGCCTTGACTTTGGGTGAAGTCTCGCATATTATAAAAGAGTAACGATTGAGGTATAGATAAAATCATTACATAGAAAGATAAAATTATGAATAAGAACATTTGTTTGACGACCGACAGTTATAAGTTGAATCACTGGAATCAGTATCCCGCTGGCACTGAGAAGGTTTATAGTTACTTCGAATGCCGTAAGGGTGCTTTGTATGCTGAAACTCCTTTCTTTGGACTTCAGTATATTATCAAGAATCATCTTGAGGGTGTAGTTGTGACCCGAGAGAAGATTGAAAATGCTGCTAAGTTGTGTAAGGCACACTTTGGTAGTGAGAAGTATTTCAACCGTGAAGGTTGGGAACACATTCTCAATAGTTGGGGTGGCAAGTTGCCGGTTGTTATCAAGGCTGTTGAGGAGGGAACCGTTGTTCCTATCAATAATGTCTTGATGACCATTGAGAATACTGGTGGTGCCGAGACGGCTTGGTTGACCAACTTCCTTGAGACTATTCTTTCTCAGGTTTGGTATCCGATTACGGTTGCTGCACTGTCTCGTAACGTCAAGACTACCATCAAGGAATATCTTGATGCTACCTCTGACGGTGGATTGCTTAATTTTGGTCTTCACGATTTCGGGTTCCGAGGAGCATCGTCTTGGGAAACTGCTGGAATTGGTGGTGCTGCTCATTTGATTAACTTTCTTGGAACCGATACTGTGGTTGCGATGGAAGTGGCAATGAACTACTACAATGCCAATTTGGAAAATCTGGCGTTCAGTGTTGCTGCTACTGAACATAGTGTTATGACCGCCCTTGGCAAGAATGGTGAAGAACAGGTTGTCGAGAATCTTCTCAATGAATATCCTACGGGTATTTTGTCGGTGGTTGCAGATTCGTATGACATCTACAACTTCGTGAGCAACATTGTTGGCACTAAGTTCAAGGATCGTATTCTTGCCCGTGATGGTGTGTTTGTTGTTCGTCCCGATTCTATTACTCCTACCCACCCTGCTCCAGAAGATGAAATGGTTTGGATTATGGAGAATTTGTGGGCAAATATCGGCGGAACCATCAACAGCAAGGGTTACAAGGTTATCAACCCCAAGGTTCGCGTGTTGTGGGGTGACGGAATTGATCTGTATGGAATCAGAATGATTCTACACGCTATCGCCAAGGCTGGATTTGCCTCTGAGAATATGGCTTGTTTTGGTATGGGTGGAGGTTTGTTGCAGAAGGTAAATCGTGATACTCAGCGTTGTGCTTTCAAGTGTAGTGCTCAGTATCGTGATGGTCAGTGGTATGACATTCAGAAGAATCCCAAGGATGCTTCCAAGGCATCCAAGAAGGGCAAGCTCAAGTTGACCAAGATTAATGGTAAGTTTGAGACTGTTGGCGAGAATGATCCCGGTGAGGATTATTTGAAGGTAGTGTTCACTAACGGTGTTTTGGTCAAGGAAATTGATTTTGATACCGTTCGTAAGAATGCTGCTCTGTAATTGACAAATCAAAGGTTTGCGGTTATCCTAGTTAAAACCGCTTCTTTTTATGACTGACAAAGTTAAACAAGTTATTGTAATGCGTAAAGACCTTAACATGAGTAAGGGTAAAATGGTTACTCAAGGTGCTCATGCCAGCATTGCATTTCTCACCCATCTAGTCCGTGGATATAATGGAGAATCACTTCTTCTGAGTAAAGCTGAAAAAGAATGGGTATATGGCACATTCTTCAAGGTTTGTGTGGGTGTAAACGATGAAAAAGAACTGCTTGACATTGGATATAATGCTGTGGCAAAGGGTCTATCAGTCAAATACATTGAAGAAACCGGCGGGTTTGATAAACCTACTTTAACTTGTCTAGCTATCGGACCAGATTATAGTTCTGTAATTGACCCCATTACGAAACATCTAAAGCTGCTGTAGTTAGTATTTATTGTGGATGAAACCAATCAATAAAGCATTCACACTGATAGAATTACTATTGGCGGTTGTTATATTGGTTAGTATTACATCAGTCATTGTGATCAATTATGATAGCTTAGTTGGCAACACTAGATACTATGAAGCGAAAGACAATCTAAAGACATTTCTGATCAATTTAAAACACCAGGCTGCTTTTCAACAGAAAGACTTTGAACTGACATTCGATGACAATTACAACATGTATAGTTCGTTTGAAGATTTTTATTTGTTGGATGCGGTGACCAACGACTTGAAGATACTGGAGACCAGTGCTACAAAGATCGTTTTTTTCCTTGACGGAACTGTTCAAGAGAGTTACATTATAACAAGTAACTTGGAAGGCACCATCACCAATAAGTTCATCATAAACGTTATTGGCACCGTGTCAGAGAATAACAACGAACCAATTATAATCAACAATGACAAACGTGAAGATATTCAGCGGGACGAGCAATCAACCCTTGGCGGAGAAGATCGTCAAGAACCTTGATTCCAAACTAGGCGACATTTATCATCACACATTTCCAAGTGGTGAGACCTATTGCCAATTCAAGGAAAACATTCGTGGCTGTGATGTGTTTCTGGTTCAAGGAATTACCCAACCAGCCAACGAAAATTTGATGGAACTGCTTGTGATGGCTGATGCTGCTCGACGTGCGAGTGCAGAACGAATCACAGCTGTTATTCCCTATTTGGGTTATGCTCGACAAGATCGTAAAGACAAGAGTCGAGTTCCCATCACCGCACGATTGGTTCTTGATCTTATTGCAACCGCTGGTATTGACCGTGTTGTGACGATGGATCTTCACAGCCCGCAGGTGGGTGGCTTTACCAATCTTCCGTTTGATCATCTGACCTTTGAGCCTGTGTTGGTTGATTATATTAGAAGCAAGTATCATTCACTGGATTGTAGAGACAATGTGGTGTTGATGGCTCCCGATGTTGGTGCTGTCAAACGAATTGAAAAATACAGTTCTGTGTTGAAGAGTGACTTTGGCTTTATTAGTAAGAAGCGTCTTGCTGATGATAAGGTTGATCTACAAAACATTGTGGGTAACGTCAAGGACAAACATGTAATTATCATTGATGATCTCACAGAAAGTCTTGGAACGATGGTTCAGGCTGCCAAGGAGTGTAAACGTCAAGGGGCTGTCAAGGTAACTTGTGCTGTTACACATGGTTGTTTGACCAGTATTGGTCTACTTCGATTGTCTGAAGCAGATAGTATTGATGAATTTATTCATAGTAACACTACGAATACGTGGGGCAATACTGGATTCAAACCCGCTAATGTTACAGAATTGGATGTGAGTATGTTGTTTGCTAAGGCTATTCGTAGTATCAACAAGAATGAAAGTGTGAGTGAGTTGTTTGTATGAAAACTTGGACTCAAATTATTCAACACGTTCAAAACCAAAAGGTTGAACGTAAATGGGAAAAGTTGTATTGGTGTATTGACTTACATGATACAATAATCACTGGCACCTATAACCGATTTAATGATGGTGCTATCATTTATCCTTATGCCAAGGAAACTCTTGATTATCTATACAATAGTCCAGATCATTATACCATTCTTTGGACAAGCAGTTATATGACATCAATTCAAGATGTGGTTCAACGTTTTGATTTGAACTTTAACGCTATCAATTGCAATCCAGAGTGTCCTGATACAAAATTGTGTGATTTTCAAGACAAGTTTTACTTCAATCTACTACTGGATGACAAGGCTGGATTTGATGGCACCAAAGATTGGCGTGAGATTTATGAAGCGTTGACTGACACTGGTAAGGTGTATACAACCAAAAACAAAAGAATTATGGAGGATAGTTTATCATGAAATATATTGAGGCTCCGAAGAGAGCAAAAGGTAAGAGTGGTGTGCCGTCACTATTTTTGGGTGGTGGTATTAGTAATTGTAAAGATTGGCAATCGAAGTTGGTTGAGGAATTGAAAGACTACAACGTCACAATTTATAATCCTCGACGTAGCAACTTTGATATTAACAATTCGAAGATTAGTGAGGAACAGATCAAGTGGGAATACAAGTATCTACATGATGCGAATATTCTGGTGTTTTACTTTGCTCAAGAGA
>Ga0255080_1000046_pt1 | contig 24319 bp, 46 predicted proteins | sample Colum_Atlam_RepC_FD_188467 | JGI IMG/M metagenome (GOLD analysis project Ga0255080, IMG submission 188467) | Freshwater microbial communities from Columbia River, Oregon, United States - Colum_Atlam_RepC_8h | ecosystem: Environmental > Aquatic > Freshwater > River | place: USA: Oregon...
TGTTGCTGCTATCCTTGATGCAGGTACAAACGTCATCCGCGAATCTGCTGGTTCACTTTCAACAACTGCTGCTAAGTCAACAATCGTAGCATCAGACACATTCAAGGGCCGCGATGTTCGTTACGCTGTAACAAAGTTGCGTGCTAACAATGTTGTTCCTCGTGGCGGAATGTATGTTTCATACATCCACCCAGAAGTTTCACACGACCTACGTACAGAGACAGGTAACAATATCTGGCGTACACCACATGAGTACCAGAATGTTGGTCCACTATTTGCTGGTGAACTAGGCGCATGGGAAGGTGTCCGTTTCATTGAGACACCACGCATGACTAACTCAATCTCAGGTGGTGCTCTAACAGCACTTGCTACTGCTTCTGCAGTAAGCGGTGCTTCAGGTGCATTTACTATCGTTGCAGCAAACGCTGCATTCGGTGGTCTTGCTGAGGTAGGAGATGCAATCTCAGGTACTAACGTAGGTTCAGGTGCTTTGATTACAGCAATTGAAGTTGGTGCAACAAACACTACATTCACAGTGTCTGTCGCTAACTCAGGAACTGTTGGAACAAACACACTTACAGTTACACCAAAGGCACGTGTTTACAACACTTACGTACTAGGACAGCAAGCACTTGCTGAAGCAGTATGGAAGGAACCAGGCATTGAGTTTGGTAACGTTGTTGACAAGTTGAACCGTTTCCGCCCAGTCGGCTGGCACGGTATCATCAACTGGTCTATCTACCGTCAAGAGGCGCTATACCGCATCGAGACTGCTTCATCAGTTCGTCCGTAATCTAAGTAATTAGATGGGTGGGGCAGGGGGAAACCCCTGCTCTATCCATAAAACGGCTTAGGAGGCTATATGGCATACAGATTCACAACACCTACAGTAAGCGAAGGCCCTGCGGGTGAAGGCCGTCTATTCGAGCAGTTCAGACTTGTAAGAGGTATCACAGTCTTGAAGATAGATGGAGTTTACTATGAACTTCGCTATCCATCCTCAGAAGAAGTAGAGGCTGCTGAAGAAGCATACATTGGTGGATACTCCTATGAAGTAAGTGCTGGTCAAAAAGCCAGCCTTGAGGCTGCAGGCTATACAGTGGAGACGGTATGAGACATAGATTAGACCATCCAGAAGATATTGAAGGTTGCTTCGGGTGCAAAATTTTAGGACTGCAATTAAATCCAGGAGATTCATCTTCTCAGAAGATGGTAAGTAATAAGAAGTGGGACGGTGAGTTAGAAGCCTATCGTGCAGCACGTGCTGATGGGATTCAACCTGCTGGTACAAGTATGAAAAAGATTCAGGAAGCACTTCGTGCATCTGATGTCATGGGTAAAGCATTTGATGCTAATACCATGGGTGATAGCAAGATAATCCAAAACAATACCGTATCTAAACTAAAAGAAGTAGGAGTAATATAATGCCAATGGTAAACGGAAAAGAATATGCATACACTGCTAAGGGTATGAAGGCAGCCAAGATGGAAGCCATGAAGTCAGGCAAGAAGATGGTCAAGAAGACCGCTAAGAAGAAGATGGTTAAGAAGACAATGAAGAAGACTGCAAAGCGTGGAATGTTTGGCGGCATGTAATGCAAAAGAAACCATCGGCAAAACCAAAGCCAATGGCTCCACGTAAGCCTTCAACTGGTGTTAGAAAGCCAATGGCTTCTCCTACAAAAAAGTCTGGCGTTGTAGTTGCTTTGCCTAACGGCAGCACAGTTGGATTACGAGACATTGGCAAAGTAAAGCCAACTCCTAAACCAAAGCCAAAGCCATCAGTAATTAAGCCAAAAGAATATACTCCAGCACAATATGATGCTTTGTTACGCAAGGCTCAAAAAGACGCTCAGAAAAAGAGATAAAAAATAATGGCCTACACCAAAGCAAGTTTACGTGAACGCTTAAAGAATCAGATTATGTCTGGTTCTAAAGGTGGTAATCCTGGTCAATGGTCTGCTCGTAAGGCTCAGTTATTAGCACAGGCTTATAAGAAGGCTGGTGGTGGCTACTCAGGTAGTAAAACTACTAAACAAAAATCTTTGTCTAAGTGGACTAAAGAAGACTGGGGTACTAAATCTGGTAAACCTAGCACTCAAGGTGCTAAGGCTACTGGTGAACGGTATCTACCTAAAAAAGCAAGAGCGGCTTTAAGCAGTGCAGAGTATGCAAAGACTACTGCTGCTAAGCGTGCTGGCACTAGTGCTGGTAAGCAGTTCGTTAAACAACCTAAATCTATTGCAAAGAAGACGGCTAAATACAGATGAAAAAAGATTCTAGATTAACCCGTGCTGGTGTATCAGGCTTTAACAAGCCTAAGCGTACTCCTGCCCATCCCAAGAAGTCACACGTAGTTGTGGCTAAAGAAGGAACTCAGGTCAAGACTATTCGTTTTGGGCAGCAGGGTGTATCTGGTTCTCCAAAGAAGGCTAATGAGTCTGCATCCTATGCAGCAAGACGTAAATCTTTTAAAGCAAGGCATGCTAAGAATATTGCCAAAGGCAAACTAAGTGCAGCCTACTGGGCAGATAAGGTGAAGTGGTAATGGGTATTTTACTTAATGAACTAACGGACGAGGTGTTAATTAACCTTGCTGGTTATACAATACAGCAAGATAAGGCTACACATTTAACGGCTGCTATTACTACAACTACATCTACTATTGCAGCACCAACAATCTTTAGTGTTGCAGATGCTCAACGCCTTGGCTCGGGTATCGTTGAAATTGATGACGAACTACTATGGGTAGATAGCGTAGACCGTATTTCTAATACAGGAACAGTCTCTCCTTATGGTCGAGGCTTTATGGGTTCTACTGCTGCTACACATGATGCTGGTTCTAAAGTAACTATCTCTCCTACTTTTCCTAAGCACGTTGTAAAACGTGCCATTCAAGACACTATCCGTGCTATGGGTTCTTCTATGTTTGCCGTTAAGCAGACAAGTTTTACATTCAGCAGCACTGCAATAAACACATACGAATTAGATAACAAAAATATACAAAACATTTTAACTATGCACTGGCAAGATATTGGCTCTAGTAAAGAATGGATTCGCATTAAGCGATGGGACTTAGATTCTTTTCCAGATGAGGCAACTTGGGGCACGGGTGCACAGACAGTAACTATTGGAGACAGAATTGTATCTGGCCGTAAGGTGAAGGTTGTTTATGCAACCGCACCTTCAGTGCTATCTACAAGTGCTACTACTTCATTTAATACACAGACTGGACTACCTGAGTCTTGTAGAGACATTGTAATTCTTGGTGCTTCATATCGTTTGATTGCATACCTAGACCCAGCCCGTACTGGTGCACAGTCACCACAGGCTGATGAAACAGATAACAAGCGTACCTTTGGTTCAGCAACTAATGCGTACCGTCAACTGTTTGCTCTTTATAACCAACGCTTAACAGAAGAAATTATGTCGCAACAACAACAATACCCGCCACGAGTTCACTTCAGCCGATAGGAAGATTGAATGACAACTAGAAAATACTCATCCCGTTCGCAGCAAACTACTCTTACTGCTGGAATCAACTCAACCGCTACTTCGGCTACAGTCGTATCTGGAAGCGGACTTCTTGGTGGTATCACCATTTCTGCTGGAGAAACATTTACTGTAGTAATTGACCCAGATACAGCCCTTGAAGAAATTGTAGATGTTACCGCGGTTAGCACTAACACGCTAACCATAGTTCGTGCTATTGATACAAGTCCAGCAACTGGTCAGGCTCACTCTGCTGGTGCAGTAGTTCGCCACATGGCAATTGGTCGTGACTATCGCGAAGCCAATTCACATATTGAAAATGTAACCACAGCACACGGGCTAACCATTGCTAATGTTTTGGAAACAACAGATACAAATATAATTACTAGTGCAATGATTGTAGACGGCGCTATTGTTAATGCTGACATTAATGCTAGTGCTGCTATTGCAGATACTAAATTGGCTACAATTTCAACTGCTAGTAAGGTATCTAATAGTGCTACTACTGCTACATCTGCTAATACTGCTAGTGCAATTGTGGCTCGTGATGCATCAGGTAATTTTACAGCAGGAACAATTACAGCAAATGTAACTGGTAACGTAAGTGGAACCTCAGGTTCTACAACAGGTAATGCTGCTACAGCCACAGCCCTTGCTACTGGTCGTACATTCCAGTTGACTGGAGATGTAGAAGCAAGCGGAGTTACCTTTGATGGTACTGGCAATGTAAGCCTAACCACAGTTATTGGTACTGGAGCAATTGTTAACGCTGATATTAACTCAGCAGCAGCAATTGACAAGACAAAGATTTCAGGCACAGCCATTACCGCTGGAGATACAGGCACTGTAACTAGCACAATGATTGCTAACGATACAATCGTCAACGCAGATATTAACTCCGCTGCAGCAATTGCATATAGCAAGTTAAACCTTGCAGGTTCAATTACTTCAGCAGATATCACTAATGACACAATTGTTAACGCAGATATTAATACTGCTGCAGGTATTGCTTACAGCAAGTTATCACTTGGTGGAACTATTACCTCTGCTGACTTGGTAGACGGAACTATCGTCAACTCAGACATTAACGCATCTGCTGGTATTGCACTAAGCAAGTTAGCAACAGACCCACTAGCCCGTGCTAACCACACTGGCACACAGACAGCAAGTACTGTATCAGACTTTGATACACAGGTTCGTACCTCTAAGGTAACTGACCTTGCAGCACCTACTGGTTCATTCTCAATGAATAGCCAAAAGATTGTTTCTCTTGGAACACCTACAGCAAATGCTGATGCAGCAACTAAACTTTATGTAGATACTAAAGTCTCAGACTTGGTTAACTCAGCCCCTGGAACACTAGATACTCTTGGCGAAATTGCAACAGCAATTCAAGCAGGCGGTACAGTCTTTGATGCTATGGTACTCAAGGCTGGTTCTACAATGACTGGTGCTTTGGTTCTAAATGCTGACCCATCAGTTAATCTTGGTGCTGCTACTAAGCAGTATGTAGATACAGTTGCAGGTTCTGCTACCGCTGCTGCAGCAAGTGCTGCTGCTGCTGCCACAACTTATGACAACTTTGATGACCGTTACTTAGGTGCTAAAGCAACTCCACCAAGTTTAGATAATGATGGCAATGCTCTTATTACTGGTGCTATCTACTGGGACACTGCTGCTAATGCTATGTATGCCTGGTCAGGTTCTGCCTGGGCTTCTATATCATCTACTGCAGCAATTTATCGTTATCGTTATACAGCAACTGGCGGAGAAACTACAAAGTCTGGTTCCGATGATAATGGCTTAACTCTTAATTATCTGGTTGGCAAGGAACAAGTATATCTAAATGGTATCTTGCTTGTTCGCACATCAGATTATACTGCTACATCTGGCTCAAGTATTACATCTCTTGCAGCATTAACTGCTGGAGATATTCTTGAGATTATTACTTTTACCGCATTTGATTTGGCTACAGCAATTCAACAATCAATTTTCACTGCTAAGGGAGATATCCTAGCAGCAACATCTTCTGGAGTTGCTGGAAAAATAGCAGTAGGAACTGATGGATATTACTTATCCTCAGATAGCACGACAGCAACTGGCCTAAAATGGACAGCAGTAGTAACAGACCCTAATCCAAGTATCTTTATGCTGATGGGAGCGTAAACAATGGCAACAACATATAAAGTCCTTGGGCAAATAAACCCATCGGCTACAACAGCAACAACCTTGTACACTGTACCTAGTGCTACAAATACAATTATATCAACAATATCTGTGTGTAATCAGGCAGACACTGTGGGAAGTTACAGAATTGCTGTTCGACCAGCAGGGGAAACTTTGGCTGCAAAGCATTACATTGCCTACGATGTAACTCTTCCTGGTGATAGTACTGATGCAATTACAATTGGTCTTACCCTTGCAGCAACAGATGTTGTCACAGCGTATGCCACATCAGCAAACTTTTCGTTTAATGCTTACGGAAGCGAGATAGCATAATGGCAATTAACAGACTACCAGGAACATCTGGAATTCAAGAAACATTAATCAGCGCAAAGGGTGACCTTATTGTAGGTACTGCTGATAATGTAGCAGGTTTATTAACACTTGGTTCAAATAATGCAGTTTTGACTGTTGACACATCAACATCATCAGGCATGAAGTGGACAGCAGTAGATATATCAGCAATCGAAATCATGTCCTATATGGGCGCTTACTAAGAAAAGGAAGTAGTAAATAATGGCTACAACAACTAAAGTTCTTGCTCGCACAGCAGCAGCAACATCATCAGCAACTCTATACACAACTCCATCTGCAACAACAACAATTGTAACAAACATTGCAATTACAAATACAGCATCAGCAGCAGCAACTTACACGCTAGCATTGGGTGGAGTTGCTTTTGCAACAACCTCAGCGATTGCAGCAAATGATACAATTATTATTGATGCTAAGCAGGTGCTAGTTGCAACAAATACAATTACTGGTCTTGCATCAGCAACTTCAGTTAACTTTCACATCTGCGGAGTGGAGATTGCATAATGGGAGCAACAGTCAGAAGTCTTAAATCTGGTTCATCAGTAGGCAATTTATTTGCAAACAACCCAACTATTGTTGAAGTTCTAATGATTGCTGGCGGTGGAGGTGGGGCTTCTAACGCCTCTACCGCACAATACGGTGGCACACATGCAGGTGGTGCAGGTGGACTTGTTTATGAGCCAAAATTTTTACCTCCAATAGGCGCATACACTATTACCATTGGCGCAGGAGGTGCTGCAGCAGGAACATTAACTACTAGCGCTCAAAATGGTGCTATTGGAAACAATACAACGTTTGGTAGTTTACTAACTGCATTTGGTGGTGGCGGAGCCAACGCAGATGGAAACACAACAGGTTCTATTTATGGTGGAGGTTCAGAGGCTGGACATGAATCTTTAATTCCTGCTGTATGGAATGGCGGCGGAGGAATGCGCGCTCAAGGAACTGGTATAATTAATAAAATAGCAGACGGCAACTCTGGAATGGGTGGCGGCGGAGCATGGACTCAAGGACAAAACGGAGGCGCAACCCAATATCAAGGTGGTTGGGGTGGGGCTGGTGTTGCTGAATTTGATACTTGGCTTGCAGCAACATCAACTGGAGTTAGTGTAGGCGGTCGGCGTTATATTGGCGGAGGCGGTGGTGGCGGATTCGCTCAATACTACGGAACTCCGTACAACCGAAATAATAGCGGTGTTGGTGGAGGAGGTTATGGTGGATATGGAAGTTCAACTCCTGGTACCGCAGCCGATGCTAACACTGGCGGTGGTGGCGGTGGCGGTGGTTCAAATGGAAGCAACGGTTCACTAGGCGGAAGTGGAGGTTCTGGTTTGTGTATTATTAGATATTTAACTGGAACAATAGCAGCCACAGGTGGAACTGAAGTTACATCTGGAGGATACAAATATCACACATTTACCTCTACTGGCACATGGACAAGGACAGCATAATGGCACACTTCGCACAAATTGACGAAAACAATAAAGTAACACAGGTTATTGTTACTGACAACAATCACCCAGATGGAGATGAAGGTTATCAATTTTTAGTAGATAGCCTAGGCGGAACATGGATTAAAACATCATACAACGGCAATGTCAGAAAAAGATTTGCTGGCTTAGGCATGACCTATGATGCAACAAAAGATGAGTTTATTCCAATTAAACCATTTCCATCTTGGCACTGGTCAGATGAAGAAGATGCTTGGGCTCCTCCCGTTCCAGCACCACAAGAAAGAGAAGATGCAAAAACTCTTTGGAATGAAGAATCTCAATCTTGGCAACAAATTAGTCGCAAAACAAGTACTTCAGTAGAATAACTATTTGTATGATTTCCTATGCCAGTATTGGTTTTTATAGGAGTTCATTATTTTTCTTAAAAAAATAAAATAGTTTTTTTCAAATTGTTCTTGATTGCGTTTTCCAACAGAAGAAACCCAGTTATCTCTTTTGACTGGGATGTATTGAACAATCGGAGTTCCAGTTTCTATAACGCCTTCCCATCCTTTTTTAATAAAGAATGGAAATGCTATTGTAAGTGGAAAAGTATCAGCATCTACAAACCCAGTCAAGGTTTGAAATGGTAAATCATATCTATTTGCTGGATGGGTACAAAGCAATGAGTACCCATCTGGCAAAGATACTTGCCATTGGTTTTCAAACTTTATAACAAACATGCTATATCCATCTGGTATTGGAACGCCTTGGTGTTGTTCTATGGTATGAAAACTAATTGGTTCTCTACCAGAACGCCAGTTAAATACTGGCACAATTTCATCTGGTGACCAAGAAACAATAATATCTTCATTAAGCGTAAAGATATATCCTGCAGTCATTGCATCAAAAAATGGCATGCAGGCTTTAACAGTACGATTGTTCTTGCCCTCAGTAAGATGGAACTTTCCATCCCCGTACAAAGGTTTTATGTCTTTATACCATTCAGGTATACAGGAAATTGCTGGGATAGGCGGAATATCAAACTTCTCGGCCTCTGGCGTGGTTGGCGTAAATACAATTTTTTGATTCATTTTATACCTTTCCTAGGTGTAACAAGCATATCATATATAAAATAATAAGGAGCAATATGACTAAAGCCCGTGACCTAGCCAATGCTAGCACAGCCCTATCTGCAGTATCTGCTACGGAACTGGGCTACGTAGATGGTGTTACCTCTGCTATCCAGACTCAAATGGATGCTAAAGCACCATCATCTACTGCAGTTACATTAACTGGTACTCAGACTCTTACTAATAAGACACTGACTAGCCCTGCACTAACTACACCAACAATTAGTACAGCAACAACTAATGGCGATATTTTATACGGAACAGGCTCTGGTGCTTTATCCCGTTTGGGTATTGGTACTACTGGTCAAGTACTTAAAGTAGCAAGTGGACTTCCTAGTTGGGCTACTAACACAGAAGCATATGCTGGTACTTGGACACAAGCAGCAACTGGTTCACTTACTGGTGCATCTGTAACAGTTAGCGGGCTAAGTGGAAAAAGAATTGCTTTTTTCTTAAAAGATTTTTCTGGAACTTCTGATGGACCAGCATCAGTTCAGATAAATGGATTAACTTCATATTACTATTTTTCAGCAGGAAGATATTCAAGCACATATATTACTTTAACAACTTATATTGGTGCAACAGAAGGTACTGAATTTTATGTTGGTGCTGTAATTGATATGGCTGGTTCTTCTATGGCATACAAGCCAATTAGTGTTCAGCAGCAACCATCAGGAAGTGCTTCTTACTCTATTGGTGGATGGTATGGGCCAGATTCAAATCCTGTAACCTCACTGACATTTGATATTAATGGTAGTTGGGACGCGGGAACCTACTTTGTTTATCAGGAGAACTAACAATGATTAAAATAGAACACAACGCACAAACAGGTGAAATTTTTGAAATAGAAATGACTGAAGAAGAAATTGCAAATAAATTGGCATTTGATGCATTAAAACTTAAAGAATCACAAGACAAAGTTTCGGCAAAAAAAGCGCTACTTGCTCGTCTTGGTATCACTGCCGAAGAAGCGACGCTTCTTCTTTCGTAATACTTATCCCTGAGCAAGGATACAAACTACTCAACTAATTTTTTCTGACTTAAGGAGATACGGTGGCTGGTAGAGATATTACGGATGGCCGCGATACGCGGTCTATTGCAGTAGATGTTGGTGTTGTATCTAGCACATCAATCTGGCAGAACACAGATGTTGCCTATGATATAGCACTCGCAGGACTCCCATTTATCTATGCAATTAGTGATGCTCGACCATACATCCGTCAAACTGCACCTTTTAAGAAAGACCAGTTTGATAATCAAAATGAACCAGGAGAGCAATCTCTTACTGGTTGGTGGATTCGTAGCCAATCTTCTTTTCATGGTGGAGATGGCATTAACTTCTTTGACCCACAAGCCAATGATGAACTAGGACACTACCGTTTTGCAGATAGCAAAGGCGTAAATGTTTGGACCAAAGGTCAAGTAACACTACTAAAAAATTGCACATCAACTCACATTACTACTGGTGCTATAGCATCTAATGGTGTAGTACAGCAACATTTACGTTCTATTAAATGGAATACTACTAAAGGTGTTTTATTGTTAGATGAGTATGATGTAGATAAAATTGCTGCTGATGGAACGGTGACTCACTTTGTTGATTACAATACTGGTGCTGGTGTTTATCCTGTGTATGCCGTTTGTGATGATGGAACTAAAGTATACTGGGTAACCAATGCTACTGCTGGAGGAACTACTAAACTTACTGTTTATGGTAAGCCATTAACTGGTTCATCTGCTAGTACAGCAGATGAGTTTAAAGTATTTGATAATAGTCAAATTATTTCTAATGCAGTTATCGAATATGTAAAGCAGCGTCTGGTTATCTGTGCTGACAATAAAGTGTATGAATGTGCTACCGCTGCTTCATCTACACCTACCTTGCTCTATACAAATCCATCTTCTTCTCACGTATACACATCTATTACTGCTTCTGGTTCAGCAATCTACCTTGCTGGCTACAATGGCATACAGTCTGTTATTGAGAAGTTTACTATCTCTACTACTGGCACAATGCCTACTCTTACATCATCTATCGTTGCAGCAGAAATGCCAACAGGTGAAGTTATCCATAAGATTTTTTACTATCTTGGATACATGATGATTGGTACTAATAAGGGTGTTCGTGCTGCTGTAGTCAATGACCAAGATGGTTCTATTAACTATGGTCCGCTTATCTTTGAATCAACTCAACCTATTTATGACTTTGCTGCACGGGATAGATTTGTTTGGTGTGCAGCATCTGTTGCTGGAGAACCTGGACTAGTCCGTATTGATTTGTCTGCTGAGATAGAAACACTACGTTTTGCCTATGCTAACGATGTTTATGCTGATGGTGTCACTGGCTATAAGACTACTGCCTGTGCATTTATTGGCAATGATGACCCAGCAGTTGCAGATAGAATTACATTCTGCACAGCCAACAATGGAACATCAAATGGCACAGTCTATATAGAAGATGCAGCCACATTACGCACATCAGGCTACATAACAACAGGCAATATTAGATATTCAACACTTGAGCCAAAAAACTTTAAGCGCCTTCTTGGACGCGGTGACTTTACATATGGTTCTATGACATTAGAAACAGTAGACAGAGACGGCGTTGAGTATGACCACATCTCATATGATTCTACTATTAACCCAATTGAAGTAACTACTTCACAGCCAGCAACTGCACAAGAGTATGTTGCATACAAGTTTATTCTTTACCGTGATGGCACAACAAATAGCCTTGGACCTACATTCAAAGGCTATCAAGTTAAAGCCACCATTGCTACGCCACGTCAAAGAATCGTTAAGTTCCCTGTATTTTGTTTTGATATTGAATCAGACAAGTACAACGTGCTTAAAGGTTATGAAGGTAAGGCATTTGAACGCATCCAAGAACTAGAAGATGCTGAAGAAGGTGGAGATATTGTTACATGGCAGGACTTAACAACTGGTGAGTCACGTCAGGTACAAATTGAACAAGTATCATTCACTCGTATGACTCCTCCAGACCGTAGGTTTGATGGCTTTGGTGGAGTTATTGATATTATTGTTAGGACCGTCTAATGAACACACCGCAATGGGCTGGATTAATCGTATCTATTATTGCAATTGCTTCTGCATTTGCTGGTTCTGTTAGATGGTTAGTTAAGCACTACCTATACGAACTTAAGCCTAACTCTGGCTCAAGTCTAAAAGATTCCGTCATTAGACTGGAAGAAAAAGTAGAAATCCTTTATCAAATGATGTTGCAAAGAGGGAAGAATGAATGAAGCCTGTTGCCAAGAAAGCCACACCTGCCGCTATTGCTGTCCTTCGACAAGCCACAGCGATAGTGCCATTGCGTATGAAAGCATCGGATGGACTTCTGCCGTCCAACGCTCATTTGATGCAGAGTCCAACCAGCGACCATAACACTGGTTATGCTGTTGACTTAACGCATGACCCTAAGAATGGAATTGATTGTGTTGAAATTTTTGAAAAACTTAAAGAAGATAAGCGTGTCAAGTATCTTATCTTCAAAGGAAAAATCTGGTCTAAAGAAAAATCTAAGTTGGGAAACAGACGGTACACTGGGAGTAATCCTCATAATAAGCATTTACATATTTCTATTAACTCCACTATGGGTTCCGATACTTCTCCATGGTTTTGGTGGATGAATCAACCTAAGATAGTTAATCAAGTAGTAGCAAAAGTATTGCCTGTACCTGCAAAGAAGGCATATAAAACTGAAGTTTGTACCTGCTGCAAAGTGCACGGGGCAAAGCAATAATAGGAGGAAACAATGGAACAATTTAAGCAACTCGGACTAACATGGTTCCGTGCTGCAGCGTCTGCTGCGATTGCACTTTACCTTGCTGGTGAGACGGACCTTAAGACTCTTGGCGCTGCAGCCCTTGCAGGCTTTGCTGGACCACTACTTAAGTGGCTAGACCCATCTGCTACAGCCTTTGGACGTGGTTCAAAGTAATGATTTAAGGGGCCTAGCAGGCCCATATACACAAGAAACCCCCAGAACTGGTATCTCTACCAGCACTGGGGGCTTTTTGTCATTTACGCATTGTATTTATTATATCTTCAATCTTAATAAGGTAGCCCTTACTAGGATTCGGAGGTATATTGCAAGTAATGGCTCTTCCCCTAGCCGTTACTACTTGCTTTAGTACTTCCGTTGGCACTATGAAGGTTGCCCCCTCCAGCACAAAAGCCCAGTATGCAGCCTTAGTGCTGGACAACCCTGATAGATACCAATTCTCATTGTTGTGTGACCAGCAAACTGTTTCAATATATACATTACCAGTTTCTTTCCATCTTAAATCTGTCTTGACTTCTACTGTAGCACCACCTGTTAGTAGTTGTTCTACTAACCCTTCTCCTTCTTGTCCTCTTGCTAGGTCTAGGTCAAAGTCTGATAGTTTGCTCATGGGTATCCTAAGTATAGTGGTTCAGGAGTTATGTTTAGTTTTCTTCTTAAAACTTTACGTTCATGTTCTGTTGTTCCGCCCCAGAATCCTAGTACTCCGTAGTTAAGTGAGTAGTTTAAACATTGCTGTTTAATCTCACAGTTATTGCAGATTCTTTTTAACATTTTAATTTCTTTATAAGTTGCTGAACCATCAGGAACAAAAAACTCTTCTGAATCAACACTTCTGCAATTAGGTGTACCTTGCCATTCTGGGTAACTCACTTTTTATATTTCCAATCTACCCACATTTCAAAGACTCTACCAATAATAATACCAACCATTAAACCAATTAAAAAACTTTCCACTTATCCTCCTGTTGAGTAGAAGCCTGTACCATTGAACTTGATGGCTGGTGCCGACCATACACGTTGCATAGTTTCACCACAAGTACTGCAGGCTGGCGGAATATTTTCGTTAATCTCTTTTACTTCTGTGCAGTAGTTGCATTTAAAATCATACAGTGGCATTAGATAGAGTCCTCATTCTTTGGGTAAGGGAGTGTGACCATTGACCCACAGTTAACGCACTCTCCATCAAGGAAATAAAAGCATAGTTCACCTTGGTCAAATGCAACAAGCGCATGAAATACATCCCCTCCACATATGCAAACATCCCCAATAGATTCTCCTCGCAAATCCATAGCGTGTGAGTAATCCGTTGGATGTAGTAACTCTCGGATTTCTTTGACATTATCACTCTCCTGATTCGTCATCTTCTACCTCTACAGAATTGTCTTCATCTAGGTGTGGTCTGTACCCACCAAGATTTCTAATTAAAGAACTGATAGCACGCTGCACTTTCATACGTGCACCATCAGGGGTAGTGTTTAACTCTTCACCTAACTTGCTCCACTCGCAAGATTCTGTACTAAACCTAGTCTTTAAAATAAACTGTTTAGCCTCTGACAATCTGTAGTATGCCGTTGCTATGTCTGAGCGCAGTACTAACCAGTTATTAGTATCTGTGCTTTCACCTTTAGTGAACTTAAAGTTGAGGTCTTTAATTTTGGTTGGTATTTCATAGGATTCTGAAATAATAGAGGGTAAGAACGCTTCAATAACTGAAGCATCATAGTAGTACAAATCAAGTAACTCATAACCAACCGTCCGTGCCTTTTCGCGTTCGCAATAAGTAATTGCTTTGTTGCGAAGAGACTTGGCTATGAGTTTGTCCTTGTCTTTTTGTGGTAGTGCTGACCACTCTTTGTACTTAACGGGATGACTAACAAACCATATCCACAAGACTTGTTGTATGTCTTGCTGGTCAGTCATAGGGTATTTGCGCTGGTATTCGGCAGCAATTGCCACAACCATCTGCTCATACTCTTCTAAGTAGTCCACGTTATCCCTCTGCTACGCCTTCCCATTGTCGCCTTTGTACCAATAGTCCGATTATTGCATAATTTGCTAGGTCAAGAAAGGTATCTTCAATACTTTCATAGTTCGGCGTGTCGTTACTTTTGTAGTAAAGGTTTTCTAATCGTGCCATCTTATCGTGCATACGCACAAGCAGCCCATTCATTGCACCACCTGGAGCATTGGCTATGTTAAATGGGCCGTAGTCTTGATGCTTGCGCACCATAATAATACGTAGTTCATTGAGAATATCTTCAAAGTTATCAAGGTTTTTCATCAAGTATCTCCTTAGCCTGTTGTTCAAAATCTATCATTGCTTCTTGCACTAACACTTCTTCTACTATCTTTTCTCCGTGTCCTGCTTCTGCTGAAATAAGAACTGCTGCCAGCATAGTCAACATTGTATTTGCTTTTTGTTGGTCTACTTGATTCATAACCCATACATCCCGTAGTGCATTAAGGATGTCTAATCCCTGGCGTTTAGAGATTGGTATACCTATGTGTCTAGGATTATCTTTAATAAAATCCCATACTTCATTGCCATTATTCAGAAAGGCATTTTCGGATTCGTTCATTAATAAACTCCGCTCCTTGTAGCATTACTATACTGTTTACGTCATGCCCTTCTGGCATCTGAACTATATTAACATTACCTAACTCTCGGCTAACTTTCTTGCCAAAATCCATACCTGCTGAATCACCATCTGCTAATACAATTACTGTATCAAAATCATCTAATATCTTGGAATAGAATGGCTTCCAGTTGTTTGCACCTGGAATACCTACTGCTGGATGTGGTGTTTTAACAGATACTGTTATGCAATCTATCTCGCCCTCAGTCACACAGATATAGTCTGATGCTGTTAGTACTGCCTGTGCATTGAACATACTGGTCTTAGCACCTGGCATACCCATATACTTTGGGTCTACATTACCCAACGCTCTGAATCTAATATCAACTACACCTGATGGTGTGATGTAAGGTATTGCTAATCTTCCAAGGTATGGTTCATGACCTGGAAGAGCGTCCTTTACCACTCCAAGATGAAAGCGTTGCGCCTCTTCTACCGATAGATTGCGTGTTGCTAGGTACTCTGTTGCTAGATGAATCTGACTGGCGTACTGGTGCGTTGCCTGCAAGAGAAATTGTCTGTGCGAACTTGATAGCCTCACGATATGTGCCTCCTTCCTTATAGATAATTAAATCGTATACATCTCCACTGACGCCACAACCATGACATTTAAATCTTTCTTCTTCAAAGTTAATACCTGCTGATGCATGGCTGTCATTGTGGAATGGGCATTTAATTTTGCGCCAGCCGTGTCCCTCAGCAGGAACGGCTGCGCCTATATAGCGTAGATAGTCTGCGATACTATGTTTCACCCAAGACCCTCCTAATAAGAGCGAGCCACACGCTGGCAGGCATACTGCAATACCATTCTCCAACATCTGACTTTCCTTTCCGCTTATGCAAGACTGTTCCTGTCCATGCATTATCGTTCTTCATTTCTATTTCTAGTTCTTTAATCCAAGCGCTCAAGTCCATGCGGACGTGGTTTTTAACCTCAATTGTTACTCCATTGACGCCACTAATATCGCCTTTGTCTAACTGTGCTCCTGCTATTCTGCGGTCTGCATAAGGAAAACCATTAACCTTCAGCCATTTAACTGCATCTGCTTCGGCTTTGCTGCCTTTACGCTTGGCTGGTGTACTCATTCTTTAGGTTGCTCCGTAATGATTGCTATTACCCAACCGTTGCCTTCGCCTTTTTCTGCACGCTCACGTGCAATATCAATGTTAGATGCACGGATAACTTTTGTTTTATTTTTCTCATAAATGATTTCATACTTAGGCATTACATTACCTCTTCCTGTTGGTACCTGACTGGTACATCCTCTAGATACATAGAGTCTGGACTAAAAGATAGGCTAACATAATTGCTGCCTGTCTGGTCTGCTCTACCGTATCTGTTCTTGACTGGTGCTACACATAGGTATGTGTCGTCACCTTGTTTCATCTGACCAATAGTTAAAACCATTGCTGGAATCTGATTGACCATGCCCTGCACTGCGCTGCGTGGCTGGCAAGGATAGCCATCAAATCCTTCTTTTGTATGGTGTAGTACTAACACTGCTGCGTTGGTATCTCTGGCTAGATACTTGAGTTCTTTCATAACGGCACGCATTGCACCAAACTCATCGTACCCATCCATTGCTACATCCATTAGGTTGTCTACAACTATAAGGGTTGGCGACTTACCCCATACTGTTTCAAAGGCTGAGACTTCATCATCTAAATCTTTGAGTGTAGGGCTAGATTCAAAGGACCAGAACAAATGGTTGTTGAGTTGTAGTATTTCATGCGACCTAGCAGGGTCGCGTTTTAGTAGTTGTTCTGCTGCTGCCTGTGTCATCTTGCCAGTCATAGCAATCAAGCGCATAGCCATTGTGTGTGCATTGGTATCTGCTGAAAAGTAAAGTGTAGGATGTTTTGTTTTAGCAGCAATAGCCAATGCAACTGATGACTTACCTGCACCTGGAGTGCCTGCAATAACAGTTACTTCTGCTCTACGCAGAATAATTCCTGCTCTCTCAAATGCAGCAAAGGCAGGCGGTAATGGTTCCCCGCCTACCTCTGCTTTATTTATAGAGCGTCTAAGTGTTTTCACTTAATCTGTTCTGGAACGAATGTGTTCCATTCTGGTGAAGTGTTAGTAACATACTGGTTCTTACACTTGTCGAATGCACCCTTTGGTGCTGGGCAGAACCAACCTTTATATGGTCTGCCATCTTTACCCATACCTTGAATCGCTGTCATCTTTCCATGTGGACATGAACGGCCACCAATTGTAGGTGTTGGTGCTGGCTGTGTATATTCTTGGGCAGGAATTGTTGTTCCTGTTTCAATGATGTTGCCACCTAATGCTGCGGCAACTGCTTGTGCTGACATAACTGGTGCTGCTGGTGTTGATGCACCACGCACTGCTGCTTCTAGTTCTGTTGCTGCTGATGCAATCGCTGCGATTGAATGTGCAACTACATTGTCTAGTTCTTCTCCGCTTTCTGCACGGACTGTAACAAGACTACCTGCTGGTGTCTTAACTGTGATACTGATTGGTGCTTCTGTACTAGGCACTATCTTCTCCTTGCTCAAATGGAGTAGCCAAACCCTTTTGGTCTCGCCACTTTCTTACTTTCATTGCAAATTGTACACCTTTCCATCCTTCTTGGATGTCAATCCATACTAACTTGCAAGTTCCTGTCCCTGCTGGGGCATGAATGATGATTGCTTTTTCTTTATTGATGTCGCCCCATGTGCCACGGGTCGCCGTATCTATCATGTACGGCGAGCCGTTGGCGTAGATTGCTAACTGCATAGCAATATTATTTGGATGGTCAATGCGACCTGTCTTTAGGTCTGCAATAAACCTTTCGCCTTTGTATTCAACAACTCTATCTGGTGTGCCAGCAATTTTAAACTTATCTAGCACGGTGAATTGTTCGATGTAAAGTTTAGTAAGTATGCTAGTTGCTTTTTGGTATGCAAGAATGTCTGGCATCCATTGTTCTGGTACTGCACCTAACTCTAAACCTAAGTCTAGTTTTTCTGTTAACGCATGGATTGCTGTACCAATTGTTGCTGCTTTACTAGCACCTGCTGCATCCATTGCTTCTTCGATATATGCATTAACCAACTTGTTATCATCTGCTGCTACACCAATGGCTAGTAATAGGTCTGGTCTACTTGTTAAACCTATTGCTGCCATACGCATCTTCCATGCTGTTAATGCTGATGCATCATCAAGACTGTTGGCTATTGTGGTAGCACGCGTATATGCAATTGCTTTGCCACCTTTAGGGGGAACGACTAACGGTCTTCCGTATCTATCTCTTTCAATTTCTACTGGCATACATCTCCTTGTTATTAGTGTCCCGTGTTCGCAGATGGCGGGACCACCCATCCCCAAGTCTAACACATAGTAGAAATGAACAAACGCCTATGTGTTAGATAGCGCATGATTGATGGTGGTTATTCCCGTTCGATTTCGCTTATACTTACATCGTGGCTGTCAATGTCTAAGTCGTAGCCGCTGACTTCGATATTGTCATTAATAATATCTTCGGCTTCCTCTTTAGAGGTAGCCTTGATACCAGTAATGTTAACTGTAATCTCTACAGTTGCACACCAAGTTGTAGTAAGCATGTCTGAACCAATTGATTCAAGCAATGCGTTAACCTCATCGCGTGTAACAGTTGTTTCATCCTCATCAACAGAACCATCAAATGCTTCTGTAAAGTAGGCATGTACTTCAGTACGTACCTTCATTAGTTTTCTATATGCTTCTTGTGCTTCAGTAGATACTGCATCTAGCCTACGCTTAGTTGCAATGTCTGTCTTGATTAGTTCCTTCAATGATTCTTCAGTGAAGTTATAGGTTGTGCCATCTACTGTAATTGGGTTTAAGTACATGTTGCTCCTTAGATTCCGACTAGTTCTAGTGCTCGTAGTTTAATGCCATCATTGCGCCCTGCAAGGGTAGCAATACTAGCATCTTTCTGAGAGTAGTGGTCAGCATATTCAACTACTGCTTGCCATAAACCAAACTCTGTATGACGGATGTTCTCTTGTGTTGGGCTATCTGAATAGATAGCAAATGCTTTCTGCCGTGCATTGAGGGCACGGGACTTGGCATTCTTTTCACCCTTGCTGAGTAGGTGTAGAGGTGCGTTCTCAATTTTAGATGGTAGAGCCCACACTTTCTTGAAGTACTCAGTTGCTTTGTTGATGTCTGCCTCACGCTGTAATAGATGGTTAGCAAGATTACTATACGCATCAATACTTGTGTAAGTCAAGTCAAGGATGTTTCGCATATCGGATACTGATAACACTGAGTTTTGTGTATGACGCAGTGTGTATGTGTGCGCTTTGTTCTTGGCACGATAGATACGATTGATTTGGTTGGCACACCACAATCGTTCGATGATAGGACGGATGACCACTGATGATGAACCATCATGACTAGTCTTGGCTAGTAAGAAGGCTGCGTGTGGGTCGCCCTTGATTTCCATTTCTTTTGGTAGTGACATAAGCATCCATACTTTTGCGCCACCATCATACTCACCTGCTGCTGCATAGCGAGCATCACCTGAATCAATTAAGCCGTCAAGGCAGCCAAAGACTTCTTGGTTTTGGAAGACTTTGTATTTGCTACCTACTACGCCAATGACTGACTCATTTCCATTTGCTTTTTTTACGACTGCTTGCTTGTTCGGTACATGCAAGAAGTCAGATGTATGCATATCAGATAAACCAACAGTCCAATTAAGTCCTGCTTGTTCTGCTACCTGTGCTGCACTACTTGCTTCTACTGCTACGCCAGCCTTTTGCCAGGCTGAGCGGTTCTTCGCTACATTTGCTGTAGTCATGTGTCCCTTTCTTTACCATGAAGCCTGATACTCGAAGGCCCATCCTTCAGGTACATCTTCAATTAGTTTGCTTACTATCTCCACGGTTTTTTTTACGCCATGGAAATACCATTCGTCATACTCTGTGCTTCCAAAGAAGAAGCCACCACCTGTTGGCAGTAGTTCTTCTGCTTTAGTATGGTCTGCTAACACTTCTTCACATGCAATCTTTAAATCAATTAAAGAATTACGAGGTACATAAATAGGCTGGCAGTTATCTTCTCCATCTGCTAAGTTCTCAATAAACCAAGAATGGATAGCATTAACTTTACGCCAATAACCAACTTGAATAGATACCTGAGCAAAGGCTAGTTCGTTTGGGTCATAAGCCCAATCGTTAGCACCCATAAGGCTGGTTAGGATTTTGTAATCTGCATTTGGAAAACTAACTCCAGTTCCATCTGGATTTACTTTCCAATCACGGGATGAGATACCTTTACGGGCATAGAGATACATATCTAATCCCATGATTAGATACCCATTCCTTCTTTAACTCTTGGATGTAGTTCGTGTGTCATAGCAACAAACGCACCTGATGGCCAGCCTGAAGTAAAGACACGGTTAAGTAGATTTGCTAGTGAGTAACTAGGATTATGAACTAGCGCAGTACTAAGAAGTTCTTTAGCAGAATCTACTTCTTCTAGTGCGTATAGATTTGCAGCCAACACACTTGCAATAGGTGCAATGAACTTAGTAGGAACTGAGTCCATAAAGTATGCAAGGTATCCATTAACATCTTCAATCTTGCGCTCAGATGGCAGACCTAATACAAAGTCACGCAACTGAATGTCTTTCTGTAATGCTGCTGCAATCTCTGCAATATGGTCATTATCTGGTGCTGTGCCTGAATCAACCTGTGTATAGATAGCGTCAGTTAAACGCTTGCGTTGTGTTAGTAGTTGTTCTTCTTTATCATTCTCACCCAATAGGATGTTGTAGTAGTTTTCGATTTCTTCTAGTGTTACTGTCATTTCTTTCTCCTTAGTTTGTTGTTAGTACCAGCCATTGGTACGCCAATGCGACCAAGCAACTGATGGTTTCTCGTAGCGGTGCTGGATATAAGCCAGCCCCCGCTCAATCTGAAGCGGGGCTGGCGTTGATGGGTCGAGGTTAAGCAACTGTGGAATACCAAATGCAGAACTGTTTGGGTTATCTGCTGCTGGATTCCATGCTGATTCTTTACCCCATAGTTTCATGAGTGCTCGATGTTCCGATAAGTTCCATTCGGGGTATGCCAACTTCATGAACTGTCTTGCATATAATTTCAGAGCGCGAGGAGTCCAATGGAACTCGCTCATCTCCGTAGGTTTTGGTTCTGTATGTGCCTGTGCTAGTGGCATGTGCCACGGTAGCATTGACAAGAATGCTACATACCATGCTGTAAGCAGTGCGAATAGTTTCTTCATTTAGTAACCCATCTGTAGAGGATATAGAAAACTGTAATGAGGAAGAGCCATGACTGTAATGGTGTGAGAGGGAGGAATGTAATGTCATTCATCTCCCCACATCCTGTCTGGTTCTTGGTAACCATCATCCTCTTCTTCTGTGTCTTTGTCTAGTGCTATATCATCTTCAAGTGGTGGTTCATAGGTCATCTTCTTCTATCTCCTTTAGCATCTCATTTAGTATGGGCTGTACTGCTAGGGCTGCTTTGTCTAATGCTTCCTGTAGTTCTTTACTCATTGTCGTATCTTTCTTTGTATTCCATTAATCTTTTATGATGCATTCTCATAAGTAATTGTGTTGGCTCTTTTTCTTTTACTAATGATTCAATAGATATATCGTACCTATTGCATAGAAGTATTAGGTTTTCAAGGGTAGGTTTTCTATCTCCTCTTTCCCAACTTCCTAATGTTACTGCGGTTATCTGTGCAATTTTAGATGCTTCACTTAATGTTAAACCTTTGGCTTGTCTTACTTGTCGTAATCTTTTACGCACTGTTCTATAGGTTGGATTCATTCTTCTTCCACATAGATGCGTCCTGTTGCCATCATCTCTTCCAAGATATTGTTGGCTGCTTTGAGACTGAGTATTGCTTTGTCAATGGACTCGTTCAAGTCCGCTATTTCATGAACTGTGTATGACATCTGTTGCTCCTAACTTAGACCAAGCACACGCTTGGCAATAGTTCCTAGCGTGTGCTTTATTTATATCTACTACTATTGCTATCCCACATTGGTAGCAATCAAATGTTTGATACTTTACTTGGTTGTCCATAGGTCTTCCTTTGCTATGTCTGGGTCATAGTAGAAGTTCCGCCCCTGCTTTTCTATTCTTAAAGCACGGCGCAGATTCATATTGTCTCGATGCAATATAGCATTCTGTCTGATTGCTAGTGTAATAAGTATGATACTTGTAGACATTGCAATAATCAATGCCAGTATATCTCCTGCTCCTAATAACATTTTGTTACCTTTCTGATTAGATGGACTCGCGGTATTCCGTAGTAGGTACATGGCCCTCCACGATAAAAAGAAAAGGCAGGTGAGAGCCGAAGCCCCCACCTGCCTGAGTCTTTATGCTTGTGATACGGATGTAAGTACTACCTGCTTAAGGCCTGGCTTACGGTCTTTGTTATCAATGTTTGGACGGCGGTCCCAGCGTGTGTTACCGATGCCTTCTGCGTTGATGTATGCAGTTGAATCTGCGAGCCAGTTAAGTTCTCGTAGTTGTGTAATTACATTCTCATCGAAGATAACTACACGTGTAGAGTCAGAGCAAATTTGGCGCCCTGTTGGTAGTTGTTCGTAGTCGTTGATGGTTGCTGTGTAGAAACCATTGCGGTCAACAACATTCTTGATAACGCTGTTCTTGAATGTGACTGTGTTCATTTTGTTTCCTTTTCTGTTGGTAGTGTTGTTGTGCAGACCTGCTCCTGCACTTGTTCAGAGCAGGTCTGCTTTGGATTGTTAGTTACAACTTGGACATACAGCGTGCTTATTGCATACCATGTGGCAGTCTTGGCACACGGTCTCATGTGGACCTAAGTCCACAACCAGTTCAAAGAACCTGTCGGATAGGTTGGTGACAGGTTCCATAAACTCGTTTCGTTCCTTTTCGTCGTTGTCAATGGTTACAGCACCTACCCAGTCGTGGCCAGATGGGCTGTCAACCCTATGCATGGGACGGTCGTATTGGTCACTGTTTTCGTCTACTAGGTCATGGGCGATGTTGGTCGCCCGTGAATCTCGTAGGTCTTGGCAGTCTACGCATAGTTCCATCTGAATCATGCACTGGTAGCATGGGTTGGAGACAGTCAGTTCATCAGACATTGTACTTTCCTTTCTTTAACCTGATACACGCGATAACCTCTCGGTTCAGGATTACGCCACTTTGAATCATGGCAGTCATCGGATAGCGCATTCTTGCGCTAGACGCGGGGCGTGGCTGGACTGCGAGCCTGCGAGCAGGCGCACATTCATGGGCGCTCCAGACACGGCGTTGCGGGGATTCCGCAACGAGTAGTCCTGTTGCGCTTATGAGTTAGCCCCCTTCCGCCGAATAGGCGGGAGGTGCGGGATAACGAATGCAATAGGACTTGACAAACATGATACAAGGCGCGTAGTCCTGAGAGAGAGGATTCTGTTCAGGTCAGGCATTCTGGAGTGAGTACAGCACTGCCAAGTGTGGCTGCATGGAATGCTGACGCACTGCAGTCGGCTGACGGAACGGGCAGGTGAGGGGTTGCCATTGCCAAGGCTGAAACTATTTTTATTTAGTATGAAACAAATAGTTATCTGACTGGGGCGCAGACATCTGGTCAAGCCCGCAGACTGCTAGCCGTAACAGGACCCACTGTACAGGACAGTAGAGCGGCAGCATTAAACAGTCTGTGGGTCTGAAAGACCCCAGAGTGTTTAATAGTCTTTCTAACCTGTAGTAGTATCTGCCATAAAAATATTTCCGTACAACAGTGCCCCTGATACAGTCATTATTTAACAGTTTTTGGCAAATAAAAAATATTTTAAAATAAACCGTTCGGAATGGCTGTTTGAACGGGTTAATACTATATAGAGAGTATTTATTATTACAGTAGCAAGTCTCTTAAAGACTTGCGTTACAGACTGTATCTACTGTCTGTTACAACTGACTGTAACTATTGTAGATGGGACCATTCTGTGACTTTTCAAAAAGGGTCTAATAACCCTCAAAGTACCGCCCTGGCAGAGGCAAAACGTAAAGTTTTAGCCCTTGTAGCAGAGGGTATGTCGCCTAAAAAGGCGATGGAGAATCTGGGCAAAAAGCCAGATACCATCCGAATCTGGATGCTTAGGGATAAAGAGTTTGCCGCCGATTTAGAGCAGGCTTTGCAGGATGCAAAGTCCAACTCAATCAAGGCGTTGGGCATCGCAAAGGAGGAAATCACCTTTCCTCAGTTTAGCGAGATGTTCCTTGACCAGAGGGTGTTTCCACATCATATGGACTGGGTGGACTTGCTAGAAGAT
>Ga0255080_1000047_pt1 | contig 24300 bp, 19 predicted proteins | sample Colum_Atlam_RepC_FD_188467 | JGI IMG/M metagenome (GOLD analysis project Ga0255080, IMG submission 188467) | Freshwater microbial communities from Columbia River, Oregon, United States - Colum_Atlam_RepC_8h | ecosystem: Environmental > Aquatic > Freshwater > River | place: USA: Oregon...
GGTCTACCCGGCCGGGCCGGCGCTCGTCGGCCTGCTCATCGCAGCCGTGACCGCCTTCCTCTCGGTGCGGTGGCTCGTGGGCTTCGTGTCGCGTCGGGGTCTGGGCGTGTTCGCCTGGTACCGCATCGCCTTAGGCGGCGCGATCCTGGCGGTACTGGCGGTCCGGACGCTCCGTTGAGCCGGCTCAGGTGCCGAGCTCGAAGCCCTGCCGGTAGACGCGGCGGACGAAGGCGTTGGCCTTGGCGTCGTTGGTCACCTGCATCTTCTCCCCGTCCCAGAGCAGTTTGCGGTCGGGGAAACGGATGGCGAGGTTGCCCATGAGCACCATCTCCGAGAGCGGGCCGGAGTAGTCGAAGTTCGACGACGCGGGGACGCCGCCCTTGCAGGCGCGCAACCAGTCCTTCTCATGGCCCGAGTTGTTGCCGGGGATGCGCGGGATGGTCTTCGCCAGCTTCTTGGCCGCCTCACGCTGATCGCGGTCGAGCAGGCGCGGCTTCGAACCATAGCAACCGCAGACGACCTTGCCCTTGTCGCCGATCAGCAGGCAACCGCCGTCGCCATCGCCGAAGGGCATGTCGTCCTCGAGCTCGACCGGACGGGCCGGCATCAGGCCGCCATCCCACCAGGTGAGCTGGACCGGCGGCAGGTCGCCGCGGGCCGGGAAGCGGTAGCGCACGATCGAGGAACGCGGGAAGCACTCGTTCAGCACCGGGCTCTTGTGGCCGAAGTCCGCGAAACCGGTGGAGAGATTACCTTCGACGCTCTCCGGGTAACGCAGTTTGAGGGCGAGGAAAAGCGGGTCGATGATGTGGCAACCCATGTCGCCGAGCGAGCCCGTGCCGAAGTCGCACCAGGCGCGCCACTTGCCCGGATGGTAGGTCGGGTGATACGGGCGCAAGGGCGCCGGCCCGCACCAAAGGTCCCAGTCCATGCCTTCGGGCGGCGTGGCCTGTTCGGTCGGGCGCGGGGTATCCGAGCTCTGCGGCCAGATCGGTCGGTTCGTCCACGCGTGCGCCTCGCGCACCTGACCGATGAGGCCGGCCTCGAGCCACTCACAGATCTGGCGGATGCCTTCACCGGAGTGACCTTGGTTGCCCATCTGGGTCACGACCTTGTGGGCGCGGGCGGCCTCCGTCAGCGTCCGGGCCTCGAAGACATTGTGGGCGATGGGCTTCTGGACGTAGACATGCTTGCCGCGGCGCATGCACTCCATCGCGATATAGGCGTGGGAATGGTCCGGCGTCGCGATGATCACGGCGTCGATGTCCTTGCGCTTGTCGAGCATCACGCGGAAGTCGGTGAACGCCTCCGCCTTCGGGAACTGCTTGAGGGTGCCCGCGCAACGCTTCAGGTCGAGGTCGCAGAGGGCGACGATGTTCTCGTCGGCGCTGTTGCGCACGTTGCTGCCGCCGACGCCGCCGAAGCCGATAGCCGCGACGTTGAGTTTGGAGTTGGGCGAGACGGCCGGGGTGGCGGCGTTCAGCCACGGGCGGGCCAGGGCAAAACCGGCGGCGGCGAGGCCGGTGTGACGGAGGAAGCCGCGCCGATCGAGGGGGGTGCTCATGGGGTGCGATTTGGACAGCGCCGCGGTCCAGGTGTTCCCGGTCGAGGACGTATCCCGCTGTCAGCTTGCCCTTTAGGAAGGCGGTCGGCCCGAGCCGGCCGCACTTTGCTTTTGACTCCCCCGTCCTTTGGGCGTTCATCAAGGAAACCACGACCCTGATGTTCAAGCGCTTCCCCGGGCTATTCACCCAAGCCATCGGCATCGACCTTGGCACCGCCAACACCCTCGTGTTCCTGAAGGACCGCGGCGTCGTCCTCCGCGAGCCGAGCGTCGTGGCCATCCGCACCAGCACCCGCAAGCCCATCGCCGTGGGCAACGAGGCGCGCATGATGCTCGGCCGCACCCCGGGAGACATCCAGGCCCTCCGCCCGATGAAGGACGGCGTCATCGCCGACTTCGAGATCAGCGAGCACATGCTCCGCTACTTCATCGGCAAGGTCGCCCGCAAATCCCTCTTCACCAACCTGACCGTGGTCGTGGCCGTGCCCTACGGCATCACCGCGGTCGAGCGTCGCGCCGTCATGGATTCCGCCTACCGCGCCGGGGCCGACGACGTGATCACCATCCCCGAGCCCGTCGCCTCCGCCATCGGCGTCGGCCTGCCCGTCGAGGAACCGACCGGCTCCATGATCGTCGACATCGGCGGCGGCACCACCGAGGTCGCCGTCCTTTCGCTCGGCGGCATCGTGCACGCCCGTTCCATCCGCGTCGGCGGCGACGAGTTTGATTCCTCGATCATCAAGTACATCCGCAACTCCTACAACTTGATCATCGGCGAGCGCACGGCCGAGGAAATCAAGATCAAGATCGGCTCGGCCTACGCGCTCGAGCAGGAGATGACCTACGAGGTCCGCGGCCGCGACAACGTCACCGGCCTGCCCCGCCAGCTGCACCTCACCTCCCAGGAGGTCCGCGAGGCCATGGCGGACAACATCAACCAGATCATCGAGGCCGTGAAGGGCTCCTTGGAGCGCATCCCGCCGGAGCTCTCCGCCGACCTCGTCGACCGCGGCATCGTGCTCGCCGGCGGCGGCGCCCTCATCCGCAAGATCGACCGCGCCATCTCCGAGGCGACCGGCTTGCCTGTCTTCGTCGCCGAAGACCCCCTTTGCGCCGTGGTCAACGGCACCGGCAAGATCCTCGCCAACTCGTCCCGCTGGAGCGGCCGGGAATGAGCCGAGCGGGCTGACCCGCCATGGACAAGCACCGGCAAGGCGCCACCGCCTCCTACGTCGTCCTCGCCCTGTGCGCGGTCTTGTGGGTCGTCCTGCCCGCCGCCGTGCACCGTTTCGCCCAGGAGGCCTTCGCCGAATTCCAGGCTCCGGCCCTGCACCTCGCCGGCAAGGCCCGCGACCTTGCCCGCTTCTGGGAACTGAAGTCACGCGACAAGGAGGAGATCCTGGCCGCTTCCCGCGACCTCGCCCGCGCCAACGCCGCCCTCGAGCTGCAGCTCCGCCGCTACGACGACGTGCGCAAGGAGAACGTCCGCCTGCGCGAGATGCTGCGCTACGCCCCGCCGCCCGAGTACCTCACCGTGGTCGCCCGGGTCGCCGTCCGCGACTCTTCCACTTGGTGGCAGCGCATCGTCATCCGCAAGGGCTCCGATGATGGTGTCCGCGCCGGTTGCCCGGTGATCTTCTCCGACCGCGTCATCGGCAAGGTCGCCGTCGCCCACCATACCACCAGCGAGGTCGACCTGATCACCAGCCCCAACTTCCGTTGCACCGGCTTCCTCGAGGGCGACGACCAGAACCGCATCGTCCTCGTGACCGGTGCCCCGGGACGGGGCCTCGCCACCGGCCGCGCCCGGGTCAGCGCCATCCCGCAGGACTACTTCTACCCGGCGGTGGGCGGCGCCCCGAAGGTCATGACCACGGGGCTCGGCGGCGTCTATCCGGCCGGGCTGATCCTCGGCCACCTGGAAGGCAGCCAGCGGACGACCCAGGACGGTAATTTCCGGGAGTCTTCGCTGGCGCCGACCCGCGACCTCTTCTCGCTCCAGGAGGTCACCGTGCTCGTCCCGAAGTACCCGACGCCGGGCGAGACCCTCCTTGAGGATCAGGCGCAGAAGCGGCTGGACGAACTCCGCTGACGATGGTCTGGTCCTGGTTCATCGTCCTCCTGGCGACGCTCCCCTGCCTCTGGGTCGCCGACTTGCTGACGGACGCCTTGGCCGGCACCAACCTGATCCTCTTCGTCTCCGGCGCCGCCATCGTGGCCCCGTGCCGGCGGCTCAAGCGCTGGCAGGCCGTCCTCTTCGCCGCCTGCGTCGGCTTCCTCTTCGAGGCGCGTCGGCCGATTCCCCCGGGCACCCTGCCGTTCCTCCTCGCCGGCCTGAGCATCTTCCTCACCAGCAACCGCATCCTCCTGCGCAACACGCCGCTGGTGCTGCGCGGCGCATTGATCTGCAACACCCTCGCCTGCACGGCCTGGTTCACCGCCGCTGGCCTCCGCGCGGGTGCCGTGACCGCCGGGGACCTCGGGGACTTCACGCTCCAGTTGCTCCTGCAAGTCGGCTTGGCCGCGGCGGTCGCCCTGCTCGTCTTCGTGCCGCTCGCGCTCATCCAGGACGCCGCCATGGACCGCACGGGCCTGCCGCCCGCGCTCGAATCGCCATGAGGGAGCCGCTCCATGCGGAGGCGCTGCCCTCCTCCCCCATCGCCAAGGCCCGGCTATACCTGGTCTTCGCCCTCTTCGCCGTCGGCTTCGCCTACGTGGTGATCGGCCTCGGACTTCGGCAGCTGATCCAGACCGGGGATCTCAAGGCCCAATACGAGACCCAGAGCCGCCGCGTCGTCCTGCGCCCACCGTCCCGCGGCCTCATCTACGACCGCAATGGGTATGTGTTGGTCGAGAACCGGATCCGCTGGAGCATCAAGGCGGACCTCTTGGCCCTGCAGCCGGAGATCCACCGCAAGTACCTCGCCCTCATCAAGGCCGAGCGGGCCCGCGGCGCGCCGGTCGAATTCGACAAGCTCCAGGACAAGGCCCGGCTGGACGTCCTCCAAGGCTGGCTCGACCGCGTCTGGTACGTCATCGACGAGTCGCAGCCAAACAAGCGCGGCGGCGCGAAGCCCCGGTCCGTCCGCCCGGAGGACGAGCCCGAACGTCGCGTCAATCCCGCCGACCTCAAGAAGCACCTGCGCGAGCGCCGGGCGCTGCCGTTCATCCTCGTGACGGACCTCGCGTTCCCCGGCACAAGCCGGGCGCTGCGCCCGGAGGAAGGCCAGCGGACCATCGCGCGCTTCATCGACCAGTTCCCCGTCAACGGGCCGATCTCCCTCCAGTCGGATATCGTGCGCTCGTACCCGCACGGGAGCCTGGCGGCCCACGTGCTCGGCTACATCAAGGATACCGATGAGTTGCCGGAGAAGGTGAACGAACTCGCGGACCTGCCGATGGACAACCTGCAGAAGCTGCAGTACACCGGCAAGAAGGGCGCGGCGGGCATCGAGCAGACTTTCGACGCCGTGCTCAAGGGGATGAGCGGCTGGGAACTCTGGACCAAGACTTCCTCCGGCTACAACAAGGAGCTCGTGGCCAGCAACCCAGCCCAGCAGGGCTCGGCCGTGAACCTTTCGCTGGACCGCGACATCCAATGCGCCGCCGAACGCGCGCTGGCGCAGATCAAGGATTCCAAGGGCGAGCTGCTCCCCGGCGCCGCCGTCATGCTCGACGTGAACACCGGGGAGATCCTCGCCCTCGCGAGCCAGCCTACCTTCGACCCCAACCGGCTCGCCGACCGCGTGACGCAGGTCTACTTCGACGAGGTCGACGGCAAGGGCGGTTGGATGAACCGGGCGATCCAGGGACTCTACGCCCCGGGCTCGACCTTCAAGGTGATCACCGCGATCGCCGGCCTTCGTCATGGCATCGTCGATTGGGACGATGTCCTCGAGTGCGGTCCGAGCTTCCGCGTCGGGGGCCGCGACTTCCCCGAGCATGACCCCGCCGGTTATGGCCCGGTGGACCTCGAGAAGATGTTGGCCGTGTCCTGCAACGTCTGGAACTACATGGTGGGCGTCCGCCTCGGCCAGGAACGGTTGGCGGCGGAAGCCCGCCGCTTCGGCCTCGATACCCCCTTGCTCACGCACGTGTCCGACCTCGTCAACGCCAGCCCCTACGAGCTGCCCTACCCCGCCGCCCGGACCTTGGTCGTGCCCGACGCCGCCTACAAGAAGCGCATCGGCGCCGGCGCCTGGACCGAAGGCGACACCGCGAACTCCTCGATCGGCCAGGGCTACATCCTGACCACCCCGCTGCACATGGCCTGCGTGGCCGCTTCCCTCGCGCGCGGGGAGACGCGCACCACGCCCTCGATCGTCCACGACCCGGGACGCGACGGCCGCCATGTGGGCGCCGAGCCGATCGGCTTGACGGAGGACCAGCTCAACGCCCTGCGCGCCGGCCTCGAACGCTGCGTCAACGAGGGGACCGCCCGCTCCGTCCGCATCCCCGAACTGCCCTACGCGGCCAAGACCGGCACCTCCGAATATTTCAAGAACGGGGAGAAGGCCCACCTCGCCTGGATCATCGGCTACGCCCCGGCGGACAACCCCGCCGTCGCGTTCTGCGTCCTGGTCGAAGGTCAGCTCGACACCAGCACCTGGGGCGGCAAGACCGCCGGTCCGGTGGCGCGCGACATGCTCACGACTTGGGCGCGCAAGGCCGAGGCACCCTCGGGCGCGCAACCGCCGTCGGACTGTCAGCGCAAGTAGACCGGCGTCCCGACGGGCGCGCGGTCGAAGAGGTCGAGGATGTCGTCGTCGGAAAGCAGCACGCAGCCATGGCTATTGGGCGTGCCGAGCCGGGAGGCCTGGTTGGTCCCATGGAGGTAGACGAAGCGGGCTTTGGTGTCGACGAGCCGGCCGGCCGCATCGTGTCCCGCGTTCTTCCCCGGTTCGAGTCCCTCCAGCCAGAGGATCCGGGTCGTGATCAGGTTGTCCTCGGGCGCCGGGCCTTCGGTCCAGATCCGTCCGGTGGGCACGCGGGCCTTGAAGACCATCCCCTTGGGGGTGGCGTCGCCGATCTTCTCGGCCACGCGGTGCAGGCCGAGCGGCGTACGCAGCGAATCCGCCACGCAGCCGACCCCGGCCCGGGCGGTGCTGACGACATATTCCCGCGCGGCTTCCCCGGCAAAAAACCATAGTTTTTGCTGGTCAATCGACACAACGATGCAATGTTCCGAACTCGGGAGCCCGCGGGCCGCGAGGCTTTCGCCCAGCTCCTGTCGCAACACCAAAGCTCTATCATCACATGGCATATCGTATCGGCATCGTGGGCGTGACTGGCGCCGTGGGTCAAGAAATCCTCGCGCTGATGGCCAAGCGGAACTTTCCCGTGGCCGAACTCCGGCCCCTCGCCTCGGCCCGCTCCGCCGGCTCCAAGGTCACCTACGGCGGCAAGGAGTGGACCGTGCAGGAAGCCAAGCCGGAGGCCTTCGAAGGGCTCGACTTCGCCATCTTCAGCGCCGGCGGCTCCATCTCCCTCGCCCTCGCCCCCGAGGCCGTGAAGCGCGGCTGCATCGTCATCGACAACAGCTCGGCCTATCGGATGTACCCCGATGTCCCGCTCGTGATCCCCGAGATCAACCCGGAGGCGCTCGACCAGCACAAGGGCATCCTCGCCAACCCGAACTGCTCGACGGCCATCGCCCTGATGGGCCTGTTCCCGTTGCACCAAGCCTTCGGCCTCAAGCGTTTCTTCGCCTCGACCTACCAAGCCGTGTCCGGCACCGGCGCCGAGGCCATGCGCGAGCTCGATGCCCAGGCCCGGGCGTGGGCCCGGGGCGAGACCCTCGCCCCGAAGGTCTACCCGCACACCATCAACTTCAACCTGATCCCGCAGGTGGATTCGTTCCTCGCGGACGGCTACACCAAGGAGGAGATGAAGATGCTCAACGAAGGTCGCAAGATCATGGGCCTGCCCGACCTCAAGGTCACGACCACCTGCGTGCGCGTCCCGGTCTTCCGCGCCCACTCCATCGCCATCAGCGCGGAGTTCGCCCGCCCGGTCGACCTCGCCGTCGCCCGCGCGGCCATCGAAGCCTTCCCCGGCGCCGAGCTCTGCGACGACCCGGCCAATCGCAAGTACCCGATGCCCCTCGACTACGCCGGCAAGGAAAAGTGCGGCGTCGGTCGCCTGCGCAAGGACACCCTCTTCGACAACGGCCTGTCCCTCTGGGTCAGCGGCGACCAGCTCTGGAAGGGCGCGGCGCTCAACGCCATCCAGATCGCCGAGGCGCTGCACGCCCGCGGTCGACTCGCCCGCCGCTGATCCCGCCATGGCCCGGAGCAATGACCGCGCGCCGCGCCATGCGGACCTCCTCAAGCCGATCCGGCTCCTCGACGAGGCCGACATCCCCGGCTTGCTCGCGCAGCACAAGGATCCGCTGATCCTCGTCCTCGACGGCGTCCAGGATCCGCACAACCTCGGCGCTTGCCTGCGCACGGCGGAATGCGCCGGTTGCGCCTTCGTCATCACCACGCGCAAGAATTCCTCTCCGGTCAACGACACCGTCCGCAAGGTCGCGGTCGGCGCGGCGGAGAGCCTGCCGATCGTGCAGGCCAACAACCTGCGCAACGCCCTCGTGAAACTGAAGGACGGCGGCGTCTGGATCGCCGGCACCAGCGACCACAAGGCCAGCCAGTCCCTCTTCCAGGCCAAGTTGACCGGCCCCCTCGCCATCGTGCTGGGCGCCGAGGGCGACGGCATCCGCCACCTCACCGCGGAGACCTGCGATTTCCTGCTGCGCATCCCGATGCTGGGCCAGGTGCCCTGCCTCAACGTCTCGGTCTCGGCCGGCGTCTGCCTCTTCGAGGCGTTGCGTCAGCGCGGGCACCGCTGAGGACAAAAAGTCTTTACCCAAGGCGGTCCCCGCCCTTGGATTGGAGCGTTCGGTCGGCCGGATAGCTCAATGGTAGAGCAGTTGACTTTTAATCAATTGGTTCCGGGTTCGAGTCCCGGTCCGGCCACCCCGAACGTCCGACTTTACCGTCCCTCACGCGGGAAATCTTTGTCTTTCTTTGCGCTTGAAAAGGAGCGACCAACTTGCACTTATCCCTGTCTCGCTGTCGGCTGGATAGCTCAATGGTAGAGCAGTTGACTCTTAATCAATTGGTTCGGGGTTCAAGTCCCCGTCCAGCCACCAGCGAGACACTTTCGACCACCGGGATGCCCGGTGGTCACTTTGGGGCCAGCACGGCCCGGCGCCGGCGACGGTACCGCTCGGCCATGTAGACCGAATGGCAGCCACGGCAATAGCTATGGTGCGTCTGGCTGGACTTGATCCAGTGGAAGGTGGCGAGCGGCAGTCGCTGGGTGCAGAGGGCGCAGACCTTGGTCGCCGCGGTCGCGGCCTGCTCGCGGGCGCGGCCGTTCCGGCGGACGCGGGTCGTGAGGCAGGGCCGGCAGTACGGGTGCAGCAGCCCGCCCGGCTGCAGGGACGGGAAGCTCGCAAGCGATTTCGGTTTACGGCAGCAAGGACAGGTACGTTTCGCCTGGGTCGTCATAGCAAGAATAGGAGAAGCCGCCCTGGAGCCCGCCGCAAGGGTCGCCCCCTGAGGTTGATTACCTGAAGGCAAGCCCTTACTCGACGGTCACCGACTTCGCCAAGTTACGGGGTTGGTCGATGGGACAACCGCGTCGCCGGGCGACGTGGTAGGCCAGGAGCTGCAGCGCGACCGCCGCCGGGATGGTCGCGACCAGCGGGTCGCAGGCGGGGATACGCAGCACGGCTTCGGCGCCCGCCGCATCGTCTCCTTCGGTCATCACGGCGATGACGCAGGCGCCGCGGGCGCGGCACTCCTCGGCGTTGCCCAGCACCTTGTCGCGGATCGGCGAGCGGTTCGCGAGCACGACCACGGGCGTACCGGGCGTCAGCAAGGCGATCGGCCCATGCTTGAGTTCGGCGGCGTGGTAGCCTTCGGCGTGGACGTAGGAGATCTCCTTGAGTTTGAGGGCGCCTTCGAGCGCGACGGCGTGCATAGGCCCGCGGCCGAGGTAGAAGGCATGCTCCTGCCCCACGAACCGTTCCGCGACCGCGGCGATCTCGGCCTCCCGCGCGAGCACCGCGCCCACGAGTTCGGGCAGGCGGGCCAGCTCGGCGGCCAAGGCGGCGCCCCGTTCGCGGGCCAGCCGCCGTCCACGCCCGAGGCGCAGGGCCATCAGCAGCAGCACGGCGACCTGGCAGGTGAAGGCCTTGGTCGAGGCGACCGAGATCTCCGGACCCGCGTGCAGGTAGACGCCTCGGCCCGTTTCGCGGGCGATGGTCGAACCGACGACGTTGACGAGACCGAGGACGAGGGCGCCTTTCTCGCGGGCTTCGCGGACGGCCGCCAAGGTGTCGGCGGTCTCGCCGGACTGGGAAATCGCGACCACCAGGTCGTCCGGGTCGACGAGCGGGTTGCGGTAGCGGAACTCGGCCGCCTGCTGCGCCGTGGCGGGTAGGCCCGCGAGCTCGCCGAACGCATGCTCGCCGACCTGCCCGGCATGCAGCGACGTACCGCAACCAAGCAGCACGATCCGACGGATCTCGGCGAGGTCACGCGGGGACGTCCCCATGCCGGCCAGGACCGCGGTGCCTTGGCGTTGATCGAGCCGACCGCGGAGGGCGTTGCGCAGGGCCTCCGGTTGCTCGTGGATCTCCTTGAGCATGAAATGCTCGAACCCACCCTTCTCGACGGCGTCGGCGGCGAAGCCGAGCTCCCCGACCGACCGGTCGATGCGGGCCGCGTCGAGGTCGACGATGTCGACATGGTCGGCCGTGACGCGGGCAACGTCCCCGTCGTCGAGGTAGATGACCCGGCGCGTATGGGCGATGATCGCGGCGGGGTCGGAGGCGACGAGGCACTCCCCTTCCCCGACGCCGATGACGAGGGGGCTGCCCTTGCGGGCGGCGACGATGACGCCGGGTTCGTCGCGGGACAGCACGGCGATGCCGTAGGCCCCTTCCACTTGACGCAAGGCCGCGATGACCGCGGCACGGAGGTCGCCCTGGAAGGCTTCGCCGATCAACCGGGCCAGCGCCTCCGTGTCGGTCTCCGAGACGAAGACGTGGCCCTTGGCTTCGAGGCGCACGCGGAGGGCCCGGTAGTTCTCGATGATGCCATTATGCACGAGCGCGATGCCCCCGCCCTCGGCGAAGTGCGGGTGGGCGTTGGGCTCGGTCGGCGCGCCATGGGTCGCCCAGCGGGTGTGGGCGATGCCGACGCGGGGTGCCTGCTGCTCCGGCGCCGTCCAGGTTAGCCGGGTCTTCTCGGCGAGGCCGGCCACCTTGCCGACCGACTTCAGGGCGACGAGCCGATCGCCCGCCTGCAGGGCAAGGCCGGCGGAGTCATACCCCCGATATTCCAAGCGCTTGAGGCCGGCGAGGAGGACAGGGATGGCGGGCGCGCCGCCGACGTAACCGATGATGCCGCACATGGTCTTAGGCGGTGAGGTCCGTCCGGACGATGTCGCCGGGTCGGGTGGTCGTGCCGGCGCCCAGCTTCCGGCCCGGATAGATCGAAGTATGGATGCCGGTATGCACCCCATCGCCGACGACCGCGCCGAACTTGCGTCGGCCGGTGTCGACCAGTTCGCCGGCCACGAGCGTGCGGTGGTTGCGGCCATCATGGCGAAGGTTGGACGTCAGGGTACCGGCCCCGAAGTTCACCTTCCGGCCGAGGATGGAGTCGCCGACGTACGAGAGGTGTCCGACGTTCGTGCCGTCCATGAGGACGGAGTTCTTGATCTCGACGGCCTGGCCGACATGGCAGCGGTCGCCGATGGTGGTGGCTCCGCGCAGGTAGCAATGGGGGCCGATCTTGCAGTCTTCGCCGATGATGACGTCGCCCTCGATGACCACGCCCGGAAGAATCCGGGTGCCCCGGCCGACCTGCAGGCGCCCGTCGACGCTGAGCGAGGGATGGACCTCGGCGGCGCGCACGTAATCGGTCTTGGCCTTGAGGCTTTGTTCATTGGCCCGGAGCAGGTCCCACGAGTGGGCGAGCTGGAAGGACGTGGCGGCCACCCGGGCCGGACCACCGCCCCCGACGCGTCGGACCAGCACGGCTCCCTCCGGAGTCGTCAGGGTCGCGTCGTCGGACCGGATGAACGCGCGTAGTTCCGCTTCGTCGAGCCAGGCCAGCCCGTCGATGACGTAGGTCGCCGGCCCGGGGGCCGCCTCGCTGAGGTCGGCCGCCGCCAAGGTGGCCCGCTGCAGATCGGCGAGCGGACGATTGCCTACGACGAGGTGCGCGGGCGTGAGCGGGGCGAGGCCCGGCAGCAGGGTCGGCGGGAGCAGCAGGAAGGTATTCATCTTAGGCGAGTTCCTGTTCGATGACCCCACGCAGACGGGTCGACCACGCATCGACCACGTCGGCGTCGCGATGTTCGACCAGGATGCGCACCTTGTGCTCGGTGCCGGAGTAGCGGATGAGGTGACGCCCCAGGTCGCCGAACTGGGCGTCGGCCTCGCGCAAAGTCGCCTGCAGCCGCGGCAAGGATTCCAAGGGCGGCTTGGCCCGGACCTTCAGGTTCACGAGGCTCTGGGGGTACTCGCGCATGACCTGCGCCAGGACCGAGAGCGGTTGGCCGCGTCGTTTCATGATGCGCAGCACCTGCAGCGCGCTAAGGATACCGTCGCCCGTGGTGGCATGATCGGCGAAGATCAGGTGACCGGAGTTCTCCCCGCCGAAGGAGTAACCTCCCGCGCGCAGGGCCTCGATGACGTGGCGGTCGCCCACCGCGGTCGTGAGGACCGCGATTCCGGCCGCGCGCAAGGCTTCATGCAGCCCCAGGTTGCTCATCACCGTGCAGGCCATCGTCGCTCCGCGCAGCTTCCCCTCCTCCATCAAGGCCAGCGCGCACAACGTCAGGATCCGGTCGCCGGACACGCTCGCCCCGGTCTCGTCGGTGAAGATCACGCGATCGGCATCGCCGTCGAAAGAAATCCCGAGGTCGGCGCCCTGCTCGCGGACCACCCGTCCGGCATGGTCGGGATGCAAGGCCCCGCACCCCTCGTTGATGTTCAGGCCATCCGGTTCGACGCCGAGCTTCACGACCTTGGCGCCGAGTTCCTTGAAGATCAGGGGCGCGAGCAGGTAGGCCGCACCATGACCGCAATCCACGACGATCTTCATCCCGGCCAGATCGCCGGCGCCGACGCTCTGTTTCGCGTATTCGATGTAGCGACCGCGGGCGTCGTCGATGCGGGTCGCCTTGCCGATCTTATCCGGGCTCACCCCGGGGATTTTCCCCTCGCCCAGGATTTCCCGCTCGATCGCCAGCTCCAGTTCGTCGGAAAGCTTGTAGCCATCGGGCCCGAAGATCTTGAGGCCATTGTCCTCATAAGGGTTGTGGGAAGCCGTCAGCATGATCCCCGCGCCGCAACCCATCGACTTCGTCAGGTGAGCCACGCCGGGCGTCGGCATCGGGCCGACGAGGAACACGTCCATGCCGCTGGCGACGAGTCCGCTGGTCAGCGCCGTCTCAAGCATGTAGCCGGAGATGCGCGTGTCCTTGCCGATGATGACGCGGTTGTGGTTGGCGCCATTGGATTTGAGAACCCGTGAGATCGCCTGCCCCGTGCGTAGCGCGATTTCAGGGGTGATGGGGTATTCGTTCGCTTTCCCGCGAATACCGTCCGTGCCGAAGAGTCGGGTGGTCATGGGGTAATTCGAGAAAAACCCATACCTTTCGCAAGTTTAAATGAATGAAATCCATCCTTTATGACAGTTATGATTAAAGTAATCATTAAATACAGCAAAGAGGCCGAATCCATGCCCTTCGGTCTTTGGGAGTGCCGTTCGGGTCGGAAGCGGTCAAATAACGCTTATGAACTTCGTCGGCGCGTGCCTCTTCTCGTTCTTGGCCGCTGGCACGGAGCAGACTGTGAGCCGGCCGGCCGCTTCCGATCCGAGCAACGAGGGCATCGTCTTCACCGTCCCGTCTTTGCCGGCCAAGCGGAGCTACCAGCGCGTCGTGTTGGCGAGCGCGGAAGAGGCGCGCCGCCTCGGGCTGAGCCCCAAGGAACTCATGCTCGTCAAACTGCGCGGCGTCGCCCAGCCCCGCCCGATGCAGTGGGACGAACGCACCAAGGAACCTTACTTCCTGCTGCCGGCCCAAGCCGCCGGCGAGTCGACCGAAGCCGTGTTGATCAAGGCCGAGAGTTACCAGGCCGAGGTGAATGTGGAGCACGCCTACATGCAGGACCAGCTGTGGATGACGACGCTCGCCGACGGCGTGCAGCGGCGGCTCTTCGCCTTCCAGCACGACGAGATCCTGCCGCCGGGCATCAAGCCAGTCTACCGTCGCGCCGGCTTCATCCACCCGGTGCTGACGCCCTCGGGTCAGGTGATTTCCGGCAGTTTCGCGCCGGACCATGCCCACCACCATGGGATCTGGACCGCATGGTCGCACACTGACTTCCAAGGCCGTCACCCCGACTTCTGGAACGTGCATCAGGAAACCGGACGCGTGGATTATGAAGGCCTGGGCCCGCGCTGGATCGGTCCGGTGGACTCCGGTTTCACGGCGACGTTGCGAAGCATGGATACCGGGACGCAACCGCCGACCGTGGTCCTGACCGAGGGCTGGCGCGTGACGACTTATGTGCCGGGTCCCGGGACGCCGGAGACGGTCTTCGAACTCGAGACGACGCAACGCAACGTGACGGCGGACCCCCTGACGCTGACGAAGCATATCTACGGCGGCTTGGGTTTCCGCGGCCTGCCCACCTGGACCGTCCAAGCCCCGCTGACGTTCGTGACCTCGGAGGGCCAGCTGGGTCGCAAGGCTGGCGACGGTCAACGGGCCCGGTGGTTCGCCTTCGCGGGCCCGACGGACCGGGGACGGGGTGGCATCGCCATCCTGGCCCATCCGTCCAACGTCAACTTCCCCCAGTGGACGCGTTTCAACCCGAAGGACCCGTTCGTCGCCTTCACGCCCGTGCACGACGGGCCGGTCACCATCAAACCCGACGAGGTCCTGACGCAGCGGTTCCGCTTCGTGGTCTTCGACGGCGAACCGGATGTCGCCCGGCTGGAGGATTGCTGGCAGGGTTTCGCGCACCCGGCGCGGGCGGTCGCCAAGTAATCCCCAAAAACCGTCGTACAGAGGGTTGTCGTGGACAGGAACCTCGGGTGAGGTTGTATGGTCTCATCCCCATGAGTCGCCGTCGGTCCGTCTTCACCCTACCCCTGCTTTGCGCCCTCGCCTCGGCGGCCGACCTCGTCGACTTCAACCGCGACGTCCGCCCGATCCTTTCCGATCGTTGCTTCGGTTGCCACGGACCCGACGCCAACAAGGGCCGCAAGGCCGGGCTGCGGCTCGACGAGTTGGCCGGCGCGACCAAGCCGCTGAAGAGCGGCGAGACGGCCATCGTGCCGGGCGACCTGAAGCGGAGCGCCGTCATCGCACGCATCAACGCGACGGATCCGGATGAGATCATGCCGCCCCCGGAACTGCACCGGCCGCTGGCGCCGAACGAGAGGGAAGTCCTGACGCGCTGGATCGCCCAAGGCGCGAAGTACGACCCGCACTGGGCCTTCGTCAGCCCCAAGGCCCACCCGGCGCCGACGGTCAAGGCCGCCGACTGGCCCAAGGATCCGCTCGACCGTTTCATCCTCGCCAAGGCCGAATCCCACGGGCTCCGCCCCAACGCGCCGGCCGACCGCGCGACCTGGCTGCGGCGCGCGTCGCTGGTGCTGACGGGCCTGCCGCCCACGCCCGCGGAAGTCGACGCCTTCCTCGCCGACCAGTCGCCGGACGCCTTCGGGAAGCGCGTGGACGCCCTGCTCGCCTCGCCGCGGTACGGGGAGCATATGGCGGTGGCTTGGCTCGATTTGGCGCGGTACGCCGATACCTGGGGCTACACCGGCGACAAGGCCATGTTCGCCTGGCCCTGGCGCGATTGGGTGCTGCGCGCCTTCAACGACAACCTGCCTTACGACCGTTTCCTGACCGAGCAGCTCGCGGGAGACCTCCTGCCCAACGCCACCCAGGACCAGCGCGTCGCCACGGCCTTCAACCGGCTGCACCGCATGACGTTCGAGGGTGGCTCGATCGCCGAGGAGTTCCGCCAGGACGGCATCAACGACCGCGTGATGACGGCCGGTTACGCGTTCATGGGGCTCACGATCGAGTGCGCCCGCTGCCACGACCATAAGTACGACCCCATCTCCCAGCGCGACTTCTTCTCCCTGGCCGCGATGTTCGGCGACCAGAACGAGAACGGCCTGCTCTCCTTCCATGGCGAGGTTCCCCCGCCCTTCGTCCGCCTCTTCAAATCCGACGACGATCGCGCGAAGGAAACCCGGCTGCGCGACGCCGTCGCTGGCGCCGAACGGAACCTGGCGGCCGTCCCGGCGGCCCCGGCCTTCGCGGGCGTGGTGACGGTCCCCGCCCCGGTGGTGCACCTGCCGCTCGAGGCCTTCACGAAGAACGGCGTCGATAACGCCGTCACCGGCGGCAAGCCCGCCACGTTCGAGCGCCGCGGCGCGCCCGAGGACCTGCAGCTGGTGCCCGGCGTGCAGGGCCAGGCGGTCAAGTTCGACGGCGACGCCGGCTTCATCCTGCGCGACTTCCGCCAGGTCGGTCGCTTCGATCCGCTGACGTTCTCGGCCTTCGTGCGGCTGGGCGAGAAGAACGCGCGCGCCACCCTGCTGCACTCCACCGGTTTCTACACGGGCGACGGCGACGCCACGGGCATCGAGTTGCTCTTGGACCATGGCAAGCTGCGTTGGAGCATGATCCACCTCTGGCCGAACAGCGCCGCCTCGATCGAGACCGTCGCGGAACTGCCCGTCGGCGCCTGGCGTCGCGTGACGGCCACCTACGACGGCTCCTCCCGCGCCGCCGGGCTGCACCTCTACCTCGATGGGCGCGAAGTCCCGACGCGGGTGGTCCGCGACACCTTGCACGCGAAGCCCCGCGACAACTCCCTGGAGATCGCCACGCGCTCCCGTGACGCCGGTTTCCGCAATGGCTCGCTGGACGAGATCCAGGTCTGGCGGCAGTCCCTGACGGGCGCGGAAGTCGCGACCCTCCACGGACTCGCGCCCGCGACGTGGCCGACCGACCTGGCCCGGGAGCACGCCCGTCTCCGTGCGGACCCCACCTACGCCGCCGCGTGGGCGGCCCTGCAGAAAGCCCGCCGCGAATTGGCCGCGCATCAGGAAACCGCGCCGGCGTTCTTCGCCATGGAGCACTCCCCGCTCGCCCCGCCGACCTACGTCCTGACCCGCGGCGATTACGACAAGCCGGAGAAGGATAAGCTTTGCCCGCCCGGGGCGCCGGCGAGCGTCTTCCCTTGGGATGCGAAGCTGAACCGCGACCGGCTGGGGCTGGCCCGCTGGTTGACCGACCCGCGCCACCCGCTGACCTCCCGGGTGATCGTCAACCGGCTGTGGGCGCAGGTGTTCGGCAGCGGACTCGTCGCCTCGACCGAGAACTTCGGCCTGCAGGGCGATGACCCGACGCACCCCGAACTGCTCGACACCCTGGCCGTGGAGTTCGTCCAAGGCGGCTGGAACACGAAGGCGATGCTGCGCCGTCTGGTCCTCAGCGCGACGTTCCGGCAAGCTTCCACGCCGACGGCGGCGGCCCGCGAGAAGGATCCGGCAAACCGCTGGTTGGCCCGCGGACCGGTCCTTCGGCTGACGTCCGAGATGGTCCGCGACCAAGCCCTGCTGGCGGCGGGAACGCTCGTCGAAAAGGTCGGCGGCGAGAGCGCCTCGGAGGGCGCCCGCCGCCGGAGCGTCTACACCTATCGGCGCCGCACCGCACCGCCCGACAGCATGCTGATCTTCGACGCGGGCTCCCGTGAGGTCTGCCAGCCGCGGCGCCTGAACACCAACACCCCGCTCCAGGCCCTCGTCCTGCTGAACAACCCCGTCTTCGCCGAGTCGGCCCAAAGGCTCGCCGCCAAGGTCACGCCGACCGCGGCCGCGCCGCGCGACCAGATCGCCATGGCTTTCCGCGCCGTCTGCACCCGCGAAGCCCGGCCGACGGAACTGGCCGCGCTGGAGGAACTCCATGCGGCGCAGAAGGCCCTCGTCGCGGCGGAACCCCCGCCCGCGCCGGTGACCGACGCCAAGGGCAAGAAGACCACGCCCCGGCGGCCCGATCCCGCGATGGTGGCGCTCACCCGCGTCTGCGCCACCATCCTCGCCAGCGACGCCGCCGTGACTTCCCGCTGACCCCATGAAACCTGCCCTCCCCAGTTACGACGGACTCATGCAGACCACGCGTCGGCATTTCCTGGGCGCTTCCGCCCTCGGCTTGGGCGCCCTCGCGATGCGCGGGATCCTCGGCGAAGCCCACGGGGCGGCCCTGCCCAGGGGCACGCACTTCCCCGCCAAGGCCAAGCGCGTCATCTACCTTTTCCAGGCCGGCGGACCGTCGCAGTTCGAGACGCTCGATCCGAAGCCGTTGCTCCGCGAGAAGCACCAGCAGCCCCTGCCGGATTCGGTCCGCCAAGGCCAGCGCCTGACCGGGATGAGCGGCTACCAGGCCACCCTGCCGCTCGCCGGCGCCTTCACGAACTTCAAGAAGTACGGCCAGTCGGGCGTCGAGTACAGCGACCTCCTCAGCCACACCGGCGCGCTGGCGGACGATATCGCGGTGATCCGCTCCATGCATACGGAGGCGATCAACCACGACCCGGCGATCACCTTCTTCTGCACCGGCAACCAGGTCGCCGGCCGCCCGTCCATGGGGGCATGGGCCTCCTACGGCCTGGGCAGCATGAACGACAACCTGCCGGCCTTCATCGTGCTGGTGTCGCAGGATGCCAGCAAGGACCAGCCGCTCTACTCGCGCCTGTGGGGCGCCGGCTTCCTCCCGTCCGAGCACCAAGGCGTGCAGTTCCGCGCCGGCAAGGAGCCGGTGCTCTACCTGACCAATCCCGAAGGGGTTTCCCCGCACGCCCGCCGCGGCATGCTGGATGCGCTCGGCAAGCTCAACGCCGACCAACGGGCCGCCGAGCTCGACCCGGAGGTCGACGCGCGCCTCGCCCAGGCGGAGATGGCCTACCGCATGCAGACGAGCGTGCCCGAGGTGGCCGACCTCTCCAAGGAATCGCCCGCGACGCTGGCGATGTACGGCGACAGCGTGAAGACGCCGGGTTCGTTCGCCGCCAATTGCCTGCAGGCCCGCCGCCTCATCGAGAAGGGCGTGCGCTTCGTCCAGCTCTTCCACCAAGGTTGGGACCAGCATGGCGGCCTGCCCGGCGGGATCACCCGCCAGTGCAAGCAGACCGACCAGGCCTCCGCGGCGCTGATCAAGGACCTCAAGCAGCGCGGCCTGCTCGACGACACGCTCGTCATCTGGGGCGGCGAGTTCGGCCGCACGGCCTACAGCCAAGGCAAGATCACGGCCAACAACTACGGCCGGGACCACCACCCGCGTTGCTTCAGCGTGTGGATGGCGGGCGGCGGCATCAAGGGGGGCCAGGTCCACGGCCAGACCGACGAGTTCGGCTACAACATCGTCAAGGACCCGGTGCACGTGCACGACCTCCACGCCACGATGCAGCACCTGCTCGGGGTCGACCACGAACGGCAGACCTTCAAGTTCCAAGGGCGCTACTACCGTCTGACGGACGTCGCCGGCCACGTGGTCAAAGGCGTGATTGCCTAGTCGCCGTCCGCCCGCTCTGCTCGGGCCGATGTCCTCCGCGCCGCAGGCCTCCGCCGTCCAGCACGGCTCGTTCCGCCTCTACCTCGGCGCGATCGTCCTCGGCACCCTCGGCATCCAGCTCCAAGGCGTCGCCGTCGCCTGGCAGGTGTTCCGGCTGACGCGCGCCGACACTGAGACGGCGGCCCTCGCCCTCGGGGCCATCGGCCTGGCCGAAGTCATCCCCTTCGTCGCCGCCGTCCTCTTCGCCGGGCACGTCGCCGACACGCATGACCGCCGGCGCATCGCCCGATGGGCGTTGCTCGCGATGTCGTTGCTCGGCCTGGTCCTCTTCGCCCAGAGCCTGCTGCGGCTCGAAGCCTGGCTGCAGCTTACGCTGCTCTACGCGATGGTCACCCTGGGCGGGCTGGCGCGCAGTTTCCTCACCACGGCCCGCCAGGCGATGATCGCCGAACTGCTCCCCCGCGAACTGATCGCCGGCGGGGTCCGCTGGCGCAACACGCTCTTCGAGCTGGCCTGCGTCCTCGGCCCGGGTATCGCCGGCGTCCTGCTCTGGCTGGGCGGCGAGCCGGTGACCTACGGTTGCATGCTCGCGTGCTTCGTCGGCTCACTCGTCGCCACCACCCTGCTCCGCCCGGGCCAGAAACTTCAGTCCCGCCAACCCGAACCCATCTTCCAAAGTCTGGCGGTCGGCATCCGGTTCATGCTCAGCCAACGCGTCATGCTCGGCGCGTTCACGATGGACCTCTTCGCCGTCCTGCTCGGCGGAGCCGTCGCGCTTCTCCCCATCTTCGCGCAGATGCTCGGAGTCGGCGAATTCGGCTTCGGCCTGCTGCGGGCGGCGACCTCGATGGGCGCGGTGCTCATGTCCATCTACCTCATCGTCCGCCCGCCGCTCGAACGCGCGGGGCCGGCGCTCTACGCCTCCTTCGCGGTCTTCGGGCTCTGCATCATCGGCTTCGGCCTCTCGATCCAGCTGGCGGCGCTCCTGGGGCTCGGGCTGCGGGCGGCCTTCGTCTTCTCCTTCCTCTTCCTGCTGATCTCGGGCGCCGCCGACGCGGTCAACGTCATCATCCGCCAGACGATCCTGCAGACCACCGTGCCGCCGGAGATGATGGGGCGGGTCTCCGCTGTCACCGCGGTCTTCGTCGGCTGCTCCAACGAACTCGGCATGGCGGAGTCCGGCCTCGCCGCCCGCCTGCTCGGGACGGTCAATTCCGTGGTCTTCGGCGGCCTGGCGACCTTCGGCGTGATGGGGTTGACCCACTGGCGCTTCCCCGAGATCTGGCGCCTCCGGAAAGTCGGCCAGGAACCCGGCCCCTGAGGCACTTGGGCTTGTCAGGTCGTGGGCGTCTGGTTCATTCGAGCCACCCCCCATGAGCCCCCTCCGCACCCTCCTTCCCTGCCTCCTGCTCGGACTGACCACCGTGGCCTCCGCCCAGACCGCGGCGCCCAAGTCCGCCGCGCCGACCAAGGACTGGAATGCCCAGTACGTCCTCGGACCCGACTCGCAGGAAAAGGCCGGCGTCCCCAAGGGCGTGGTCACCAAGTTCCGCCTCGAGGACTCGAAGACCTTCCCCGGCTACGGCCGCGAGTGGGCGCTCTATGTGCCGTCGCAGTATGACGGCAAGAAGGACGCCTGCCTCATGGTCTTCCAGGATGGCATGGGCTACATCGGCCCCAAGGGCAACTGGCGGGTCGCGACGGTCTTCGACAACCTCATCGCCGAAGGGAAGATGCCCGTGACGATCGCCCTCTTCATCAATCCCGGTTTCGCGCCCGACAAGAACAACCCGACCGGCAAGGGCAAGGACGGCAAGCCGCTCGGCAAGTCCAACCGCTCGTTCGAGTACGACAGCGTCACCGACAAGTACGTGACCTTCCTCCTCGAGGAGATGATCCCGCTCGTCGAGTCCAAGGGCTACAAGGTCTCCAAGGACCCGAAGCGTCGCGGCATCGCCGGCGCCTCCTCGGGCGGCATCTGCGCCTTCAACGCCGCCTGGCACCGCCCGGACGCCTTCAGCAAGGTCTTCACGACCATCGGCAGCTTCACCAACATCCGTGGCGTGCTGTCCAACGGCAAGGAAGTCGGCGGCGACCAGTTCCCGCGGATGGTCATGGAGAGCCCCAAGAAGGATATCCGCATCTACTCCCAGGACGGCACGCACGACCTGACCAACCAGTTCGGCGTCTGGCCCGAGGCCAACCAGAAGATGGCCGACGCCTGGAAGGCCAAGGGCTACGACTACCAGTTCGTCATGGGCGAAGGCACGCACGACGGGCGCCACGGCGGCATGCTCTTCCCCGACGCCATGAAGTGGCTCTGGCGCGACGTCCGCTAAGCCTTCCGACCATGCGCCTCCTGTCCATTTGCCTCCTCGGCGCGACCCTCAGCGCCGCGGAAGCCCCCGTCTTCACCCCGCTCCTCGACGCCCAGCTCTCGCAATGGGAAAAATGGCTCGGCGTGCCCCCTCGCGCCTACGAGGTGCCGGGCTACGTCCGCGGCGCCACCCCCAAGGATGACCCGGTCCTGGGGCTCAACCGCGACCCCCTCGACGTGTTTACCCTTAAGGTCATCGACGGCGAACCGGTGCTGAACATCACGGGCCAGGTCTTCGGCGGCCTGACCACCCTGAAGTCCTTCGAGAATTTCCACCTCCGCACGCAGCACCGTTGGGGCACGCGCAAGTGGGAGCCGCGCCTCAACGCGGTCCGCGACAACGGCATCCTCTTCCACTGCATCGGTGAGCACGGCGCCGGCGGGAAGAACTGGATGCGCAGCCAGGAATGCCAGGTGCAGGAAGGCGACATCGGCGACTGGTGGCCGATCGCCGGCGCGATGGTCGACGCCGCCGTCAAGGACGAGGACGGCAAGGTCGTCCGCTATGTCCCCGGCGCCCCGCTCCGCGCGATGCGCTCGCGGATCTGGCACGGGACCGACTACCCCGAAAAGCCCTCCGGCGAGTGGAACACCGTCGAGGTCTACGCCTTCGCCGGCGACGCCGTCTTCCGGCTGAATGGCCGCACCGTGAACGTCATCCGCAACTCCCGCTACCGCGAGAAAGGCTCCGAACAGGAAATCCCGCTGCGCGCCGGCAAGCTGCAGATCCAGTCGGAGGCCGCGGAGTGCCAGTACCGCCGGCTCGAGATCCGTCCGTTGGGCGCCTGGCCACAGGACGTCCTCGCCGACGTGCCGGCCGCAAAGTGACCGCATGTTGTCCGTCCGCGAGCTGACCAAGACTTTCGGGGGCCTGCCGGCCCTGCAGGAAGTCTCGGTGGAGTTCCGGCCGGGCGAGGTGCACGCCCTCATGGGCGAGAACGGCGCGGGTAAATCCACGCTGATGAAGATCCTCGCCGGCCTGCAGCCGGCCGACGGCGGCGCGATCGCCCTGCGCGGCAAGACGGTGCGCTTCGCCTCCCCGCAGGACGCGCTCGCGCACGGTATCGCGATGGTCCACCAGGAGCTCATGCCGGTCCCCGACCTCGACGTCGCGGAGAACCTGCTGCTCGGCCTGGAGCCCGTCAACGCGCTCGGCTGGGTCGACCGCGCCGAACTGCACCGGGAGGCCGCCGAGTGGCTCCGGAAGCTCGATTGCGTCCTCGACACCCGCCAACCCATGCGCCGGCTCTCCGTCGCCCAAGGCCAGGTCGTCGAGATCGCCAAAGCCTTGGCCCGCCAGACGGATGTGCTCCTGCTGGACGAGCCCACGGCCGCGCTGTCCGACCACGAGGTCACCGCCTTGTTCAAGGCGATCGACGTGCTGCGTCGCCGCGGCGTCGCCATCGTCTACACGACGCACAAGATGGACGAGGTCTTCCGGCTGGCCGACCGCGTGACGGTCCTGCGGGATGGTCGCCTGGTCCGCACGGCCGCCGCGGCGGAGCTCACGCCGGACGCCCTCATCACGCACATGGTGGGTCGCGAGCTCGCCCAGGTGTTCCCGCCCGTCGTCGGCGTCCCGGGCGAGGTCGTGCTGGAGGTCGCCGGACTCACCCGCGAGCCGGCCTACCGGAACATCTCCTTCTCGCTGCGCCGCGGCGAAGTGCTCGGTCTCGCGGGCCTGATGGGCGCAGGTCGCACGGAGATCGCCGAAGCCCTCTTCGGACTGCGTCCCGCCCACGCGGGCGAGATCCGCCTGCACGGACGGCCGGTCCGCCTGACCTCCCCGGCCGACGCCTTGGCCGCGGGCATCGGCATGGTCACCGAGGACCGCAAGGGGCTCGGCATCCTTCCGGCCATGTCGGTCCGCTCCAACCTGACGCTTTCCGCGCTCGACCGTTTCGGCGGGCTCGCCGGCCTCGACGCCGCGGACGAGGCGCGGACGGCCGATGAGCAGATCCGCGCCTTCGCGATCAAGACCAGCGGCCGCGAGCAGCCGATCGGGCAGCTCAGCGGCGGCAACCAGCAGAAGGTCCTGCTGGCCCGCACCCTCCTCACCGGTCCCGACCTCGTCATCCTCGACGAGCCGACCCGCGGCATCGACATCGGCGCGAAGGCCGAGATCTACGCGCTGATCGGCCGGCTCGCCGCCGACGGCAAGGCCGTGCTCCTGATTTCCTCGGAACTGCCCGAGGTCCTTTCCCTCACCCACCGTCTCCTGGTGCTCCGCGAGGGCGAACTCACCGCCGAGCTCGACCCGCGCCGCGCCACCCAGGAGGAGATCCTCCGCCACGCCATTCCCCGATGACCTCCAACCTGCGTTCCCGCTTCGACCGCGAACTCGTCCACCGCTTCGGCATCGTCGCGGTGCTGCTGCTCATCTCCGTCGCGCTCGCCGCCACGACCGACAGCTTCGCCACGGCCTCGAACCTCACCAACGTCGCCCGCCAGGTCTCGATCAACGGCATCCTCGCGGTCGGCGTGACCTTCGTGCTCCTGACCGGCGGCGTGGACCTTTCCCTCGGCTCGGTGGTCGCCCTCAGCGGGGTGGTCTGCGCCCTCAACGCGCAACCGGGCGAACACTCCCTCTGGGTCCCGATCGGGCTCGGGGTGCTCACCGGCGGGGCCTGCGGGCTGGTCAATGGCCTGCTGGTCACGCGCGGCGGCATCGCCCCCTTCATCGTCACCTTGGGCATGATGACCATCGCGCGCGGCCTGGCCCTCATCCTCAGCGGCG
>Ga0255080_1000064_pt1 | contig 21582 bp, 23 predicted proteins | sample Colum_Atlam_RepC_FD_188467 | JGI IMG/M metagenome (GOLD analysis project Ga0255080, IMG submission 188467) | Freshwater microbial communities from Columbia River, Oregon, United States - Colum_Atlam_RepC_8h | ecosystem: Environmental > Aquatic > Freshwater > River | place: USA: Oregon...
CCCCCGAACAACAGAAACAGGCCTTCTACCTGCAGGGATTCTTCCTCGCCGGTCAGACCCCCCTGCCGCAGATCACCTCCCAGCTCGAACTCTCCGATGAGGAACTCGACCAGGTGATCGCCGGCATGCGCGCCGCGGTCAAGGGCGAGCAGCCCAAGGTGAAGCCCGACGACGCCCTGATCGCGGGCGCCGAGAAGTTCTTCGCCGAGCGCGTCGCGGGCAAGTCCAAGCGCTGGGCCGCCCAGAACGAGGCTTTCCTGGCCAAGGTCGACGCCGACAAGGATGTCGTCAAGAGCCCGTCCGGCCTGCGTTACAAGATCGTCACCCCGGGCACCGACCCGAAGCCCGTCGCCTCCAGCACGGTCAAGTGCCGCTACACCGGCAAGCTGGTCGACGGCAAGGTCTTCGACTCCACCGCCAACCGCGGCAACGAGCCCGCCGAGTTCGGCTTGGGCCAGGTCATCCCGGCTTGGACCGAAGGCGTCCAGAAGATCGGCAAGGGCGGCAAGATCGTCATCTACGCCCCGGCCGCCCTCGGCTACGGCAAGGAAGGCCAAGGCCCCATCCCCGGCGAGTCCGTCCTCGAGTTCGAGGTCGAACTGGTGGAGTTCAAGTAAGCTCCGCCCGAGCGCGTTCCCCGACGGCGCACCGCGAGGTGCGCCGTCTTGCTTGTCGGGGGGAACAAAACCCCTCATACGCATTACCTACCCCTCAGCATGCGTCGCCTGCTGCCCCTCCTCTTCCTCGCTTCCGCGGCCCTCCTCCGCGGTGAGGTCGAGTCGTTGGCGCGCCTGCCCGCCGTGACTTTCGCCGTCGATCGGGTCCTGCCGCTGGATGCGGCCATCGACCGCGCGCTCAGCCACAACCTGGGGTTGGCGGTGAATCGGTTGGACGCCGGCAACGCCCAGGACGCCGTCGTCATCGCCGACGCCGAGTTCGACACGGCCTTCGCCTGGACCAATGCCATGCGGCGCGTCGCGGATCCGGCCGCGCGGGCGGCCGGCGCGCCCACCGCCGGCGGCTATGATTCCGACCTGAGCCTGACGCGCAAGTTCACGTGGGGCGGCCGCCTCACCCTCGGCGCCGGGCTCACCCGCCAGTGGCACGAGCTCGCCTTTCCGGGGAGCCCGTCCCGCTACGACCTCGGCACGTCCATCACCTACGTCCAGCCCTTGCTGGCCGGCGGTTGGGGGCGCGTCAACCTCACCGCCCTCATCGGCGCGCGCCAGACGGCGCTGCGCGGCCGGCTCGCCCTCCGCGCCGCCGCCCTCGACCTGATCCGCGACACGGAAGTCGCCTACTGGACGCTCGCGGGCGCCCGCACGTTGGTGGCGCTCCGCGAGACGAGCCTGCGTTCCGCTGAATCGTTGCTGGCGCAGATCCGCGCCCGCCGCGGTTTGGGCGACGCCACCATCCTCGACGAACTGCAGGCCGAGGCCGAGGTGGCCGGCCAGCGCGTCGCCGTCCTCGCGGCGACCCAATCGGTCGATGGCGCGGAGATGGCCCTGCGCCGCCTCCTTGGTCGCGGCACCGTCGAGGACGTGCAGGTCGCGATCGCGGTCCCGCCGCTGCTGCCGTCGACGGCGCCCTCCGTCGGGGAGTTCGCCCCGTGGGCCCGGACGGTCGCGGCCTTCGATTTCGCCACGGCCATCCAGCTCGCCCAGTTGGCGCAGGCCGAGGCCAACCTCGAGCAGGCCGACCAGAACGACCAGGCCCGGTTGGACCTCACGTTGTCCGGCGCGAGCTTCGGCGACCCCGCCCTCGGGCTCGGCGGCGGTTTCGACAACTACCGCAACCGGTCCGGCTGGAGCAACTCGGTCTCGCTCACCTACCGGATCCCGCTCGGCGCCCGCGAGAACGCCGCGAACCTGCGGCTCGCCACCCGGGCGAAGCGCCAGGCGGAGCTGCGGCTCGCGGACGTCCGCCAGTCCCTGGTGTTCACCGCCCGCGCCGTCTGGCGCGACCTGGAGGCGGCCCGGGCCCGCGTCGTCGCCGCGACCTCGGCCCTCGGCCTCCAACGCAAATCCTACGAAGGTGAGCGCGCCCGCTACCAGGCGGGCCAATCGGACCTGCCGCGCGTGCTCCAGGCGCAGGCCGCCCTGGACGCCGCGCAGCTCGGGTGGCTGCAGGCGGTCCTCGACCATCGCGCCGCCGGCGTGCGCGCCGCCCGGCTCGACGGCTCCATCCTGCCCGCCCATGGCTTCGCCATGGAGGCCGTGGAGGCCAAGGCCGGCGACGGCCTGGGCTCCCTCGACGCGTTGCCCCCCTTGCCCGAAACCCCATGAAACTCCTCAAGCCCTTGATCCTGGTCGCGCTCGTCGGCGGGCTCGCCTTCGCGTTCTGGCCCGACCGCAAGCCCAAGGCGCGGTCGGCCATGGGCATCTCCGAGGCCCGCGCGGAGCGCCGCGACATCAAGGAGACCGTCGAGGCCGCCGGGTTCGTCCGCGCCGTCATCTTCAGCAGCATCCGCGCCCAGGTCAGCGGCCCGATCCTGAAGCTCAACGTCCAGACCGGGGACATGGTCAAGAAGGACCAGATCCTGGTCGAGCTCGACCCGGTGCTGGCCAATGCCGACGAGGAACAGGCCCGCCGGACGCTCCAGCTGCAGATCCTCACGTTGGAGCGGCTCGAGCGCGACCTCCGCCGCGTCGAGGTGCTCGTGAAGGAAGGGTTCGTCTCCGAACGCGAGGTCCTCGACCACCGCACCGCGTACGACGTCGCCAAGCTGCAGCGCGACATCGCCCAGGCCAGGCTCGACACCGCCGTCGAGATGGTGCGCCGCACGGTCATCCGCGCCCCGCACGATGGCCAGATTTCCGACTGCACCGTGCTCGTCGGCCAGATCGTCATCGGCGCCCAGTCGATCAACAACGGCACGCCCCTGATGACGGTCTCCGACACCTCCGTCCTGCGCGTCGACGTCAACCTGAACGAATTCGCCGCCACCCGCGTCGAGCTCGGCAAGGACGCCGTGGTCACGTTCGACTCGATCCCCGGGCTGCGCAAGGCCGGCAAGATCAGCTTCATGACGCCCTTCGGCACCGCCGACCTCAAGGTGCCCGACCTGCGCGTCTTCCCGACGCAGGTCTCCTTCCCCGCCGGCGACGGCGTCCGCCCCGGCATCAGCGCGAACATCACGGTCACCGTCGACAGCGTGAAGGGCTGCGTGGCGGTGCCCGTCTCCGCCGTCTTCATCGAGGGCGCCGACCGGCTGGTCTACGTCCGCGGGGCGGATGGCGAGTGGGAGGCCCGCAAGGTCCGCCTCGGCCTCAGCGACGCGGGTTGGTCCCAGGTGCGCGAGGGCATCGAGCCCGGCGCCGTCGTCAGCCTGGTCCGGCCCTCCCTGGTCCGCTAGATGGCGTCGCTCATCTCCATCCGCGGGCTCCGCAAGACCTACCGCATGGGCGACGAGAACGTCCATGCCCTCGCCGGGGTCGACCTCGACTTCGCCGCGGGCGAGTTCGTCGCGATCCTCGGTCCCTCCGGCTCGGGCAAGTCCACGTTGATGCACATCCTCGGCTTCATGGATACGCCGAGCGAAGGCAGCATCGTCTTCGAGGGCGAGGAAGTCGCGCGGCTCGGCGCGGACCGCCGCGCCTGGTACCGCTCCAACCGCGTCGGCTTCGTCTTCCAGTCCTTCAACCTGCTCCCGCGCCTCACCGTGCTGGAGAACGTCGCCTTGCCCTTGCTCTACCGCGAGCGCCCCGACGCGGAGGCCGCCGCCGCCGCGGCGCGCGCCGCCCTGGAACGCGTCGGGATGTCGCACCGGCTCGACCATCGCCCCGGCCAGCTGTCCGGCGGCGAACGCCAGCGCGTGGCGATCGCCCGCGCCATCGTCGGCTCGCCCGCCATCATCTTCGCGGACGAACCCACCGGCAACCTCGACGTCCGCAACGTCGACCTGGTGCTCGACCTCCTTGGGTCGCTCATCCAGGAGGGTATCACGGTCGTGCTGGTCACCCATGACCTTTCCGTCGCCGAACGGGCGCGCCGGGTGATCACGATGCGCGCCGGGCTCGTCCAGGAGGACCGCCAACGATGAACTTCCTCGAACGGCTCCGCCCCGCGGTCGTCAACGGCCTGCGCGAACTCCGCGCGAACAAGATCCGTTCCCTGCTCTCGATGTCGGGCATCATCCTCGGCGTCGCCTCGCTCGTCGCGATGGTGACCGTCGTCCAGGGGATGGTCGGCAATTTCCGCCAGTTCGTCGACGCCATGGGCGGCATCGAGAAGATCACCGTCGAGAAGCAGCCGCTCCCGAAGGAGCAGGAGCACCTCGCCGAACTTTCCGAGGGCATCACGATGCGCGACGTCGAACGCCTCCGCCGGACCGTCCCCCTGGTGCGCAACATCTCCCCCGAGGCCCGGGTGGGGTTCGAGAAGCTCGCCTTCGAGGGACGCGAGACCAGCACCTACGTCAACGGCGTCACGGCGGACTACCTGCCCGTGGCCAAGCGTTGGGTCGACCCCGGCCAGGGCCGCTTCATCAGCGACCTCGACGTGCTCAACCTCAACGACGTGATCGTGCTCGGTTCCGCCGTGGTGCCGGACCTGTTCCCCGCCAACGTCGACCCCGTCGGCCAGGTGGTCAAGGTCCGCGGCCGGCGGTTCACGGTCATCGGGATCCTCAACAACATCGAGGGCTCCGGCATGCAGATCCGTTCCGCCAGCTCGCGCGGTTCGGGCGGCTCCTGGCGCTGGCGCAACAGCGGGGTGTTCATCCCGGTGAGCACCGCCCTGACCAAGTTCAACGGCAACGACCGCCTGAGCGGCCTGGGACTGCGCATCGCCGACGCCGACCAGCTCCGCGACGCCGTCGAGCAGACCGAGCGCACCATGCTCGCCGCCCACAAGGGCCTCCGCGACTTCTCCATCTCCACCAACGAGCAGACGCTGGAGGACTTCCGCAAGACGGAGACCGCCTTCAAGCTCTCCTTGGGCGGCGTCGCCGGCATCTCGCTCTTCGTCGGCGGCATCGGCATCATGAACGTGATGCTCGCGTCGATCAACGAGCGCATCCGGGAGATCGGGGTGCGCAAGGCCGTCGGCGCCCGCGGCTCCGACCTGTTCCTGCAGTTCCTGGCCGAGGCCGCGGTCGTCTCGGTCGTGGGCGGCCTCCTCGGCCTGCTCGTCTCCACCGGCATCGTCGGCCTGATGAACTTCATCCTCACGCAAGCCCTCCCGACCGGCGCGGTCGCGACCTTGGACTGGGCGATCATGGCCCAAGGCCTCGCCTTCTCGGTCGTGATCGGCCTCGTCGCCGGCGTCTACCCCGCGCTCCGCGCGGCCCGACTCGACCCCATCGAAGCCCTCCGCCACGAATGAAAACCACGTTCCTCGCCTGCCTGTCCCTCCCGGCCCTCCTGCTGGCCGAACCCTTGGCCCCGCTCCCCGTCTGGCAGGACGCTCCGCCCGCGGAGACGCTCGTGCCCAAGCCGGGCCAGGACCCGAAGGGCATCCTCAACAAGAACGGCCACCGCACCGACGTGATGATCCCGGAGTTCATCGTCTGGCCGGCGGCCAAGCCGAACGCCCCGCTCATCATCGTCTGCCCCGGCGGGGGCTACGGCATCCTCGCCGAGGAACATGAGGGCGCCGAGGTCGCGCGCCGCCTCAACGCCGCGGGCGTGGGCGCCGTGGTGCTCCGCTACCGCGTGCCGCGCCGCAGCAACGACCAACCTTGGGTCGTCCCGGTGTTGGACGCCCGCCGGACGCTGGAGCTCGTCCGCGCCCACGCGGCCGAGTGGAACGCCGACCCGAAGAAGATCGGGATCCTCGGCTTCTCCGCCGGCGGCAACCTCGCGGCCCGCGTGGCCTACTCGCCCGCCGCCGCCGACGTGCCCCGCCCGGACTTCGCCGTCATGGTCTACCCGGCCTACCTCTTCGAGAAGGACAAGCCCGACAGCGTGCTGCGCGATGGCCCCGACGGCGTCGTCCCGCCGAAGGGACCCAAGCCGGTGCCGGCCTTCTTCGCGCACAGCGCCGACGACCCTTACCCGGCCGAAGGCTCCATGGCCCTCGCCGCCAAGCTCAAGTCGCTCGGTGGCAGCGCCGAGGTCCACGTCTGGTCCAAGGGCGGCCACGGCTGGGGCGCCTCCGATCGCTGCCTCGCCGCGAAGGAGTGGACCAACGTGCTCGTCGCGTGGATGAAGGATCGCGGACTGCTGACGCCCTGAGCGCCCACTTCATGCGGGCATGAAAAAGCCGCCCCGACTGGGGCGGCTTTCTTTTGGACTGGTCGGGCGCTTACTTGGCCTTCGCGTCCTTCGCCGGGGCTTCGCCCACGACCTCGATGGACTTGATCTCGACGCGCTCGGTCGGGGTGGAGCGCTCCTGGCCGACGCACGGGACGGCCGCGATCTTGTCGAGGACGTCCTGGCCGGAGACCAGCTTGCCGAAGGCGGTGTACTTGTTGTTCAGGAAGTCGGCGTTGCCGTGGCAGATGAAGAACTGGCTGCCGGCGCTGTCCGGGTCGGCCGAGCGGGCCATCGAGAGCACGCCGCGGACGTGGGCGCGGTTGTTGAACTCGGCCTTGATCTGGTAGCCGGGGCCGCCGGTGCCGGCGACGCCGCGGGCGCCGACCTTCGAATTCGGGCAGCCGCCCTGGATCATGAAACCCTTGATGATGCGGTGGAACGCCGTGCCCGTGTAGTAGCCCTCGCGGGAGAGCTTCAGGAAGTTGGCGACGGTCTTGGGGGCCACGTCGGGCCAGAACTCGACGGTCAAGTCGCCGTAGTTCGTGTGGATGATGACGTTGGGCGCGGCTTCGGTGGTTTCTTTCATGGGAGAAGGGGTCGGCTGGGCGGCGGGCTTGTCGGCCGCGGTTTGGCCGGTGCAGGCCGTCGTGGCGAGGGCGCAGAGGCAGAAGAGGCGCAGGAGGCTCATGGGGGCTAGGGAAGGGCTCCCCGGACCCCTCGCAACCCCAAACCTCCGCTTGCCTCCCGCCCCGGGCGGGGGCAGGTTCGTCCCACGCATGCGCGTCCACGTCAACGACGAGCCCCGGGAAACCGCCGCCGCCCACCTCGCCGCCCTCCTCCAGGAGCTGGGTGTCGCGCAGGAGCCCGCCGTCGCCGCCGCCGTCGACGGTCAGGTCGTCCCGCGTTCGCGCTGGTCCGAACAAACGCTTTCCGAGGGTGCCCAGATCCTCGTCATCCGCGCCGCCCAAGGCGGCTGAACCTATGCTCCGCTTCGTCAAGGAACTCTTCGCGTCGAAACCCGAGGCCCCCGCCCCGGCCAACCTCGTGCTCATCAGCCCCAACGGCAAGTACGTCGAAGGACGCGCCATGCTCAAGACCACGCGCGCGCTGCTCGACGCCGGCCTCGCGCGCTTCCATCTCCGCGAGTACGATTGGACCGACGCCCAGCACCTCGAGTTCATCGATGCGCTGCCCAAGGCCTACTGGCCGCGGATCGTGCTGCATGGCCGCCCCGAACTCGCGCTCGCCCGGCCCCTCGGCGGCGTGCATCTCCGGGCCGGCGAGCGTCGCCACCGCGCCTGGCCCAAGGAACTCGCCCTCAGCGCCTCCTGCCATTCCTACGATGAACTGCAGCAGACCGCCGGCCCCTGTGCCTACGCCTTGCTGAGCCCGCTCTTCCCCTCCGTCTCCAAGTCCGGCTACCAGCCGCAGCGCACCACGCTCGAGCTCGCCGCGATCCGCAGCCATTGGCGCGCGCAGGGCGGTTGCCCGGTCTACGCCCTCGGCGGCATCACCGCCGAGACCGCGCCGCAGGCCCGCGAACTCGGCTTCGACGGCATCGCGTTCCTCGGCGAGGTCTGGGGCGCCGATAATCCGGTGAAGGCCTTCCTGGAGATCGAGCGCGCCTGGTCCAAGACCCCGCGCCCGCTCCTGCGCAAGTACTGAGCCCCGCGCCATGGCGCCGCGCCTGCAGTTCCTGACGCTGGACGCCTCGCCGCTCTCGCATCCGGAGCAGGCCCGTGCCGCCCTGCGCGGCGGCGTCCGCTGGATCCAGGTCCGCGCCAAGGGCCGCGCCGAGGACGAGTGGGTCGCGCTCGCCCGCGCGGTCGTCGCGCTCTGTCGCGAGCACGGCGCCACCTGCGTCGTCAACGATTCGCCGCGCGTGGCCCGGCTCGCCGGCGCCGACGGCGTCCACCTCGGCCCCGAGGATGCGTCGCCCGCCGACGCGCGCCGCGAACTGGGCGAAGCGGCGATCGTCGGCGCCACCCTGAATTTCCCCGCGCACCTCGCCCGCCTCGGCGCGACCCGCATCGACTACGTGGGCGTCGGTCCGTTCCGTCCCACGACCAGCAAGGCGAAGCTGGCCCCGGTGCACTCGGCGGACTCGCTCGCGGCCTTGATCGCCGCGGCCGCCCCACGCCCGGCGTTCGCCATCGGCGGCGTGGCGGCGGCGGACTTCCCCGCCTTGCGGGCCCTCGGCGCCTACGGCATCGCGGTCAGCGGGGCCATCGCCCTGGCGGCCGACCCGGAGGCCGCGGCCCGCGCCCTCGTCGCGGCGGTCGGCGACTAGTTTCGTGCGCGTGGGCTGGACAAGCCCGCCGGGTCTGGGATTGTGTGCCTTCCGATGGCTTCCCTCCGCATCGCCGACCGCACCTTCGCCTCGCGCCTCCTGACGGGCACGGGCAAGTACGCCTCCGCGGCCCAGCTACGCGCCGTGCTCGACGCGTCCGGCGCCGAGGTCGTCACGATGGCCATCAAGCGCGTGCGCTTCGACGCGGCCGACGACGGCATCCTGTCCGCCCTCGACCGCTCCCGGCACCTGATCCTGCCGAACACCTCCGGGGTCCGCACGGCCAAGGAGGCGGTCTTCGCCGCCGAACTCGCCCGCGAGGCGCTGCAGACTTCCTGGCTCAAGCTCGAGATCCACCCGGACCCGAAGTACCTGATGCCCGACCCGGTCGAGACCCTCGAGGCCTGCCGCGAGCTGGTGAAGAAGGGCTTCACCGTCCTGCCGTACATCCACGCCGACCCCGTGCTGGCCAAGCGCCTCGAGGAGGTCGGCGCCGCCGCGGTCATGCCGCTGGGCGCGCCCATCGGCTCGAACCGCGGCCTGCTGTCGCGCGATTTCCTCCGCATCATCATCGAGCAGGCCCGCGTGCCCGTGATCGTCGACGCCGGGATCGGCGCGCCGTCGCACGCCGCCGAGGCCCTGGAGTTGGGCGCCGACGCGGTCCTCGTGAACACCGCCATCGCCTCCTCCGGCGATCCGCTCGCGATGGCCCGCGCGTTCCGCCTCGCCGTCGAAGCCGGTCGCGCCGCCCGCGAGGCCGGCCTGGGCGCCGGTTCCGTCACCGCGCAGCCGACTTCGCCGCTGACGGGTTTCCTCGACTGAGGCCATGGCCGCCAAGCCCGGCAGAATCCGCGCCGACGAGCTCCTCGTGAAGCTCGGCCTCGCGCCCTCCCGGTCCATGGCCCAGGCCCTCATCCTCGGCGGCAAGGTCCGCTCCGGCCCCGACAGCGTCGTGCAGAAGGCTTCGCAATCCTTCCCCGAGGATGCCGTCCTTGTCGTCGAGCAGCCGCCCCGCTTCGTCTCCCGCGGCGGCGAGAAGCTGACCGCAGCGCTCGACCATTTCACCATTCCCGTCGCCGGCCTCCACGGCCTCGACGTCGGCGCCTCGACCGGCGGCTTCACGGATTGCCTCCTGCAACGCGGCGTCGTCGACATGACGTGCGTCGACGTCGGCACCGCCCAACTGCACGCGAAGCTCCGGTCGGATGCCCGCGTCCGCAACTTCGAGAAGTTCAACGCCCGCGAACTCAACGCCGTCGAACTCCCCCATGCCGCCTATGGCATCGTCGTGATGGACCTCTCGTTCATCTCGCTGAACCTCATCCTGCCGGTCGCGTGGCAGCGGGTCGGGCAGGGCGGCCACCTCGTCGCGCTCATCAAGCCGCAGTTCGAGGCCACCAAGGCCGAGGCCGACAAGGGCCGCGGGATCATCAAGGACCCCGCCATCCATGCGCGCGTCGTCGACGCCCTGACCGCCACCGGCGCCGGCCTACCCGGGGCCACCGTCCTCGGCGTCATCCCATCCCCCATCGAAGGCGGGGAGGGTAACAAGGAGTTCTTGATCGGGTTGAGGAGGGGTTAAGTGAAGGGCTAGGGCTGGGGCTAGGGCTGGGAAATGAGGAAAAAATCGAAAAAGCCCCGTTTTCAGGGAGATTTTCTACTCCTGTCCCTGGTGCCGGCCCTGACCCTGGCCCTGCGCCGCCGGTGCCCACCCGATTTCTCCTTGCCCTCGGCCTTCCGTCCCTTACTTCCAAACCTCCCATGACCACCGAAGGTAAGCTCAAGCGCTCCCGCAACCCCCTCGACTTCGATTTCACCGAACCCGAGGCCTTGACGCGCTACGTCACCGAGACGGGCAAGATCCTGCCCCGTAAGCTGACCGGCCTCACCGCCCGCCAGCAGCGTCATATTGCCAAGGCCGTGAAGCGCGCCCGCAATATGATCACGATGAAGTAAACGGTCGCCCAACGACCTGACGAGGCCGCCTGACCAGGCGGCCTTTTTGTTGCCCGGGATGGATGGTTGCCCCCGTCCGGGCCTCGGGGTAAAACGGGCGGGACAATCCCGCCGTCTCCGCCTATCCGCTTCCTGTCCTTGGACTCGCCCGTTACCAGCCCGCTCACGACCTCGCCGACCGACCTCGCGCGCGCGGCGGAGCTCCTGCGCGCCGGCCAGTGCGTGGCGCTGCCGACCGAGACGGTCTACGGCTTGGCCGCCGATGCGATGAACCCGACGGCGGTCGCCCAGGTCTTCGCGATCAAGGGTCGCCCGCTGCTGGACCCGCTCATCGTGCACGTGCCCGACCTCGCCGGCCTCGCGCAGGTGGCCGAGCCCGATGCCCGGCTGGATCAGCTCGCCGCGCTCTGGCCCGGTCCGCTCACGGTCGTCCTGCGCCGCAAGGCGGGCGTGCCCGACCTCGTTACCGCCGGCAAGGACACGGTGGCGGTCCGCCTGCCCGCCCACCCGGTCTTCCGCGAGGTGCTCCGGCTCGCCGGTCGGCCGCTCGCCGCGCCGAGCGCCAACCCCTTCGGTTACGTCAGCCCCACCCGCGCCGCGCACGTCGTCGACTCGCTGGGCGCGCGCTGCCCTTGGGTCGTCGACGGTGGCCCCTGCGAGCATGGCGTCGAATCGACGATCCTGGACCTCTCCGTCCCGGGTCGCGCCCGCCTGCTCCGTCCCGGCCCGATCCCGGTCGAGACGCTCCGCAGTTTGCTCGGCGAGGTCGAGGTCGTCACGCGCGCCGCGAGCCAGCACGCCCCGCAGGACGCGCCGGGCATGCTCGACCGGCACTACAGCCCCGCGACGAAGGTCGCGCTCTTCCCGGTCGGCTCGCTGCCGGTCATCGCGAACCTGCGTTCGGCCGTGGTCTTCCTCGGTCGCCGCGCGTCGCCGCCCGCGAACGCCGATGTCTTCCTCCTCTCGGAAGCGGGCGTGGTCGCGGAGGCCGCGCACCACTTGTTCGACCTGCTCCGCCGTCTGGACGGTCAGGGCTACGAAACGATCCACGTCGAGCTGGCCGATCCCGCCGGGGTGGGCGCCGCCTACAACGACCGCCTGACCCGCGCCGCCGCCCGCTGATGCAGAACCTCCTCGAGACGCTGAAGAAGTCGACCGACTTCCTGGGCCGCAAGGGCCTGGCGAAGCCGCGCGCCGAGGCGGAGCACCTCTTCGCCGCCGCGCTCGGGCTCAAGCGGCTCGACCTCTACCTGCAGTTCGAGCGCCTGCTTACCGACGCCGAGGCCGATCGTCTCCGCGGGTTCGTGGTGCGCCGCGGCAACCGCGAGCCCCTCCAGCACATCGTCGGCCAAGTGGAGTTCCGCGACCTCGTCCTGAAGTCGGACAAGCGCGCGCTCGTGCCGCGGCCCGAGACGGAGGAGCTCATCGACCTCGCCTTGGCTTTGTTCCCCGCCGACCAAGCCGTGCGCGTGCTCGACCTCGGCACGGGGTCGGGAGCGATCGCGTTGGCGCTCGCCGCCGAACGCCCGGCCTGGAAGGTCGAGGCCGTCGACCGTTCGCCCGACGCCTTGGCGCTCGCCCGGGAGAACGCCGCGCAGTGCGGCCTCGCCGAACGCGTCGCGTTCGCGGAGTCCGACTGGTTCGCCGCGGTCACCGACGCCTACGATCTGATCGTCTCGAACCCGCCTTACCTGACGGAGGCCGAGGTGGCCGCCGCCGAGCCCGAGGTGCGCGAGTTCGACCCGAAGTCCGCCCTGATCGCACCCGACGAGGGGCTGGCCGACCTGCGCCGTATCCTGACCGACGCCCCGCGCTTCCTGCGCACCGGCGGGTGGGTTTTGCTCGAGACCGGCATCGACCAGCACGCCGCCTTGGCGACCTTGTCCGCCCAGCTCGGCTATGCGGAGTCTGCGGGCCGACCCGACATGAGCGGCCGCCCGCGGTTTTGGCAGGCGAGGAAAGGCTAACTCAATCAGGGCCAGGGCTAGGGCCAGGGCCAGGGACAGGAGTGTTCGTCGGCACACGCGCATCAGCCGATCGCGCCTTGGACCTTTCTTGCTCTCGTCCTAGCCCCAGCCCCAGCTCCGGCCCTACCCCTGAGGGGTTTGGCCCTCCTTTCTTGCCCTTCCGCGTTCCTTCCCTCTTTACTGACCCCATGTCCCAGCAGCCCGCCGCCAAGCCCAAGACCGCCATCACGCCGACCCGCGCCGAGGATTACCCGGAGTGGTACCTCCAGGTCATCCGCCACGCCGACCTGGCCGAGAACAGCGCGGTCCGCGGTTGCATGGTGATCAAGCCGTGGGGCTACGCGCTCTGGGAGAACATCCAGCGCGACCTCGACGCGATGTTCAAGGAGACGGGCCACGTGAACGCCTACTTCCCCCTCTTCATCCCCGTCAGCTACATCCAGAAGGAGGCCGCGCACGTCGACGGCTTCGCCAAGGAGTGCGCCGTCGTCACCCACTCGCGCCTCGAGGCCGGTCCCGACGGCAAGCTCGTCCCCGCGGGCGAGCTCGAGGAGCCCCTCATCGTCCGCCCGACCTCCGAGACCATCATCGGCGAGACCTACGCCAAGTGGGTGCAGTCCTACCGCGACCTCCCGATCCTCATCAACCAGTGGGCCAACGTCGTCCGCTGGGAGATGCGCACCCGCCTCTTCCTGCGCACCGCCGAGTTCCTCTGGCAGGAAGGCCACACCGTCCACGCCACCGAGGCCGAGGCCATCGAGGAGACCAACAAGATGCTCGAGGTCTACGCCGACTTCGCCGAGAACTACATGGCGATGCCCGTCATCAAGGGCCGCAAGACCGAGGGCGAGCGCTTCCCCGGCGCCGTCGACACGCTCTGCATCGAGTCGATGATGCAGGACCGCAAGGCCCTCCAGGCCGGCACCTCGCACTACCTCGGCCAGAACTTCGCCAAGTCCTGCGGCATCCAGTTCCAGGACGCCCAGGGCACCCAGCAGTACGCGCACACCACCTCCTGGGGCGTCTCCACCCGCCTCATCGGCGGCATGATCATGACGCATTCCGACGACGATGGCTTCGTCGCCCCGCCGCGCCTGGCCCCCCAGCACGTCGTCATCTGCCCCATCTACAAGGACGACGCCACCAAGGCCGACATCCTCGCCTATTGCCAGTCGCTCCAGAAGGAGCTCGCCGCCCAGCGCTTCCACGACCGCAAGATCGTCGTGACCGTCGACAACCGCGACCTCCGCGGCGGCGACAAGGCCTGGGGCTGGATCAAGAAGGGCGTGCCCCTGCGCGTCGAGGTCGGTCCGCGCGACTTCGCCGCCGGCGCGGTCTTCGTGGCCCGCCGCGACACCGGCGAGAAGGCCGGCGTCCCGCGCGCCGAGTTCGTCGCGACCATCACGCAGCGCCTGCAGGCCATCCAGGACAACCTCCTGGCCCGCGCCAAGGCCCACCGCGCCGCCCACACCCGCACGATCGACACCTGGGAGGAGCTCAAGGCCTACTTCACGCCGCAGAACCCCGAGCGCCCGGAGATCCACGGCGGCTTCGCGCTCTGCCACTGGAACGGCAGCAAGGCGGTCGAGAAGCGCCTCAAGGAGGAGCTCAAGGTCACCATCCGCTGCATCCCGCTCGACGCGAAGGACGAGCCCGGCAAGTGCGTCGTCACCGGCGAGCCCAGCGCCCGCCGCGTCGTGATGGCGAAGGCGTACTGATTGGCGGAGCCAATCAGGGGGCCCGGGCGAGACGTAAGGGCAGCGCCAAGTGCCGGCTTTCCCCTTAACCGCCCGTGGCGGCGGCCTCGCCGTCGCCGAACTTCAGGCGCAGCTTCCGGCCCGGGGTCACGCCCTCGCGGGTGCTGATGACGGCGCCGTCGGCGTCGCGCACGATGCTGTAGCCGCGGGCCAGCACGGACTCGAAGCCCGCCGAGGTCAGTCGCTTGCCGAGCTGGTCGAGCTTCTCCCGCGCCACGCCCAGGCGGGCCTTGGGGGAGAGGCGATGGAGTTCGCCGCCGAGTTCGGAAAGCCGATGGCGGTGGTCCGCGACGATCTCCTCGGCGGCGCCGTCGAGCCGCGCGCGCAGGAGGTCGAGGTCCTGGTAGAGCGACTGCAGGCGCGCCTTGGGCGAATGGCGGGCGAGTTCCGCGCCGAGCAGGCGCAGGCGATCGCGCAGCTTCGTCTGGCCGGACGCGATGAGTTCCGCCGCGGCCGTCGGCGTCTCCGCGCGGCGGTCCGCCGCGAAATCGCAGAGGGTGAAGTCGGTCTGGTGGCCGACGGCGGAGATGACCGGGGTGCGGCTCGCGCGGACGGCGCGGACGAGTTGCTCGTCGTTGAAGCCCCACAGGTCCTCCATCGAGCCGCCGCCGCGGCCGACCACGATCAGGTCGATGCCGGGGATCGCGTTGGCCTGCTTCAGGCCGTTGATCACCGAGCCGGGGCAGCTCTCGCCCTGCACGCGGGCGGGCACTAGCCAAGCCGTCCCGCTCCAGCCGCGCGTCTTGAGCACCTCGGTGAAGTCATGCCAGACGGCGCCGATCTCGGACGTCACGAACGCCACGACCTTGGGGAAGTCGGGCAGGGGCCGCTTGAGCGACTCGTCGAAGAGGCCTTCGGCCTTCAGCTGGTCGCGCAGCTCCTTGAACTTCTGGAAGAGGTCGCCTTCGCCGGCCGGCTTGATCGAGTCGACGATCAGGGACATCTTGCCGGACTTGCCGTAGAAATCCGCCTTGGCCTTGGCCACGACCTTCTGGCCCTCGCGCAGCGGCTCCTTGAGCCAGCGGGCCTGGAACGAGTAGAGCACGCAGTCCACCTTGGCCTCGGCATCCTTGAGCGCGAAGTAGTGGTGGCCGGAAGGGTAGGTCTTGTACCCCGAGATCTCGCCCGTCACCTCGAGCGTCCCCATCCCGTTGAGATGACCTTTGAGGACATCCGCCAGTTCGCTGATGGTGAGGGGGGCCGAGGCCATGGGTTTAGGTTCGGGGATTTCGGTGGGGAGGGCAAGGGTTAGGGAGTAGGTAGTAGGAGGTAGGATGTAGGAAGCAGGAAGTAGGTTGTAGGGAGTAGGAATGCAAAGGGACTAGGGCTAGGGTTGGGGCTAGGGGAGTGAGTCATCCCGAGGTGGCCGCTTCGTCACTGGCCAACGGATCAACCGATCAACGGGTCAACTTCATCCTCGGTAGGGCCGGCCGTCCTCGGTCGGCCGCTAGGGCAGCACGCGGTGCTGCCCCTACCTATTTGCCATCCCTCGTTTTTCACTCCTGACTGCCCTCATGAAAATCGCGTTCGTCGGCACGGGAGTCATGGGCAAGAGCATGGTGATCAACCTGCTCAAGGCCGGCCATGAAGTCGTCGTCTACACCCGCACCAAGGCCAAGGCCGAGGATTTGTTCGCGCTGGGCGCGGCCTGGGCGGACTCGCCGGCCGCGGCCGTGCGCGGGGCCGACGCCGCGATCTCGATGGTGGGCTACCCGAATGATGTGGATGAGGTCTGGCAGGGCTTCCTGACCGCCGCGCGCCCGGGTTGCCTGATCATCGACATGACCACTTCGAGCCCGGCCTTGGCGCGCCAGCTGGCGGCGGCGGCGACGGCGAAGGGGTGCCTGCCCCTGGATGCCCCGGTGTCCGGCGGCGACCGCGGCGCGCGCGAAGGCACCATGACCATCATGGTCGGCGGTGAAGCCGCGGCGTTCGAGCAGGCCCGCCCGCTCTTCGAGGCGATGGGCAAGACGATCTCCCTGCAGGGTGGCCCGGGCGCCGGGCAGCTTTGCAAGCTCGCCAACCAGATCGCGATCGCCTCGGGCATGGTCGCGATGGCGGAGGCCCTCGCCTTCGCGCGCGCCAACAAACTCGACCTCGAGGCGGTGCTGAAGGCCTTGTCGGGCGGCGGGGCCTCCAGTTGGGCCCTGCTCAACCTCGCGCCCCGGGTGCTCAAGGGCGACTTCGCCCCGGGGTTCTACGTGAAGCACTTCGTGAAGGATATCGGCCTGTCGCTGGAGGTCTGCCGCGAACTGAAGCTCTCGCTGCCCGGCCTCGAGCTCGCCGCGAAACTCTACGCCGAGGTCCAGGCCGCGGGCGACGGTGACTGCGGCACGCAGGCCCTGGCGCGGCTGTATTTCTCGAGGTAGGGGCAGCACCGCGTGCTGCCTTAGGTTGAGGCGGTTAGCGGATGGCGGTTGGGGGATGGATGCAAAAGGGGTAGGGTCAGGATTTCGGAACCGGAACCCCGCCGGTGCGCCTCCGCCTGTCCGTGCCTTCAGCGCGCCGGGACGGCGCGGAGCTGGACGGAGTCGATGACGGTCGGCCCGAGGATGACGTTCGTCACGATGACGAGCGTCTGGCCGGGCTCGGCGTGGCCTTCGTCGCGCAAGCGGGCGAGCGCCAGCGTGATGTTGTCCTCGGCCTTGGGCTCGAACTTCATCTGGAAGGACTCGACGCCCCAGAGTAGGCTCATCTTCCGGTGGACGTGCGTCTCCTCCATGAACGCGTAGATCGGGCAGCCGACCGCGCGGAGCGAGGACAGCGAGCGGGGGACGTCGCCGTTGCGGGTGAAGGCGACGATCCCGGTGTTGCCGAGGTCCTGGGCGAGGCCGGCGGCGGCCCGGAGGAGCTTGATCTTGGCGCTCTCGTGGGACTGCTCGGGCGAGAGGACGCGCGGCAGCTCCTGCTCTGTCGTGGTGGCGATGCGGGTCATCACCTCGACGCAGCGGATCGGGTGCTTGCCGGTGGTCGTCTCGCCGGAGAGCATGACCGAGTCGGCCATCTCGAGCACCGCGTTGGAGACGTCGGTGACCTCGGCGCGGGTCGGCACGGGCGCGTGGATCATGGATTCCAGCATGTGGGTCGCCACGATGACCGGCTTGCGGCGGGCGATGGCCATGGCGACGGCTTGGCGCTGGACGAGGGGTAGGGTCTCGTAGGGGATCTCGATGCCGAGGTCGCCGCGGGCGACCATCAGGGCGTCGGTGGCCTCGAGGATGTCGCCCAGGTGGGCGATCGCGGACTGATCCTCGATCTTGGAGATGATGTGCGCCTTGGAATCATGCTGCGCGAGCAGGCCGCGCAGGGCATGCACGTCGGCCGCCTCGCGCACGAACGAGAGCGCGTAGAAGTCGACCCCGACCTCGCAGCCCACGGCGACGTCGGCCCGGTCCTTGTCCGTGAGGGCGGGGAGGTCGACCTTCACGCCGGGCAGGTTGATGTGGCGGCGGCTGCCGAGCGGACCGGGTTGCTCGACCTTGCAGCGCAGGCGGTCGGGCCGCTGCTCGAGCACGCGGAGCTGGATGAGCCCGTTGTCGACGAGGACCACGCCGCCCACGGGCACGGCGGTGATCATCTTCGGGTAGTTCGTGGGGATGACGAGGACGTCCCCGTCGGCCGGGGCGGCGTCGGAGCCGGTGACGTCGACCAATTGGTCGACGTTGAGCTGGGTGGGCTCCTTGCGGGCGCCGGTGCGGATCTCGGGACCCTTGATGTCCATCATCACCGCCAATTCCCTCTTCAGGCGGCGGCTGACGTCGCGGACGCGCGCGACGATGGTCCGCACCCAGGCGTGGTCGGCGTGGGCCATGTTGAGGCGGACGACGTTGGCGCCGGCCTTGATGATCGCCTCCAGTTGCGCTTCGGACTCGGTCGCGGGCCCGATGGTGAAAGTGACCCGGGTATGGCGGAAAGGCTTCACGGCGTTAATGACTAGGTCTGACGCCAGCCCTTGCAAGGGAAACGATAACCTCCCTTTAACCGCTGTTCATGAGGTATTTACTGTGTCACAATTGAGCAACACTCACCCGCGGCGGTCGGCGAACATGTCCCGTCGCTCCTTCATCCGCTCCTCGAAGAACGTCTTCTGCTCGAAGGGCCAAGCGGCGGCCGGTTCGACGCGCCAGCCCGGGTGCGCGGCGAGATGTTCCCCGGTCCAGGCGAAGTAGTCCGCGTTGTCCGTGCGGAAGTGCAGGCGAGCTCCCGCGGCGGCGTGGGCGGCGAGCCGCGCGAGGTTCTCCGCGTTGATGAAGCGGTTCTTGTGGTGCTTCTTCTTCGGCCACGGGTCCGGGTAGAGGATGAAGATCTTCCGCAAGGCGACCGTGGCCGGCAGCGCATCCAGGAATTCCGTCGCCTCGGCCTTGAGGAAGAGGACGTTGTCCAGCTTGCCCAGCGTCTGCTTGCGCACGGACCGCTCGACGCGGTGCGTGATGAGGTCGATGCCCACGCAGAACTCGTCCGGGTGGGCGGCGGCGTAGGCGGCCAGCCAATGGCCATGCCCGCAACCTAGCTCGAAGGTGAGGCCCGTCCGGCCGGCTAAGGCCGAGGCCAAGGTTGCCCTCAGCCGCTCCACGTTGGCCTGCCGGCGGGCGTCCGCCCATTCCTTACCCATGACTTTGGTATGCTCCGGCACAGGTCGGTTAAGGGGGAAAGGGGGAGGGTAGGCGAAAGGAAAAAGGGCCGGGTCAGGTAGGGGCGGCACCGCGTGTTGCCCTAGCCCCCTGAATCCTAGGGCGGCACGCGGTGCCGCCCCTACCCTCGGGTTGCGAATAACTCCGGCTTCCCTCGGGGGCGGGGTTGGCCTCTCTTGGGGGTCTATGGCCAAGGTCGATATCGAGTTGGTGCAACGCTTGCTCAAGGAGAACGGCGTGGACGTCCGCGTCGCCGCCGCGATCCTCAACCAGATCCGCGAGGCGGCCGCCGAGGATGCGGTCGAGCGCGAGAAGCCCCAGAAGAAGGAGTTCCTCGTCCTGGTCAGCGAGCCCGAGGGCGGCCTGCCCAAGGACCTCACCGGCTGGGTCGTGCAGTACCCGGAGGACGGCGACCCTCGCGACGTCTCGGACAAGATCCTCGAGGTGGCCTCGACCTTCAACGGTTCCCCCAAGGGGAAGCGCGTGCCGGTGACCTCGTTCGGCGACGCCTGCCAAAGCTTGCCCTCCAAGCTGCTCAAGGAGCGCGACGTCTGGGTGAAGACGCGCGAGCCCGTCCGCGTCATCGCGGTGAAGAACGCGCTCGGGCGTCGTCGTTCCGCGGATTGAAGGATGCGGAGCGCGGGCTGATTCAGCCGGATTACCCCGTTTTGGTCCCCGAAAAACGGGGTATTAAGGCGGTTAATCCGCGAGGATAGCCGCCCCGACATTCGTCGTTTCGACTCGCCAAAACAGGCCTTGTCGCCAACTTGGATTTTCATGAAGTTCAAAAACTTCCCGATCTACCGCATCGAATGGGTGACCTCGTCGTTCCTCATCGGCACGGCGCTGCTTTCCCTGACCGTCGTACCCTGGTTCCTCTGGACCCAGTTCGACAACGTCGAGGGCTGGGGGTTCGTCTGGGCCCTCTTCATCTTCTACTACTACGCCACCGGTTTCGGCATCACCCTGGGCTACCATCGCCTCTTCTCCCACCTGTCCTTCAAGGCCAAGTGGCCGGTCAAGCTCTTCGTGCTCCTCTTCGGCGCCGCCTCCTTCGAGAACTCCGCCCTCGATTGGTCGGCCGACCACCGCATCCACCACAAGCACGTGGACGAGGACGAGGATCCGTACGACATCTCCAAGGGCTTCTTCTATGCCCACATCGGCTGGCTCCTCTTCCGCCTCAAGCCGAAGCCGCCCGTCACCAACGTCAAGGACCTCGAGGCCGACCCCCTCGTGATGTGGCAGCACAAGTATGTCCAGTGGATCGGCTTCTTCGTGGGCTTCGTGACCCCCGCCGCCCTCGGCTGGGCCTACGCCACGGCCCGCGGCTTCGCCAATCCCGGCATGACCGCCCTAGCCTGCTTCCTCATCGCCGGCCTCCTCCGCACCGTGGTCGTCCAGCAGGGCACCTTCTGCATCAACTCGCTCTGCCACATGTTCGGCCGCCAGCCCTACTCGACCAACCACAGCGCCCGCGACTCCGGGGCCGTCGCGCTCCTGACGTTCGGCGAGGGCTACCACAACTACCACCACGAGTTCCAGCACGACTACCGCAACGGCGTGAAGCCCTGGCAGTTCGACCCGACCAAGTGGATCATCTGGACCCTCTCGAAGGTCGGCCTCGTCCAGGACCTGCGCCGCGTGCCCGACTCCCGCATCATGGCCGCCGAGCTCAAGGAGAAGAGCCTCACCCTCGGCAAGGACATCGACTCCCTGGCCAACCGCCTCGACGTCCGCACCCGCGAGCTGAAGGCCAAGACCATCGCCGCCGCGCATGAGCTCGCCAAGGAACTGGCGGTCCGCGCCGAGGCCCTCAAGGAAGCCGCGACCAACAAGGCCGAGGTCGCCCAAGAGACCATGGTCGAGCTGCGCGCCCTGTTGAACCAGGCCGCCGGTCATCTCGAGACCCTGCGCCGGGCCGACGCCGGTTCGGCCGCCTGATCAGGCCGGTCCGCCGAATTCCCTGACCAGTTCGAGGACCCGCGCCTCGATCTGGGGCAGGGCGTGCACGGGTTCCAGGAAATCGATGTCGTGGACCGTCCAATACTCGATCCGGTCCGCCCACTCCGGGTGGGACTGGCGCATCATGGCATGATGTTCGTCGCGCTTGAGCGCGATGGTCCGGTGGGCCCGGGCGAGGTCCTCCTTGCGCAGCTGGGTCGGGGCCGCCCCCGTGTGGTGGAGCGGGATGCCCAGCTGGCCCAGCCGGCGTTCGGTGTCCCGCGAAAGCAGGGTCGGCTCGTCCGCCACCAGGGAGGTGAGTAGGCCGCGGGAGAAGGCCCGGGCGGCCAGGCCATGGCGCTCGGCATGCCAGTTGAACAGGGCTTCCGCATGGCGGCTGCGGTAGAAATTCCCCGTGCAGACGAAAAGGAGGAGCTTCGAATCTGCGCTTGTGCGAATCGTCATGCGGGTTAAAGTCCCGTCATCCAAACACCTCCCGCCATGGCACGCAACCTGTTCGTCCTCTCCGCCCTTTCCTTCGCCTTCGTCGGTTGCATGGGTCCCACGAAGGGCCCGAGCCCGGTGACCGACGGCCCGGCCAGCGTGGCCCCGGCGGTCCTCGTCCCGATCGATACCGGCCTGACCCCGGTGACCCCCGTCGCCCCGGCCAAGACGACCCCGGCCAAGGCGACGACCCCCGCGAAGAAGTCGGGTGGCAAGCTCCCCCTCGGCAACAACGTCGGCAACAAGTAAGCCGCCGCTTACATCAACGACACTTCGGTGACGAAGGTGTCGACCTGACCGGGCTCCGCGAAGCGGAGCCCGTTCTTATGTTCCGGG
>Ga0255080_1000072_pt1 | contig 20440 bp, 15 predicted proteins | sample Colum_Atlam_RepC_FD_188467 | JGI IMG/M metagenome (GOLD analysis project Ga0255080, IMG submission 188467) | Freshwater microbial communities from Columbia River, Oregon, United States - Colum_Atlam_RepC_8h | ecosystem: Environmental > Aquatic > Freshwater > River | place: USA: Oregon...
TTACAGTACAAAACTTGGCTATGTATACAGAAAACCAAAGTGCTGTTCAAAGCTCAATTTACAGAATACAAACAAACGAATAATTTTTAACAATTAAATATAAAGCAAAATGGCTGATTTTTCCCTAACCACCCTCTTTGTTGTACCAGTAGGAAATACATTACCTAGCTCTGGATCAACACAGAATTTAACAGCAGGTCAAGTAGGAATATTCCTAAATGACTATAGCGTTGCCACAGCTGGTAACATTGCTGCTGCCCCTTATTTTTATGTAGCTCAAGGTAGAGTTAACACCTACTTACAAGGTTCTAAGCGTTCAGACAAAATCTCTGGATGTCCTAGTGGTAACTCTTGTAAAACAAACGTAACTGAATGGTACAAATCTTTAGGTTGTCCTACTCCAGTGAATCAAGTAACTGATGTAGTTGACTTCACAGTAAAACCTGGTGAGATTGTAACATTAACTTTACGTGGTTTCTCTAGCTACTTAAACACATTGTATTTCAATGGTTTCACTCGTTCTGTAACAGTTAATGCTCCATGTCTTGGATGTGGTGATGATCCTTGTACAGATGTAGATGTTCCTGCATTGATTGATGATCTTATCTATCATTTAGAGTTAGATGCTCCAGGTAATAACCCTGATAACATCACTTTAAATCAATTTTATCAATTCCAAAGAATTGGTAACGATTCATCTGCATTGTTACGTATTACTGGTAAACCTTTGACTGCTTATGGACAACCTTGTGACGTTGCTGCATTCCCTTTTGAGTATGACAGATTCTACTTTAGAACTTTCATCTTCTCTGGTCCAGCTACAACTGCTGACTTCATTGTTGACGATCCTTGTAACAGAGTAGCTCAACCTGTAATTACACAACGTTCTAACTATGCTGTTGGTACTTCTGCTGAGGTTCAACAATTAGAGAAGAACTTCTATAGTTACCAAGCTGGTTACTTGAAGCATCTTTACAGAATGAATGGTTACAACGAGAACTTTGAGTCTTGGGTAACTGATGGTCAGATCTATGATTTGTACTATATCAAATTCAATGAGTATGATAAGAGTGCTTACCAATGGGGTGACTATATTATGGAAGATAGCATGGTGATCATTGCTGTTCCTGAGAATCAAACATCTGCTATCGAAGCTATATTAGTAGCTGGTTTAGGAGCTGTTGCAGGTGACACAGCTTGTATCACAACTACTAGCACTACAACTACTGTATGGCCTAGCACTTCAACAACAACTACTTTGATCCCTTAAGAAAAAGGTAGCATCATATTAACCTATGCCAGAGGGTGAGAGGATATCTCAAATCCTCTGGCATTTTTATTAGAATAACCATGACATTAGATTTTTTAGTAATTAACACATACACTACACAAACATTGGGTATAGCTGATATATCTGTCTATGATACAGATCCACCTAATGTAAGTGCTCCTACTATGCAGATTACTGTTCCTGGTTTCACAACACCTGTAGCTATTCCATTTAATGTTAATAGCTTTAATGTTTATAACTCAATCATTTTAGGATTAACTCCATTCCCAGCAACATCCCCTTTGCCTGATGGAATATATTTCATGAAATATTCAGTTGCTCCTGCTAATGTAAATTATGTAGAAAAGAACATCATGCGTACTGAACTTATTCAAGAAAAGTTTGATAATGCATTTATGAAGTTAGACATGATGGAATGTGATTCAGCTATAAGAACCCAAGCAAAAGTAGTTTTAAGTAGTATTAATTTTATGATTCAAGGCTCCATAGCAGCAGCTAATAACTGTGCTATTGATACAGCCAACAAGTTATATATCCAAGCTAATAGACAATTAGATTATTTTATTGCAAACCAATGTGGTTGTACAGGAAACAACTATATAATTAATTTTCCTTAATATGGCAAACTGTAGAGGTTGTGGCATGAAGGTGGGATGTGGCTGTCAATTAATTAATGGCCTATGTTCAGCATGCAACAACAAACTTAAAACTGCTACAAATAGAATAAAAGATGTTATCACCAAGATTAACAGATTGTGTTATTGATGCCAGTATTCCTGTTACATTAACACAAATTGATGAAAGATTAACATATTGGGCAAATCTCCAATATAATAATATTGTCTTCTCTGTGAATAATTATATTCCTGGAGAGATAATACAAGATTTATTAAATTACAAACAAATATTAACATACAGACTTTGTAACCCAACCTATGCTATGATATGTGGTATTCCCACAACATCTCAGGTGGTTAGTAGAGTTAAAGTGTTAATTCATAAATAAATAAACCATGTCTTGCGAAAGTTGCTATAATGGATGTGTTCAGACAGTGTCTGATGAATGTGTTAGATATACAGGTATAAACTATCCTGCATTAGGTGTTGAAACAGGAGACAATTTAGTTTCTGTTGAACAAGCTATAATGAATGCTCTAGTTCCTTTACTAACTGGTACAGGAGATGCAATCACTCTTAGTGCAGGAGATGTATGTGCATTAGTTACTGGCTATCTTACAGCAGGTTTAACTCATACATCTAAAGAATGGATTACAGCTCTTTCTAAAGGAGAGTGTAATTTACAAGCACAGATTGTAGCTATTAATAATACATTAGCTATACTTAATGCTGATTATTCAATTGGTTGTCTTACAGGAGTAACTGCGTCTTCTGACACTCATGATGTTTTACAAGCTGTCATAACAAAGCTTTGTACAACAGTAGCTGATCTTGCTGCTCTTACACTTGATGTAGATACAAACTATGTTAAGCTAGCAGACTTAGATGCTTTGATTGCAGCTTATATAGCTAGTCAAGGTGGTGGTAGTTCAAACCAACAATATTTAAAAATGGTTCCATATGTAGCATATGAATACTATGGATCATTAACTAACTTTGATGCTACAGGTGCAGGTTTAAATGCTGCTGGATTCTATAAAGTATATTTATGTAATGGTCTTAATGGCACTCCTGATAAAAGAGGACGTGTTGCTGTTGGAGCTATTGCTAATGTACCTCCAATAGGAGTTGGCTTAGATGCTGCTGTAAATCCAGCAAATCCAGGCAATCCAAACTATGCTGTATTTAACACAGCAGGTGCAAATACTGTTACACTTATCACATCTCAAATTCCTTCACATTCACACGCTGCCTCAGTGGTAGCATCTGGATCAATTGGAAATCATACTCATATAGTTATGGGAGGTGGGGGTCCTGGTTCAGGAAGTGTTCCTAATTCTACACAAGTTATATCAAATGAAACTGCACAAGGTGGAAACTCTTCATATAAAATGTTACCTGCTAGTGTTCAATCACATAACTCTGGTATAACAAGTGCTAGTGGAGCTGGACCAGTATCACTTAGTATAGCTGTTACAAATGCTAATACAGGATCTAATGCTTCTCACCCAAACATTCAACCTGTCATAGCTGCATATTATATCATGTACATTCCTTAATCTTCTTAAACTAATTATAAAATGGCTTGCAATCCTGGAGATCCTTGTTACAACGCATACTATCATCCTAACGAAAACTGTAATTCACTTCCTTGTGCAACTACAGCAGATCTTGTTATATATAATGGTCCTAATCTTCCTTATACAGGAATACAAACTGGTAACAACTTAGACTGTGCTCTATCAAAAATAGATGATGCATTTAGTAATGGTGTTGTTGGTATTAATGGTACATCTGGAACCTCTGGCTCTAGTGGTCGCACAGGTACTGCTGGTACGTCTGGTGCTTCAGGAGCTAATGGTACCAATGGTTCTTCTGGTACCTCAGGTGCTGGTGGTGCTACTGGTAGTGCTGGTTCATCTGGTACAAGTGGTGACACTGGTTCTAGTGGAACATCTGGAAGTTCTGGTAGAGAAGGTTCTAATGGTACATCAGGTTCTGCTGGTTTAAGTGGAACTAATGGTACTTCTGGATCATCAGGAACTTCTGCAAGTTCTGGTCTTTCTGGTTCTGATGGAAGTTCTGGATCATCAGGTACAGCAGGTACGTCAGGAGTAGATGCAACAGCAGGTACTTCAGGTCAAGATGCTACAGCTGGAACATCAGGTTCTACTGGTACATCTGCTACTGCTGGCACAAGTGCGTCATCAGGAACAAGTGGTACATCAGCTTCCTCTGGAAGTTCTGGTACTGCTGGTTTAAATGGAGATAGATATTTAACATCTTCCATTACACCTTTAACAATAGGAAATGGTACTCAAACCTTAACTGTTGGTACAGGATTAGCTTATAGTGTTGCTCAAACAGTTTTATTATCATATGATGGTTCTAATACAATGCAAGGATCTGTTACAAGCTATGATAGTCTTACAGGTGCCATGGTTGTTAATATAGTATCAACAACAGGTTCAGGAACATATCCACAATGGACTGTAAACTTATTTGGGGCTGCTGGTGGTAATGGTACGTCTGGTACTAGTGCATCATCAGGATCATCTGGAACATCAGCTACAGCTGGAACATCTGCAACATCTGGTAGTTCAGGATCTTCAGGAACAAATGGTAGTTCTGGTACCAGTGGTACTAGTAGTACAAGTGGAACATCTGCAAGTGCAGGAACTCATGGAACAAGTGGTAGTTCAGGCTCAGCAGGTACATCTGCTACAGCAGGTACAAGTACTGGTACTTCAGGTACATCAGGTGCAACTGGATCTAGTGGAGCTACAGGATCTTCTGGTACATCAGGATCTTCTGGTTCTTCTGGTTCTTCTGGATCTTCTGGTACCTCTGGTGGTACAGGTTCTCCAGGTGGAAATGGTACAAGTGGAACAAGTGGATCATCTGGATCATCTGGCTCTTCAGGATCAAGTGCAACTTCTGGAGCTAGTGGAACATCTGGCTCATCTGGATCTTCTGGATCTTCTGGTTCAAGTGGTTCATCAGTAGCACTTTCTGGAACAACTAATTATATAGGTAAATTTACAAGTGCTTCAACGCTTGGTAATAGTGGATTTGTTGATGATGGTACAACGATTGCTACATCTGAAATTGTATATACTGGAAACAACTTTAAAACAGCAGGAATTGTACAATTTGATAATACTAATACAGGTATATACAATCAAGCTAATAACTATACTTTCTACGCATTAACAGGACAAGGTTGGGTATCTAGTACATCTATCACAGCAACAGGATTTTTTGAGTCTTCTGATATTAGATATAAAAATGTAATTGAAACAAATCCTCAAGTAGATTTATTAGGAATAGATGTAATCAAGTTTGTAAGAACTGATGATGAAACAAATAAAGTTAGATATGGATATTCAGCTCAACAAGTACAATCAATACTTCCAGATGCAGTTACAGGAGAAGATAAACTATCTGTAAACTACATGGATGTTCATACTTTGAAAATAGCAGCATTAGAAAAACGTATTGCAGAATTAGAAGCTAAATTAAACAAATAATGAGTTGGAATACATTACTACCTAATCAGTGTATATCATTTAATAATTTACAAGATGCTTGTAATCAATTATTCTTTCTTTCAACTCAGCCTATTCCTGTAAGTACTGAACAAATTACTAAACAAGACTTTGAAGATTATATACTTGTGCCTGATAGTGTAGCTAACTATCCTGCTTTTGTAAACAAAACTCAAAATCAACTTGTTGTAAAAAGTGACGTTGCAATATTTGGAGATGCTATATTAACTCCTAATTATGGTATATCTTTTACAGGAATATCTTATTATGATTTTTCTACTCAAATACCAGTGGGAATTTGGAGTCTTCCTGCATCTTCAACTCAAAATACTGAATACTATTATAGCTTTGGTGTTAGTGGTTTCAATTTATTATATGTAGAAGTTGATGGTACTAGCACTAGCCCATCAGGATATTTTAGCGTAACTCTATCTGTAAATGGAAATGTAGTTTCTGATGGTACTTTTTACTACACAAGTGGACCACAACCTGCTATAATTCCTCTTAATCCTGAAATTATATATGCTCCTAATAGTATAGAATTAACTATTATTGATGGACAAGCAACTCCTATAAATTTTACTTTCCAAGATCAGAATGGAGGAATTCCTATAGTAGCAGTATCTGCAAGTAGAGGATCTGGTCAATATCAAATGGTAGCAACTGGATCTAATGGTAGTAGAATGAACTTCTTAGAAGGAAGTTTATATAGATCTATTGATTATGGTGCAACATGGCAAAAATCTTCTAATAACACATTATACTATTGGGATAGAATAGCAATGTCTGATACAGGTCAGTATATGATGGCTGCTTCATTACAAGGTCCATTAATGTTATCTAGTAACACTGGTGCAAGTTTTGTTGATATAACTACTAGAATACGAGGTAATGCTACAGAATATTTTGAAGGAGTAGGAATGTCTGGAAATGGACAGTATGTAATAGTTTGTTATGAAACTGGTGTTGGAGGTGCTCAGACTGCTCAGACAAAGATTTCAAATAACTATGGAGCTGCTGGATCTTGGTCAGTTGTTACGCAAGCATATGAATACTATATACAAGGAATAGCAATAAGCAATGATGGACAATATATGTATCTTTCATTTACTGCTAATGGTCTTGCAGGATATGTGCTGAGATCATCTGACTATGGTGCAAGTTGGCAATCAATAAGTGTTGGAACTACGTATGTAAGAGATGTTAGTTGTAGTAGTGATGGTTCAACTGTTGTTGTAACAGGTGCTGTGCCAAACTATGGTGCAGAATATTTAACAAGAGGCTTTATGTTTACATCTACTAATTATGGAGCATCTTATACTGGTATTGAAACTGGAAACTCTTACTTACGAAACTGGTACAGAGTTGGACAATTATATACATCTACCTCTCCTTCTGGATATGGTACTGTAATGATTTATTATCCTCCTGGCACTAGTCAAACTGCTTTCCCAACACAAACAGCTCCTGTTGGTAGTAATACTTTAGGATCTGTTGTTAATGGTAGCATTAGTGGTATGGGAGAAAGGAAATTTACAGACTATGCAGTAGGTGGTACAGATGGACCATATAGATTGATTGGATCAACAACTGGATTATTTAGATCTACAAATGGAGGAAGCACATGGACTCAACTTTAATATAAATCAGGTATAGTTAAATGCTAACAAACAACGCTTTAGTAACATATACAGATTTAACAACAATGTTAGTTCCAATAACAGGATTGACTCCTCCTACTGGAAATCAAATTGCTACTAAATCATTTATTGATACATACTATCGTGTAGATACTGCATCAAGTCCTTATTCTACATATAGTGCAAATAGATGTCCACCATATCAAACTATACAACCTCAAGTTCTTCCTTACTTAGCTTGTTGGAATATTACAATTCTTCCTTATTCTGAATTAAATTGTCAAGGTAACTATAACAGTTTTGAAACTTGGCAAATATCATTACTAGATCAGTATGGAAATGCATATTTTACAGACCAAAATTATTCATTTAATATTGGATATGATTATACATGGCAAAGTGATATACCTCCATATTCTGAGTCAGGAAGTAATGTTACTACAGTAAATATATCACCAGGACAATGGCAAGGATTTGCTTCGTTTACTATATACGCTGTAGAAACATGTCCTTATTCATCAGCATGTGATGGTAGTTGTTTTAGCACTAATACTAACATAACTGAACTAACTAATACAACTGGTGTACCTGGAGGTTGTGCATTACCAACTCCAGCTACAATTACATATTTTGTACCTAATGCATTTATACCTGAAAGTAGTAATCCTGCTGTTAATGTAGTTAGAATTTATAAAGTAATCAATTCAACAGCTATTGAATTAGTTTATTCAAACTATCCAAATATGACTTGGGTATTTGCTACTGGTGGATTCGTTCCATATTCAGGAAATAATTCTGTATATGTTCCTTGGAATGGTAGATTAAACAATTCAGGAATGCTTTCAAGCTCTACTGCTTATGGTTACTCATTTGCATTAAACGATGGCAGTGGAACTATAATAACTGGAGCAATATTACTTCTTCGATAAAAACAAACCAATATGACAATATTAATAACACTTACCCTAGCAGGATCAGATACAGGTCCATTCAACTTATATTCAAATGTAGATGGTTACACAACAGCATTTGAAACTGGTGTTTCTAGAGCAGCTCTTGTTGCTGGATATACTTCAATTTTAGTCCCAGATGGAACTACAGAAATCTTAGTAAGATCTACAGGAGTTTGCCAAAGAGATCTTTATCTATCTGTAGCTGGAGCCCCTGCAACAACCACCACTACCACAAGTACGTCTAGCACTAGCACTACAAGTACCACAACTACAAGTGCACCATTTAGTTGTATCACAGGTGATAGAAACGCTATTGCTACATGTTCTAATGGAGAGAGTGCTCAATTTACAATAGCTCTAGGATATACAGCAGCAATCATTCCAGGTGGATACTATTACAGTGGAAGTGGTACAAGAACATACTATGCATACATTTATGATAGTACAGACAGTATAATGTTGTATAGTCTAACATACACACAAGTAGGATCTACTCCTGGTACTTGGACTACATTTGGAACAGGAAACACTCTAACAGCAGGTACTTACTACCTACACTTAAACACAGTAAACTGTTCAATCAATGGCTCTGGTACGTTCACTTTACAAGTGGGAGACTGCCAACCAGTTTAATATTTAAAACCTCTGTTTATTGGTTTACAGAAGGTCTCCCCTAGGGTTTCTACCCTGGGGGTTTTTGTTTAAACTCTAACTAAAAAAGTTATTCTATATAACCAAAATAGTTAGGTTATTTTTGGGAATTTCAGAAATAGTTCCTATCTTTACAATAATTTTAACCAAAATAAACTATATATGCCTGAGAATCAAGCATTGCTAAACCAGCTAGAAGAGATTTTGCACTGGAAAAAGAGTAAAAAATTCTACGCTGATAAGCTTGGAATTGCAGAATCAGACGTTGATGAGTTATTAAAAGAGTTAAGAACTAGAGAAAGTATTATACAAGAAGCAGAATTAGGTAACTACGTTTCTGAGTTAGAGGAAACAATAGTAAGATTTGAGGAAGACATTCTTAAAGGAACTGGAGAGATTGTCATCAATACAAAGGATGAAATCAAAAGCTTAGATGAGCTTATAGTAAAGTGTAAGATTGACACAGATAAGTGGGAGATTACAAAGTACGTACAGAACTACTGGGGAAATGGAGAAACACCTCATTGGCAAGTCAAAGCATGGTTAGGGAAGAAGTCTACAGAACAAGTTTTTCAAGATGCGTTTGTAGACTTTTTAGATTCATATAAGCCTGTAAGTCAAGAGGTTATGAGTCCTAAGGTTGATTTTGGCAAACCAAATGGTATGCTAGTAATTAACAAACAAGACTCTCACTTGAACAAATATGACATAGATGGTAACAACAATATTGTAGATAGGTTGGCTAACATTATGTATAAGGTAGAGGTGATTGCTAGTCAAGCACTGCTTTCAAATAACCTAGAACAAATTACGTATATCATTGGTTCTGACGAGTTTAACAGTGAGTTTACAGGAATGACTACAAAGGGCACTCCTCAAACAAACACTCACACATATCAAACATCTTTTGAATACATTTGTGGACATGAGGTTTTGATGATTACAATGTTATTACAATATGCTGAGAATGTAAACGTTGTGTATGTAGCAGGTAATCATGATGAGTTTGTAGGATGGCATATGGTTAATTGGTTACAGACTTACTTTAGAAATACAGAGAGATTAACATTTGATTGTTCTCCTAAGTATAGAAAGTACATAAGCTATGGTAGATCAGCATTGATGTTTAATCATGGAGATGCTATTAAGCCTGCAAAGCTTGCTGCATTGTTTCCAATAGAATATAGAGAAGGATGGTCTTTCCATAATAACTTCTATATCTTCACAGGAGACAAACATCATGAAGTGAGTCATGATTTCAATGGTATTAAGTTTTATCAAATCCCAGCATTCTCTAATGCTAAGAGTCTATGGGATGACAAGAATGGTCACACTATGTCCAAAGCAGAAGTGACAGGCTTCCTAATAGATGGGGAAGATGGAATAACAAATATATTCAAACAGTATTTATAATGGCTACATTAAGAAAAATGGTCTCAGATGTGCGTGCAATGCACAAACTATTAACAACAGATAACCTTATCACTGATAGGGTTGTTGCGTCTGAGATTAGAAACAATACATTTTTATTGGTAAAGAGGGAAACAAACCTTAGAAAGCTTTGGGCTACTGATACAGTATTCCAGACGCTTCCTTGTTTAAGTATGGTAGAGGTTCCTATTTCTGATTGTTGTGAGTATGTAGATCCTTGTAATGTAGCAAGAAGCCAATATAAACTTCCTCGCATCAGTGAAGGAAACTATCAATATCTTATCCAAGGTGTTTACTCTATCAACGCTATGGGTGGTAAAGGAAGAAGATTTAAAGAGATCACAATTAACAGATACTTAAATTTATTAAAGCTGCCTATCATTAAGAAAGAGCAATACTACTGGATAGCAAATGGTGGATATTTATATGTTAATAATCCTAGTTTACAATCAGTAAGAATTGCTGCATTTTTTGAAGAAGATGTTCCTAATGATATATTATATCCATCAGACTGTGCGTGTGGTCCAACTCCTGTAGTAAGCAATGAAGATTACTGTTTAAATCCTTTAGATAAAGAGTTTGGATGTCCTGGTTATTTAGAGAAACAAGTATTGGAGTTAACATCTCAAAAACTATTATCTACTTACTTTAGCATTAAAACAGACATGACATTTGATGGTATAGATGGTCAAGCTCCTAATGCTAAACCAACTAGTTAATGCGAACCAAGATTGACTGGAGAAGCTCCAGTAAAGAAAACTACAACAATTTCTGCAAAAAAAATCCCACTGTAAAAATTACATTTGATCAGTGGAAAAACATTATATATCAATATAATGAACATTTCAAAAACTACATTCTAGAAACAGGAGAAAGAGCAAGACTTCCTTTTGGCTTTGGTGAGTTCTCTATCAATAAAAAGAAGAGAAAGAAGATGAAAACAGTTGATGGTAAAGAGATGGTTAACTTACCAGTTGATTGGAAAAGAAGCAGAGAAAAAGGTAAGATTATTTACAACTTTAATTATCATACAGAAGGTTACTTCTTTGGTTGGATGTGGTTTAAAGAGTCTGCTAGAATTAGAAATATAAATCTTTGGTATTTCAAACCCTCTCGTACAACTTCTAGATTGTTGTCCCATTACATAAACACAGACGAAAAATACCAGCACCTTTACAGGGAATGGAAAAATTAAAACAATATGGCATATTATTACAAATACAACTTTGTCTCTCCTGAGCCAATTTACTCTATTGTTAAAGAAGAGTTAAAATCTTATTTTGACACAGGAGCTGTTGATGATTTGATGTTTCCAACTTATTTAGACAAGTGTCTACAAAAGATGGGTAGGTCAAGTTATGTCATTGCTGAACAAACATTAGATATTTCTGGATATGAAGCTAGACTTCCTGACAACTTCTTTGCTGTTAGAGAAGCTTGGATGTGTACAGAGATTCCTCAACGTCCATATCAAACAGCTAACTCGTTCTATTCTCAAGCTGCATCTCAGACTACTATTCAAGTCTCTCCTATAATTAGTGGTGGAGCTCCTTGTACTAATCCACAATGTGTAACAGGATGTCCTACGTGTATGCCTGATATTATCCAAGCTGTATATAAAACCAATCAACAGATAGCTAGAGGTATAAGAAAAGAATATCTATTAAAACCAGGTAATATATCTTGTCAAGGCAAGTGTGATGTAAGTTATACAGACGCTTGGCAATTCTATTCAACTGCTCCTCCTGTACACGAGTTCACTCCAGGAAGTGCTGGTTATGATAGCTTTGATATTAGAGACAACAAGTTTGTTACTAACTTTAGCTGTGCTATAGTTCACATGATATTTTATGCTACAGACTATGATGCTGTAGGTAATCAATTGATTCCTGATAACTATCGTGTCAGAGAATATATAGAAGCATTCCTTAAATATAAAGTTTTTGAAACCTTATCTAATCAAATTAATGATGAGACATTCAATCAAATACAAGCCAAGTTAGCTTACTATAAGCAACTTTCAGAAGAAGCCTTTATCATGGCTTACACTGAGATTAAGAAGCAAGATCCATGGACAAAGCAAAGAAGAGTAAGAAATGACTTACAACGTTTTGCACAATATGAATTACCAAACAGAAGCTCAAGATATGGCAGATAACCAAGAAGGACAATCTAACATAAAACAAGAATATAATCTTGGAAGAATTGGACTAGATATGGACTCTTCTGTAAATCAAATACAGAAGGGAAAACTTTCTTATGCCTTAAACGCAGCATTGGAAAACTTTGATGCTAATTCTGTAAACTATCAGAATGAGCCAAGTAATGAATTTTGTTTAAACTTTCCTGCAAACTATCATGTAATTGGTAACCATTTTATTCAAGAGAAAAATAAACACATATTCTTTTTAGCTAATCCTGAAACAGGAGATAGTGAAATAGGATATATGGATAATAATGACTGTATCTACCACACTTTGTGTAGTGAAACAATCACAGGAGAAACAGTATGTGCCAACTCTAAATGTTTAAACTTTGATATAAACTATCCTATTCACAAAGCTGTACACAAGATTACAAACTGTACAACTGAGATTTATTGGACTGATGGATTGAATCCAAGAAGATATATTAATATTGAGCAAGTTCCATATATTACAACATATGTAGGTAGTCAAAACTGTGATCCAGTTGTTACTGCTGTACTTGATTGTAATAAGTTAAAAGTACAACCTAACTTCTCTATTCCTAATATAGATGTTACTGGAACACCTGTAGGTGGAGATTTAGTGGCTGGTACATATCAGTTTGCTGTTCAGTATTGTAATGCTTCAGGAGATGGATATACATCTTACTACTCTGTAACTAATCCTACATCTATTGCAAACACAGATATTACTACACCTGACTTCAACTATCGTGTTGGAAAGTCTATTGCATTAACTATTGGTGATGTAGATATTACAGGATACTTTCAATACTTTAACTTAGCTGTTATTAAGACTATTAATAGTGGCACTAGTGTAGAACTTGTAGCAACATATAAAATTCAAGATAAGGTAACAACAGTTATTTATACAGGTCAGAATGTAACTCAGATCCCTTTAAGTCTTGGTGATATATTAGAAAAGTTTCCTTACTATGACATTGCCCAAGATGTTACAAGTGTACAAGATTATATAGTTTGGGATAATCTTACTTCTGTTGATAGAATTAACTATCAATCAATTGCTAGTAATATTACCTTACAATGGGAAACATATAAGTTACCAGCAGGTAATGACTACTCAGATCCTTTCTATACAGCTAACCTTAGAGGATATTTAAGAGATGAAGTATATGCATTTGAGATAGTATTCTTATTAGATAATGGTAAACAAACTGATGGCTTTCATATTCCTGGTAGAGTTAAAAATGCTCAAGAGTTAGCTCAACCAGATGTGACCACAGCAAATCCAGACTATGTTGGAGATGGTTTACCACAGCCTTATTGGAAGATATATAACACTGCAAACGTACTTACTACATACCCTGCACCTACAACTAATGCTGGGAAGATAGGAGATGCATATCCTTATCAATCTGGAGAATTTTCATACTGGGAATCTGATGAAGAATATCCTTGTAATGTAGATGTATGGGGAGATCTTGCTGGTACAAAGATTCGTCATCATAAGTTTCCTGATGTATTGGTATCTCCTTATTTTGAGACTCCTCCTATTACATACGTAGCTGGACAGATATCACCAGTGATGCAAACTTCTAATCCTATCTATCCAATAGGTGTTAAAATAGATGTACAACAAGTAGCATTCTTAATTCAAACATCTAGTTTAACAGATGCAGAAAAAGCTTCAATTGTTGGATTTAAAATAGTGAGAGGTAATAGAAGTACAAACAAATCTATTATTGCTAAAGGTATATTAAGAAATGTAGGTAAGTACACTAGACAAGGTACAGACTTTTACTATCCTAACTATCCATATAATGACCTTAGTGTTGATCCTTTCTTACTAGAAAAGAGTAATTCGTACATGTCTGAGTGTGATACATTTACAGTGGCAGCTACAGTTGATGGTACATATCAATATACAGATTGTTATACAGGTGAGGTAACCAGTGCTAACTTTACTACATCTACTAGTAAAATTTATTCTCTTACGCTCCCTGTTGTAAATTCTGGTACAGCTACATTTACAAATGTTACACTTGCTACATATGTTATTTCTGCACAAAATGCATGTAATGGTATATTTAGTATTCAGCCTGCTCCTACATTTCAATATACAGATCCTGCAACTGGTGCAATTATAAACATCACTGTAGCAAAAGGAACAACAGAAACAGTCAACTCATTGGGAGCTCCTACATTTGTATCAGGCTGTGATCGCTATACTATAGTATCAAGCAGTAAGGTAAACGTTGATGCATTTCCAAAAAACTTAGATGGATTCAATAATACTGAATCTCCATATAGACAAGTATTTAACTCACCAGAAACATCTTTTGGACAGCCTACATTAGGTAATGTTCTTAAATTAGAAAGTGTTTTATTTGGTGGTGGTAGGTCTCACTTTGTTCAAGTACAGAAGCATGCCATGTATAAGCTTCTTACTAGACAAGCTCAGATTGATGCTTTGAACTCTAGTAAAAAAATTGCTGATCTAGGAGGATTTAGTGCTGTAGCATTCTTTACAGCATATCAAACTTACTTACAGATTTATGTAAATGGTATCAGTAGAAAAAACTTTGCACAATCATTTAACTCTATCTCTAGCTATGACTATAGTGTAGATGTTCCTAATGATCAAGGAGTTAAACAAAGGCAACTTGATAGATGCCAGTATGTTTTTCCTGGTGTACAGAACGTAGGTGATATTCATGATCTTAACAACTGGAATAGAGAGTCTTCAGTTTATACAAAGACTATTGAGACTAGACCTACAGTTGGTATTGTTATACCATTGCCTTATCCAAATCAAAGTCCTTCATTATATACAGGTGGTGTAAGTCAGATATCTGATAACTCAAGATTTACCATATCTCAAAAAGATAGTTGTGGTGCCCCTGAGTTTCAACATGATATCAAAGTTGTATCTTACTATGCATCAATAAAGACTATTAATAATAATCAATGGGGACAAATATATACATATCAAACTATTGATACTGGATTCCAAAGAATATTTGATGCTCTTCCAGCAAATGATACTGAGGTAATATTTGGTGGTGATACATTCATTGGTAAGTTTGGATTCAAAACTAAGCTTCCTTTCTTTATTGATAATAGAGTGAATGCTCCAGATGATTCTGATATTTACTATGATGAGTTAGGTAATGTAGCCTATCCACAATATTGGTATTCAGCTAGATCTGAATTATCTGATTACTATGTAGGTGCTACTTTGATGAAGAATCTTATCTCTACCAAAGCACACTATTTAGACTGTCCTAATGATAGTATAGTAGATAACATTAATACTACCACTACTACCAGTTCTACAACTGCTGCTCCAGGAACTATAGTAGCAGGTTCACAAAACTATATCTATGATGGTAAGATGTATTTGTTTGCTTATGGTATTCCTTACTATTATGTAGAGAGCTCTATAAATGTAGACTTACGTCAAGCATTTAATAATTTAGAAGGTGACTTCTACCCACACGTGAGCTCAGGTATTCCTGATACTTGGTTCCAAGAAAGCAAAGTGCCTATTGCTCTAGATAATACATATTACTATAATACTACTTATTCTAAACAGAATACAGAGAACTTCTTTTCTCATTTACCTTCAGACTGGATAAAACAACTTTGTTTTACATACTTCCCATTCAGAGCTATATACTCTGATCCACAAGAAAGTTATTCTGATAATAGAATTAATAGTTGGTTGATATATCGTCCAATATCATTCTTTGACTTCCCACAAAACTATGGTAAGTTAATATCCTTAGATGGTATTCAGAACAGAGCTACATTAGCTAGATTTGAGAATAAAACATTACTATATGGTAATATGCTTACAATCAATACAAGCAATCCTCAAGTAGCCTATTTAGGTAACCCTTCATTGTTTGGAACTACACCTCCTGTAGATTATGCTGAAACAGACTTAGGATATGTAGGATGCCAAAATAAATTCTTGCTTAAGATACCCAATGGACAAATAACAATAGATGCCAAGAGAGGTCAGATATTTTTAATTGTAGGTACCCAAGCTATAGATATCTCAGGATATGGTTCTGGTCTTAATAGATTCTTTACAGACCATTTAGCATTTGAAATATTAAGATACTATCCTACAGTTAATATAGATAATCATTTCAATGGTATTGGTTTACATGGTGTATTTGATAGTAAGTTTGAGAGAATAATCATAACTAAGTTAGACTATATCCCTCAGCCTAATAAGCAGATATACTATGATGATATTGCTCAAAGGTTTTATATAAATCAACCTGTAGCTGGCAATACATCAGTGAAGACATATGTAAACTTAACAGATATAAACTATTTCTGTAATAAGTCTTGGACTATATCCTTTAACTTAAATACTAAGTCTTGGGTGAGTTTCCATACTTATCTACCTAACTTCTATGTAGGAGAAAATAACTTCTACTATTCTGGATTGAATGAAGGCTGTAATTTAACTGCAGTGGCTGTTGTAGAAATACCTTCTCCAACTACCACAACTACAACTACAGCAGCTCCATTAGAATGTGCTTTAAATGGTACAGCAGTATATATTCCACCACCAACTACCACGACTACTACAACCCCTACTCCTCCTCCTACAACAACAACTACAACAACCCCTCCTCCTGCAAATTGTACATTAACTGCAGGTAGTGTTCAAGTGAGTTCTTTATTGTATTCTGAAGATAGATTTCATTTTAGCAATAGTACTATTGGAACATGTATTGCTGTAGCAAGTCCTGCTTACTATGAACCAGGAGCAACGTTTTTTGATCCTGTAGTAAAAATATTCCAAGATCCAGAAGGTTTAGTTCCTTTTCCATATACTTATGTAACTGATACATTCTTTCCACCTCCTACAGCTATATATAACTATAGTAGCACTACAGGAGTTGTAGGATCATATGCAAGTTCATGTTTATAAAATAAAATAATATGCCATTTTCAGTAATAACATTAGCAGCAGCAGGGACAGATACAGGACCTTTTGATTTATATTCAGATGATGATAGTTATGCTGTTGCATTTGAAACAGGGGTTAGTAAAAGTAGTTTATTGGCTGGATACTACACGTTTGTTCCTAATGCAGCTACTGTAGTTAGAGTTAAATCAGCTAGTGCATTGTGTACAAACTTTGTAGATATGGAAATAACTAGTACTACTACCACTACAACAACTCAAGTACAATCTTATCAATATTACACTGCAGAATATTGTAGTGGTGGAAGTGCAGGAATTGTAAGATGTAACGTTGACCAAGTATTAAATTCAGTATTTGATTTAGGAAGTTATGTTTGTATTAGATTAACTGGATTTGCATCTGGTCCTGCATATAATATTGATTTAGGAGATGGAGAAAGTTATATTGGAAATAATTGTAGTTTATGTCCTACACCACCACCACCACCTACATATGCTCAAATTCCTTCATATCCATATCTTTATAATACATCAGATGCTTCTAATGTTGGAGTGTGTTGTCAAGGTTCTTATTTGTATGTTGATGAGTCAGGTAACTTTGTAACAACTCCAACTGCTGGTTATACTCTAGTAGAGTATTTTTATGTAGATGATAATGGAGCATTTCCAGATTATTTTGATAATGCAACAGAAATGTATGCAGATGTTCTATTACTTTTCCCTGTTCCTGCTGGTTATTATGGAAGTCAAGCTGCTGGATATAGACAAATTGCTGGTACAGCTGGTCAGTTTTCAACATCAATAACTAGTTGTGCAGGAGTATTCTGTCCTTAAATAAAATAAAAGATGGCTAAAACAGTAATAATAAGATTGACATGTTCAGGTAACAGAACTGGACCCTTTGATATCACAGATAACTTAGGGACTGTCTTGGGCACTGACATAACTAAGCAAAACCTTATTGATGGATATACTGTTAGTGTAGCTGATGCTGTGACACAGATTGTTATAACATCTGCAGGAAAGTGTACTAATGCTATTACTGTTAATATTGGAACTGCTACCATAGAACAACTTGCTGCACTACCTTACGTAGAATGCAACACAGCTTCTTTATGGAGACATCTAACTGATGTGGTTAATTACAATAAATACTATGGCAATGTAGAACCTTACATTATAGAGTATCCATTTGCTTACCAAAGCTATGATGAGATACTTCAGAACATTAAAGATTACAGTAAGGTATTTAACTATCTACCTATTCTAGATGGTGTGTTTAATGACAATGCTCAGATAGCTGTTGATAATCAATGGTTTAACAAAGCTGTATTATATAACAACCAACAGTCTACAGGTATACTAGAGTTAGTACCTAAGCCAATGCACAACCTAAAACAATATCTAGCCTACCCAATATATAATGAGTTTAGCAAAACTATTACATATACTAAGTCAGATAATTTCTATCAATATAATACTTTCTGGGGGTTAGTTAAAAATAAAACATTACCTTTGTTTACAACAAGTTGTGAGTCTTTATCAGTAGATAAGCTTGTAAATCAAGTTAATATGGATTATGGAAAAAGATCATTTAAGAAAGAACCATTAAGAGCTAAAGACTTGAAGGTAAGACACATCCTTGACAACAGTTCTATAGCTCATATCGTTTCTCAATTTATTGTTGCACCATCTCAAATCTCTTACAAATAATGGCAAAGTGGTTAGATAAATACGAACAAGGAGGAATGGTCTTAAAGAAAAAGACTAAGGATAACTATGGTAAGAAACCTAATGTTAATGACGTCAAAGTATCTGCAGGTCCTGGTTTTGAAGGAGATGGATACACAGCTCAAAACTGGAAGTCTCCAGCATGGGGAGGACAGTTTGCTATGGGTGGTGCTTTACCAGGTGCTGTAGGATTCACATACGCACGCACAGCTGGTTCAGCTCCTGCTAATGGTAAGTACACAAAGAAAACATTAGCTAGTGCTCAGAAGGGTAAGAATATATTAAAGGATTATAAGTTTCCTGATGATATACTTTATACCACTTCTAACGATAACATACCTTCAACATCTTCTGTTAATAGAAAGATAGCAGAGAAAGTAGCATATGATACTGATCCTCAAAGAAAAGTTGAAGCAGCTCAAAGAGCTAGAGACAGACAAGGATATATAACAAAAGCTGGTCCTGAACAATCTACTGCTTCCAAAGTATGGAATGTATTATCACATCCTATGACAGCCTTGTCATACAAGACTCGTGGTAAAGATATACCAGAGCACTTTGAAAGAGGTGAACAGAACATATTAGAAAATGCTACTAATATACTTAATCCATTTTTTTATGCAAATGAAGGAAAGGAAGCTATACAAGATATAAATAAATATAATCAGGATGTAAGAGATAGAGGTTTTTATCGTGCAAATCCTAACACTTTAGCTAGTGGTGCATTCCATGCTTTTAATGCTCTTCCATTAGCTGCTGAAGCTGCACCATTTATTTCTAAAGCAGCAAAATATATACCAACATCATCACGCTATATTTCAGAACTTGAAAATCTTGGGCATGTTCAAACTGCAGGTCCAGATAGAAGAGCACTTCAAATGATGATGGGAAGAGAACCAGGACCAAGTAATGTATTAGGAAGAGAAGCTCAAGCAGTAGGAAGTGAAGCTCAAACATTAGGTACTCAAGCTAGATCTCAACGACTTGCTGCTTATGAACCTCCTACAGATGCAGAACTTGCATTAATGAATGAGGCTGAAGCTAACAGATATTTCAGAAGACCTGCTCAGCAAACAACTCCTGATCCTGATAGTTTTGATTGGACACCAAATCCACCAAGAAGAGGAGGAGGAATATCACAAGATGAAATAGAAAGTTACTTAGCACAAGATTCTCAATCAGCATCAGCAGCTCAAGCAGCACAAAATGATATACGAAGTCAAGCAACAACTTCTCCTAATGCAAATAACGTAATACATCGTAATAATCCAACAATGACAGAAGATAGATTATTACGAAGACAAAATGCATTAAGAACTAGTGGATTTACAGATGCTGAAATTGCAGCAGATGAAACAGCTATTCGTGCAGGAGAAGCTTTAAGAACTCCATCTCAAATAAGAGGAGGAGGACAGGGAACGTTTGATCTTTCTAGAAATCGTCCAGAAACTCCTATGAAA
>Ga0255080_1000083_pt1 | contig 19472 bp, 18 predicted proteins | sample Colum_Atlam_RepC_FD_188467 | JGI IMG/M metagenome (GOLD analysis project Ga0255080, IMG submission 188467) | Freshwater microbial communities from Columbia River, Oregon, United States - Colum_Atlam_RepC_8h | ecosystem: Environmental > Aquatic > Freshwater > River | place: USA: Oregon...
AAGTGGCAGCAGCGGTTGCTGAGGCAGCAGCGCTGGTTGCTGAAGTTGCTGCAGCAGTAGCTGAGTTTGCAGCAGACGTAGCAGATGTTTGAATAGTAGCTACCGAGTTAGCAGCGGATGTAGCTGACGTTGCAGCGGATGCAGCAGAGGTTGCTGCTGCAGTAGCACTGGTTGCTGCAGATGCTGCGGATGTCGCAGCAGCAGCAACTTGAGCATCAGCAAAGTCTTTACGAACAGCATCGCTAGATGATGTTGGTGTAGCAAGGTTTGTAATCTTAAATCCACCAGCAGATAGGTTAGAACCTAAAGTTGCGGTGGAGTATGTGCCACCAGTAATTGTTGCGGTAGATGTAAACGTACCGCTGATTGTTGCACCAGCAATGGTTGGTGTATTAACTGTTGGTGATGTAAGAGTCTTAGAAGCCAGGGTCTGTGCTCCGCCAGTTCCTACAATATCTCCAGTTACTCCGTGTGCTGATGTGCCAGCCTCATGTGTACGAAAATCCGAAAAGTCTAAAGCAGAAACACCGTGTTCTACTGTTGCTCCAACTGAGTGTGACTTACCACTAGTTCCATCAACAGCGCGAGTTACCGTATATGCAGTACCAACAAGGGCGGTTACCGTTACGATTTCTTCGTTGGCGGTATCCTTTTCAAGAATAAGTGTAAATGGGTACTGCGATGGTAAACCAGTGGCAGCAGCCAGCGTCAAGCTTGTGCTTGTCGTGCTTGCATCAACCGCACTAGACAGTGTTGTCTTAGCTGCGGTAGAGCTATAATAACGTGAAATTGTTGGCATTGATTACCTCGTATACTGGATAGTGTTAAGGAATTTATCTTGTTGCTTGGCAATTTCCTCTTGCAAGCGAACAGTGTAAAGCTGAAATATATATTTTGCTGTGCTGGTAGAAGCGCCAGCTGCAACTGGTTGGTCCAAAACATCCGCAGATACCGTAGTTGCTGTGACTTTTCCAGGGTCTACTGTGGATAACAAACGATACATAGCACCAAGACGAACTACGTCTTCGCAAGATGCTGGAAGACCACTAACAGTTAACTCTTGGTTATCTGTAATTACTGTTGGAAACTTTGTATATTGCACATTGACTGTACGACCAGGCATTGGTGATTCTTTGAGAATCAAGGCTGTCTTGATAGATGCCGTGGTAGTGTCATAATAGTTTTTATCTATTCGATAGTTCTTAATAATCTGCCATACACCAGTTGAGTCTGGTAAGTCCCATGAGATACCAACAATATCTTGTACCGCATCTGGCAGTATGTATGAATAGTCAGAACCATCAAAAGTAAATGTATGGTATGAAACACAAGGGAAGGTCATTCCTTTTATGGTTTCAAGGATTGCTCTCTTTGCTTGAGTTCTTGGGAAGATTGGATTGTTTCTTACGACCGAGCCAGTAACATGGCTTGTTGCTGTTGTGCCACGCCAGCCACGTCCTATTGTATTACCTGAAACTCCAAGCACCTGGATACTACCGCTAGCAGCAATAACTTTCTTTAGATAAATAAGTTCATCATCTATTTCAACAATGCCTTTACTAAGCGCTGTTGAGTCATCGACCAACATGGTTAAATCTCCAGCAGTAGCTGCGCTAGTAATCACAGTTACGGATTCTTGGTTCTTGACATAAGAGTTTACTTCGCCAAGGGTTTGTTCAGTCAGTTGGTTTAATGTTGCCATTATGCCTTTGCTGCCCTTCCGATAAGGTCAGATGCCCTGACCGCGTTTTGAATGTCTTTCATTTTTGTTGTAGCAGGTTGTATTCCTTGCTTGCGAGCTTCACGATAAGCGCTTAATTCTTTATCGGTATTCTTTATATCAGCCATTACAGTTAGATTAGATATGCTGAGATTAGCTGCACGAAGGCAGTCACCCCAACTTTCATGGTTTTGGGTAGGGCATCCAGTTCTACACTTCGACAATGTATTCACCATATCCTGCAGCAGTTAACTCTGCTGCCTCTGAGTCAGTAATTGGGTTGTCATATCCACCACGAAGCACTTTGTCATAATCAGCCAAGCTGCTATCTTGTGGTGAAACTATGGTTGACCAAGTTCCGTTACTTTTGACAACTGTTTTTCCCCAGTTGTATGCAACAAACCATAAGTCGTATTGACGACCAAGTTTGATTTTCATGCTTGGACCACGGAATATTTTTGCCATTACCATTTAGCCTTATCTGCCCAGTATGCTGCTGACATAACGCCTTTAGCTATGTTCTTAGAATGACGAGCTTTGAATGATTGACGACGTTGGCGATAGGATTTTGTTTCTCCAGATTTCTTAGGAGAACCAGATACGCCTTGCTGACCAAACCTAATTGTCTTTACTTGTGTGCCAGATTTGGCTACGACAATATGAGATTTGGTTGGATGACTTGGAGTACGTTTAGGTTTATTAAAACCCGATACTCCTGCCCTCTTTAGTCTTGGGTCCATTCTTATTATACTCTCCGTACTTTCCTAGTACCGATTGAATACGTCCGTCTTTACGAACACGAACTATCATTCCGTTTTTAATCTGTATTGGGTTAAAGCCATGATGTGGCTTGTATCGACCCGATGACATTAGTAAGCTTTCTTGCTCATTTTCTTTATCATTGCCTTTTTAACCGTAGGCTTTACTACCATCTTCTTGCCAGTCTTCTTGGCTGCTTTCTTAGCCATAGCCATTCCGCTTGCAGTATAAGGGAACTTCTTTCCGTTTACATTTGGCATTGTTATTCTTCCTCTATCTCTTCTTGTATTGTTTCTATGTCTTTTTCTGTGTACTCTGGTGCTTCTAGTTCCCAGTCAGGAAGATGACGAATCATTAACTCCCATGCTTCACCTTCTGAAAAACCTGCCGAAGCAAATGAGTTGTATAACTCATGAGCCTGATGTGCGTACTGCTGGAGTGGTGTAAAAAAATCTAAGGATAATTCTTCAGCCTTTTTCTTTTTAGCCATGTTCCTCCTGTTGAGAAGAGGGGTGGTTGCCCACCCCTCTTACTTTGTAAACTACGCAGTTGCGATGCTTGACTTTGACTTAATGACGTAGCGAGCTTCTTTACGGTAGATGTTCCAACCGAGAAGACCCTTCCATCCAGCGGGACGGAAACGCATTAACTTGTCAGTTACAGGACCGATGACTGTCTTTGGCTCGTATGCAACAGCCTCAATAAGAGCCTGCTTTCCGAGTAGAACAGTTGCGTATACCTTTGATGTACCAGAACCTGAAATAGATTCAGCACGAGCAGTTTCAATAAACGAACCTGGTCGAACACACCAATTTCACCAGACCAAAGGTTGGCTACGCCAGCCTCTGTGTAGGTGTGAGGTAGTTGCCAAGATACGTTTCCAGAGGTTGCTGCTTCTGAACGAAGGTCATAAGAAACATCTGGGTGAATTAACGCTGTGTAGTAACCACCATCACGTGGTTGTACAGATGCACCGCGAAGCTTTGCAACACCCTTACGTGCGAGAGCAGAAGAGATGTATGCAGCGGTGGTGCTTGCTGAAACGTCTTCACCGTTGAGTGTTGACTCATCAGCAGCGGAGCTTCCTGTATAACGCATTGTTGCAAGAGATGTGAGCTTAGACCACACGAGTGAGTCTAGTGAGTCACGCAAGTTGAATGACAACATGTCTGCAACAGCTGGGTCGATTGCGGATAGGGACTCAAGAGCAAGACGCTCAGTTGTGATTACAGCATTGCCGTATTCATCAACTGTAACATTCACCTTATTGGTGTTGTTAAGTGTTACTGCATCTGGGTCTTGGGTTTGAGTTAGTGCTGTGGTAGCACGAGATAGGTCTGTGTAGACCTGGAATACGACAGTATTACCAGGGTTTGTTACATCGACAGGGCGCTTATCCGCAAACTTGCGGAACATTGGCTCTGAACGAAGGGCAAACTCGATATACTTATCATACGCCGTCTGAATCAAGTTCGACATCGTTGATGTCGTAGTTGACGTTGCGGGTGTTGTAGGCATAATTTCCTTCTAATTGAGGGTTATTGTGGACTATCAGCTTTTAAGAAAAGCGCTTAACTCCTCTGGCGAATTTGCGTTCGCTATACGAGAAGCTATGTCTTGACCCACGTATGGGTCCATTGCGCCATCATCAAAGCTTGACATTCGCTCATATACTTGAGCGTCGGGGGATTCTTCTATCCCCTCTTCAACGGCTTCAATACCAAATGCATCGCCGTATTCGTTTAACCATTGTGCGATAGCATCTTCATCTGCCTCGACATCATCTGGGATGAATTGTGAGATTTTACGATTGAGTCCGAAAGATTCTAGGATTTCTCCAACAGAAGCTTCATGACTTTGTGTTGTGTACTCTGCAAGAACTTCATCACGTTCCTTGAGTTGCTTGGAAAGTGAATCAACTTGCTTGCGAAGTTTCTTAACTAGGTCAGTTCCACTGCCATTGTCTTCATCTTCGAAGTCGTACTCTAGATATTGTTCTGCCATTGTTTTTTCTCCCTTATTAGTTGTGGAACCCTCATCGGGTTTTGCATCACACGTACTCCTCACTAGGGGAAGTGATTCGTAGAAGTGATGACTACCAGACTTATACACGTTACCTGGGCTGGACGGTCAGGAACGGAATCTATTAAACGTCAGGTGTCTTTAGACGAGAACCCAACGATGTTTTATCAATTGCTCCACGTTGCTGGAACTTAGCTCGTTCCTTAGAAGCAAGTTTCTTAGTCTTAATACCAACTGAAGCACCACCTGCAAGACCGAGTGACTCACGTGCTAAATCTTCTGAGCCAGCGGTTTCACCGTAAAGCTCCATCAATCGACGGTAATCACCTTGGTCACGGGCTGCGCCTTGGAAAGCTGCTTCGGCAGACTTTGCCTTACCAGCCTTGGTAATCTCTTCGGCAAATCCTCTAGAGATACCTGTATTAAATCCTGCACGGGTTGCATCTGCGCCGACTTCAGCAGATGTATACATTAACTTCGCATCTTCTGTTGCATACGTGAAGCGAGAGTCGATAGCTCTAAAAGCTTTATCCTTATCCAGTAGATAGGAAACTAAGTCACCAGTTGATAGACCGTAATAATCTTTAAGTGCTTTAACAATTTCTTGGTCTGCTGTTTGTAGTGCTTTCTGGGCAATGTTGACTCGTGAGGTAAGTTCGCCCACGCTTATTGCGTTAGAAATTAAATTAGTAAAGTCTTCTGCTTGGTCATAGAAACCAGTAGGTAATCCAGCCTCTTGTAGAATCTCCCTGTATCCATCTTCGGTAGCAACATACTCGGCTGGCGCTAATAGTCTGTCACCAGGTCTTGCCTTACCTTCGGCAATACGCTTTTTAATTGCTTCATTAGCAGCAAAGCGGGTCTTGTAAGCATCGCTATTGTAGATTGAATTCAACACTTGAGAGTCAGTAGGCATGATGTTATCTTCATAGACTGCGTCTATTACACCCATCAATGACTTGATAAAAGTATCGCCGAGTCCAGTATTTTCAAACATCTTCATTACTGAATCTTTAGCGCCAAAGTCTTTGTAGAATTCAATTAAGTTACCAAGAGAACCATCGGACATCTGTTGATATACCTCAACAACGCCACCAGTTTTACGAACCGTACGTGTGCCAGTAACTTTTGGCTTTCCAGCTTCGGCTGCAGCAGCAGCCTGCATGTCGGCTATTTGCTTAGTTAAAGCTGCAATCTGCTCAATAACTGCAGCGGTTGCTGCAGCGTCTGAAGTTGCTGTTGCTGTATTCATTGCCGTATTTGTTGCTGTTGCCGTATTTGTTGCTGTTGCAGTAGCGGTAACAGTAGCGGTAGCAGTAGTAGTAACGGTAGATGTAGCAGTAGTAGTAACGGTAGATGTGTCAGTGCTTGTATCAGTAGATGTAGCAGTACTTGTATCAGTAGATGTAGCAGTACTTGTAACCGTTGGTGTAGCAGTAGCAGTAATTGTTGGTGTGGTTATAGGGGGTGTTACTGTTTCATTCTTATATCCAACATTAACTGTAGTGCCAGACCAAATTGTTCTGCCACCGTCATACTTAGGGTTGGTCTGAAACTTAGGGTTTAATTCTAAAACTTCTTTTAATGATACTTTATTTTTTGCAGCAATTTCAGAAAGCGTATCACCAGGTTTAACAGTAACCTTTACTGGAACTTGTTTCGTTGTAGCTGCAACATTAGCAGCTGCTGATTGCATTTGAGAAATGCGAGCACGTTCTGCTGCGTCTTGCTGTGCAGCGGTTTGTGTGGCAATTACTGATTCATAAAAATCGTCATATATTGGCATGTTTACCCCAGGAATCCAAAGTCTTTAAGAATGCGTGAAGCCATGTTGGTCTTTTCCTCTTTTGCCGTTTGAGTTGTATCCCACTTAGAACTACGACGTGCAAGTTTTTTTGCTTCATACAAATTCATTGTAGTGAAAGCGCCTTTTTCATCTTGTTGGTTTATAGCTCTTTGTACATAATCATCGTTAAGGTCAACCTGGTCAACATCCATTTCCCATGTGTCGGCAATTGCCTTTAACCATGGGTCTGCTGCTTGACGCAACGTCTGACCTTGGTCAATAAATCTAGATAGACCAGGAGCAAATGACTTTGCTCTGGCTTGTAAATCATTGTTAACATCTTCTGGGTTTAGGGTTCCAGCAACCAAACCTTTCAAGCTAGCCTCAAACCATTTAGTAAAGTTGGCATTAGATGTAGTCTGCTCGTAACCATATTCACGAGCCATCTCATATAATTTACCAGCCATGGTTTCTAGCTTGCCAGCCATACCAGTATAGACAACCCGACCATCAATAGAGTTTGTTGTAACAAACTTAATTGAATCAGCCATCAGCTTGTTTAAGTAATCTTGGTCAAACCTAACAACCTTGCCGTCTTTAATAATAGATTGTTTCATCATATTATTAGCATATTCAATTGCTTCTGCAGCGGTTAGAGTAAGACCCATCCCTGAGAATTGTTTAACAATATTACTTGCGTTCTTCTGTAAGTCTGCAGCAAACTGACCTGGGTTAGTTGCTCTAGCAAAATCAAACTGACGTTGAGTATCCGTCTGGTCGCGATACCAAGATGTGCCTTTGACGATAGCTTCTTGTAGCGCTGGGTCAGTAACCATTGGACCACCATCAACGCCAAGAATCCTATTAAGTGCAGCCAATAGACTTGGGTCATTGTTAATAACTGCAGCCGTAATACCAAACATCTTTTGAAGCATAGCCATTGATAATTTATCGGCTGTCAATGGGACTGCGGTAGGTGAGGCAGTTGACATACTTAGATTAGAGGTAAAGGTATCAGTAGTAGTAGTAGTTGCAGCTGCTGTCGTATAACCAGTAGTGGTTCGAGTTGTACCAATTGGTATTGGTCCAGTAAAAAGTCCGTTATCTGATGCTGGAGTGTAAGGACTGGTGATTGACGAATTAGAACTACCAGGTAATGTTAATACAGTTCCAGAAAATAATGTGCTTCCACCGTTATATTTAGGGTCAGTGGTTAACCTTGGGTTAGCCTTGATAATCGCAGCAACCGTGGTTCCATTTGCCTTAGCAATAGAACTAAGTGTTTGACCAGACCTGACTGTTACTTTTTCAGCCACTACTCAACCACCGTTCCGATAGCGTTGGGGTCTTTAAGAAGACGCTCAATAATCTTTAAGAAGTTTTTAGTTGCAAAAGATTCTGCGAAGTCGGGACGACTTCTAGCAAAGTTAGCTGCGTAGATAGCAGGGTCAAAGCCAGTTGTGTTTGTTCCCTTACTTGTTGTGGTCCCTAAAGATGCGCCTTTAGTTGGACCAGTAGTGGTAGTAAACCCATCATAGATACTAGGCTCTTTCTTAGCAGCAGCGTTAGCACCCATTGTGTAGGCATCAATCTCTTCTTTAGTTGCGGTTCTACCAATCTCAGATTCAAAGGTTTGGTTTATGGCATTCGCAGCATCGGAAGGACCATATTTTGTAGTGGTTTCAGTACGTTGTTTTTGAGTTCCATACTTAGGTCCAGTGCCATCGTCTTTTAGATATTGGCTAGGGTTCCATACGTTTAGGTACATCCGTGGGTCGCCAGTCGAACCAGACCCTGGGGTCTGTGTCCAATCAACAGCATCGTTCCATACGGACTGCCATTTACTTTCTGGGATACCAGCTTGCTTTAATCTTGCGATAAATTGCTCGTAATAATTGCGAGCTTCGGTTCCTTTTTTTGCAGTTGCTCCACTGTACTTAAGCCAAGCCTTAGCTTGAGTATCGTTAATGCCCTGTTCTGGTGTAATTCCAGGAAGCTTTATCGGCGCAAAGTTCGTTTGTTCTAAATCTGCAGCAAGGTCTTTTAAGTATTTTTGATACTCAACTAGAGCTTTTTTTAATTGCTCATCTCCCTTTTTACCTTTGGGAAAATCTGAACGTTTTGGTTTATTCACTTTTTCACCGTGTATTCATTTTCTAGTTCTGGCATATTGTTTAACCACCTCGTGGAAAATGCATCAAACTCTTCAGATGCTGTTTGTAAGAAGTCATAGTGGAACTGAGAAAACTGTTGCTTTAAGAACAACTTTCTTTCGTCACTGTTATTTGGTCGGTCGTACTCATCTTTGAATCTACGGGCTTTACCAACCCAGAAAGTAATCTCTTCCCATTTGTCATTAGTTGAATATGCATGGGCTCTCCAGTCAAGGTCTTTAGTGATAGTTTCAACTGCTACAATAGTTCCGTTCCAATAATCTTTACGGTCTTCGTCGCGTTCTTCTACCCAACCCTTGTAATCATTTTCAATTTCATCTACCATGTCATCATAGATTCTTTTGATTCCAGAGTATTCATACCTAGCTTCATAGGTTGATTTAATTCCATACTGCTTCATCATGGCGTTGCGCCAATCAACAGCTTTCTGAAACTCCGCCCAACCAACACGGGCTGAAACCGACTTCCTTAATTCATCTTCGTTCTTCTTCTGAGTAATTGTATTGTTAAACCCACCAGCAAACTTCATCCTTTTATAGATGGAGGCTACTTCAGTCGAGTAATCATTTGGTCCACTGCCAGTACCTGAAATATCACCATAACCAGTTGATAGCATTCCAGCATACTTAGTATTGGTTTCACCTAGTTCTTGTAATAACTTTGTATTATTTCGAAGAACCTTAATATCATTCATAGTCGAGGCTACGCCTGCGACATTCTTTTTGTTGGACCCGACAAGAGCCAGGGCATCCATTCCCCACTCATCAATCATGATTTTCTGGGCTATGTCATAATCGCCGTTAGCCAGCTCTACTAAGTCTGCATAATATGCAGTAGCAGAGCGAGTTACAGGGTCAAACGTCGCTGAGATAGGTGCGTTGAATTGAACAACAGACCTGATAAATGCCATATTTCCTGCTGCTTTAGCAGCATCTTCCATTGACGGTGGTTGACCAACTCGTCCATTCTTTACCCAATCGGAGAATCCGTAACGGTATTGAGAATAAACCTCGTCAGTAAAACGCTCACTTTTTTCAAGTCCAATAAGTGAGAACGCTGTACGAACTGGATACGGTAATTTACCTGAATCAATCAATGATTGAACATACCCTGGAACCATGGTGTTCTTTACTTTTTCAGCAAGGTTTTTACCTTCTACTGGGTAGCCACCATAAAGAATGCTGGATTCATACAAATCATCACCAAGAGTTTGACGTAGAGATAAGGCTATCTCTTCTCCGTTTTTCTTCCATAAGCCAGTGTTAAATCCGTTGTCAATTAATTCGGATATAAGTGCTGTGCCGAACCAAGACACTGATGGGTCTGCAACCATAAACTCCATTTGCTTAGGGTTGAACTTAATGCCACCACCACGAGGGTCAGTGTATGGTCTAAGAGCTGTCTTGATAGAATCAGGTAACTTATCTCCGAATGGAAGTGGATACTTTACTGATACCGATACCCCAGGTGGAACATCCTTGATTGTTGAATAGGTGTTTCCATCTTGGTCTTCATAAGCTTCGTATTTATCAAACGCCTGCTGAATACTGTTATACCAGTAAGCATTCATCGGGTTGCGAGCCAGTAGGCGAAGCGCAACCAGTTGTGAATTAAAGAAAGCTAATGGGAAGCTCATTGCATAACGTGCTGTATACATACCATTGGTTAAGCGACGTGAAGAATAAAGAGTTTCTTCTACCCTAGTTAACGATTTACGGTATGCAATCTGACGAATCTCGTTGTTTACAACGGCATCTGATACATCAATACCAGACCTTTGTGCTGCATTAATCAATGTCTTCATTTCGTCACGAGCATAAGACAAGAACAGTGGGTTACGTACTAACCTTGTTTCGGTAAGTGAAAGGAATCTCCATGCTGCATCGGTTACTCCACCAATCTTTGCTGCAACTTGTTCATACCCATTTAAGTCTTGAAGGTTAAGGCTAGGTCCATCTATCTCTGGAAGTAGGTCTGTTCTGCCATATAACATGGCATCTACTTCTTGGTATGTTACTGGACGCTCTGTAATAATCTTACGTAATTCTGCATCTGGATACATGGCATTGAGTTTTTCCCTTGTTTGGGATACCCAAGCTGGCATATCATCGCCAAATCGCTCGGAAACCCTAAGTCTGTACTCTTTACCTGCTGGGCTATATAGCCACTCTAGTATCTCTGCGTTGGACTTTTCGCCTCGCATCATCCATCCGACTGGTAACTCAAGTTCGTTACGAACCTGACGGTTAGCAATATGTGCTAGCGCATTCATATATTCTTCACGGTTCTTGCGAGGAATCTTTACGAATCGAGCACCATCAGCACGAAGCCTTCTTGCTATTTCGGACTGCATAGAGGCTGAATAGAAGTTTGAAGCGGTATCAATCTCTGACATGTATGCACCAGCGCCACGGACATTAGGGTCAGCTAATCCTTGGATAGTATATGTCTTACCATCGACTGTAATGGTTTCGCCTTCTTGACCAAGTGTCTTTCTTTGTCTTAAAGTTCCTTGAGTATTAGCAAACTCCGCCCAATCCTTACGCTCACGCTGGATAAGCTTGGCAGTACCATTAATAAAATCACCAAGACGGCTCATCTCATCAAGTGCAGCGTCGGTCTTGGTCTGTAATTCTGTGACTTTGTCTTCAAGTTCATAATACTTATTCTGAACTTCAGCGTCATTACTCTTCATCGCTTTAGCTTTAGCTTTATCACGTGCTGTAGTAAGTTTTGTTAATGATTTTTCTAAATCGTCATAAGCAACTACGGCTTTTTCATGTGCCGTAATCTTAGGTTGTAAATCCGCAACGTATTTTTCTACACGAGCTTTTGCTGCATCACCTTGCTTGCGAGCATTTGATGCAGGGCTACCTGGAATCCATTTTTTAACTGATTCGGCACGGACACTAGTATTGTAAACAACATTATCTATACCAGGAGATGCGTTCTTGACGAGCTCCATTGATTCTAGAGCCATGCTTGCACGTGCAAATGGGTCAACCATTGAGTTCTTTGGTATATATGCAAGGCGAAGTAGGTTCAAATTACTAAATACCATGTTAGCTAAATCGAAGAAAGAACCTAAAGCCATACCGCCTTGGGTTAATCTTGCTCCAATATACTGACCTTCAGTTACCTTTGTACCTTTGCCACCAACGCGACGAGCGTTGAAGATGACCTCAGTTTCAAGCTTACGGAAGTCAAGCATCGGAAGATTCTGCGCTTCATTAGATGGCGATAGGAAATTTGTGACGTTTATTCCACCGCCTTCATCTGGGATGAAACCATTTCTAACTGCGTATTCCTTTAGACCGCCTCGGTTCTTATTTATACCAGCATGCCATTGTCTAATCTGGTCTATAGCCTCTTTAGTGCTTGCAATATCCTGCATTTCATTAATACCGTAGTACTTAGCAAGACGACCCATAACGCTTTCTTCGATACGACCAAGTGCTATAGCACGTTGGGTATCGCTTTGTGCATCAAGAAACTGCTCAACCATGCGACGCTTGTATTTAGCACCTTCTGCTCCTTTAAGGAACTGAAGACGGTTAAGGTCGGACAGTAAATCGTTGGCTGCTTCAAACTTACGTGGGTTAGAAATATTAATATACCCTTGTGGACGACCTGAGCCAGTCCATGCAATAACACGTATTGCTCTATCGTAAATACCTGATTGATAAACCTGTGTTTTCCAACCACCATCGGCATCTTGACCAAACATCTTTAGGTCGCCGTATGCAGCTTGTGATTGTATCTTCTTCTTAGCTAAACCAATCTGCTCTAGCGCTGCAAAACGTCCTGGTCGATAGCTTTCAATAACGCCAGCACGTGCTTTCTCCATGAAATCATCTAAAGCGCGAGCAAGGTTAGGGTCTTCAGCCTTTTTAGCATCAATAATTTTCTGATATCTACTTACAAGCTTTGGGTCTAGTGCATCTAATCCTATTGTAGCAAAGTTATCGATTGGACCTGTGGCAGTAATTCCATAATTATCAATATGGTCTGCTGCTAACGGACTACGGTCGAAGAATCTTTGGAATGCAGCAACATCTCCACGTTCAGCTAGCAGATAATCCGCTACATCTTGGTGATTATCCAACCTAGATACAATAGTTGCGGTTCTATAAGGGTTAGATGTTTCATAAACCAGTGGGTTTGATGCAAGTTTAGTTAAATTTGTTTCGGCTACTAGGTCATCTACGAGTACAGACAAGCCAGTCTTGACTTCTACTGCCGTAGGTAATGTTTTTTGTGCGACAATCTCTTCAAGCTCTGTCCTGAATACATCCATATCGTCTGTGGTAGCAAGACGCTTCGGACCAATTGCTTTCTTTGCAGTGCCTCGCACTGCCATACCAGCACCCTTGGTTCCTAATGCAGCTAACGCTAAGTCTGTAACACCAGAAGCTAGGATTCCAGCCCATTCATCACGGAATGCTTTATCGCGTTTGCGCTCATCAAATACATCAAAGTCTTTATCAAGAAATGAGATATCGGTTATAGGGTCAAGCACAGGGGATGCGACTTTACCTACGGCGCTTGCTAATGCCTGCCCCATAGAAATCTTTTTAGCTTGGTTTCTTGAGAAACGATAACTTTCAGTTAAGCCACCCTTACCTTTAGCCATAGCTTGAGGCGTAAGTAATCCAGCAGAAACAGTTTGAGTTACTGGTTGAATAACCTTTTCACCAATTTGAGTAAGCAATGACAAAGCTGGATTAACAATAAATCCAAATTTTCCTTTTTGTGCAGACTCAAGTTTTTCTGCAACTTTAGGAATAATGGCTTGTTCTACGCCACCAACTTTAGTGTTATCTTTCTTGAACTTATCAACCTTGGATAACTTTGGTTCTTTGGTAGGGTCTTTGGCTATAGAAGGGTCAGTCCACCATTCTGTTATTGACACTAGGTGTATCCTCCTTAGCCGTTAGTTCCTCTAATACTTTGATTCGGTCGTCATCGGATTCGAAGGGGAACTTGGCTAAATCCCAAGCAATTGGAGCCATTTCAAATCCAAGATACTCAAGGTTCTCTTCGAACCGTTTAACTATCTTCACTCTGATTGACTCCGTAAATACTTAACAAAAGCTTTCATAGTCCCAGTTGATTGTGGGGAATCCGCATATTGCATAAATAGTGGCATGTATTTAGATAACTTTGATAAATCTTGTAACTGATTATCAATTGGACTTTTCATTCCAAGTATCTCTCTGCCAGCACCAGGACCGATATCTACGCCTGTAGTAACAGGCTCATCTGGTCTTTGGGTTGGTGCATTTAATGGAACGATGCCAGCCATCGGGTTGGCAGTTGGCTGTGGTTGATTAGACCTAGCCATGGGCGCACCCTGCTGTTGTTCTTGAAATTCTTTTTGCTCGCCGTAGGCAGCATCAGGAAGTCTTTTTATGCCTTGTCGGTCAGTACGTTTAGCAAACTTACCTGGACCAGATGGCTGCATCATTGACATTTATTTACCTACTTCTTCTTTGGAATATTAACCTTTGTTCCTGCCCAAATCATTGCGCCTTGCTTGTACTTTTTCTTCTTCATGATTTCAGGATTTGCTGCTCGTATCTCTGCCAGAGTTAACCCTGCGGTCTTAGCGATATTGTATAAATTATCGCCTCTCTTTACGGTGTATCTACTGTCAGTTTTTGATGTAGAACCACCACCAGTTGGAGTAGTTCCATAAGCTGGCATTGTTTTAGAACCAGCCTTATATGCTGCAGTTCCAGGTACAAGAGATGAACCATCTTTGCCATATCTAAGTTCTTTGTTTTTTCCAGAAGCTTTAGCAATCATACGATTAAGCTCGTCCATACGGTCACGTCGGGTTTTACCAACACTAAGACCCATGGCTGAGTTTTTAAGAATGCTTGATAATTGTTGCTGAGCTCCTTGGCGACCTCTTGTAAAAGCGCCTTTTCCTTCTTTTCCAGTAACTTCAGCAAGCTTTGCTTCAAGACGCATAATCTCATCAAAGTCTTTTTTGGTAGAACCTTTAAGAAGGCTACCTACTTCGCCAACAAGCCCAGCAAGAAGTGCGCCTTTAGCAACGACTTTGGTTTTTCTAAACTTTGGCTTGTCCTTCTTTGTAGCTTTAGCGTTAGCCTCTGCCTTCATTTTATCTATAGCTTGTTTTCCAGCAGTTGGTTTATCAGCAGTAGAAGTTTTTCCATCTACGGTAATCTTCTTACGTCCTTCTGGATTAGCTGCTGCTTTCTTCTTAGCTTCTGTTGCTGTAGGTGTTTGAGTCTTACCTTTGGCAGAATTAGCTAGAGCTTGATTTTTTGCAGCGACGCGCTTCTTTGCATCATCTAAACCTTTGGCTTCATTCTTTTCTAGGTCTGCAAGAGTTGGACGCTTTGACGCAGGAGTATCTGCTTTAGTAGCAGCAGGTTTAGTATCTGGTGCTCCGCCATTGGCTTTGCTCCAGTTTTTACGCTCTTCCTTTGTCATAGAAGCCCATCTAGCTTTATTCATAGCAGACTTCTCTGCACGAGTTGGCTTCTTTGTTTTGGCTGTAGCTTTCTTAAAATCTGCTTCAATAACATCTTTAGGTGGAAGCGTTGGCTTGCTTATCGTCCCAGCGGAAGTACCTGCTTTTTTGACGGCAGGCTTCTTTGCTGGCGAATCTACCTTAGTAGCAGCTTTCTTGACAGTCTTCTTCTTTGGTTTTTCCTTGGCTTCTTTGGCATCTTCATCCGCATATTGGCGGTCAACTGCTGCCTTAGCCTCACGACGGTCACGAGCAATACGCTCTTCCGAAGTTTCGGTTGCCTTTACATAAACCTTCTGACCTTTATCGTCAACGATATAATCAGGCTTGCCAGATGCCTGACGCTTCTTTGCATCGCTTAATTCCTTAAGGGCTTCTCTATCTTCAAGTGTTTGCTTTGTAGTAATATCTTTTACTTTAGCTTTTGTTCCTGAAGCTTTGTTTCCCTTGAAAGTATTCTTTGATGCAGATTTAGCGTCTTTTCTGGCTTGGCGGAACCTGTAAGGTTTCTTACTTGTCTTTTTCGCCATGGTTATCCTTACTTAATCTTGTTGTTGTTGCCCTTGATGCCCTTTACTTCTGGGGCTTTCTGTACGTTTCCTAGTCCAATTCCCTTACCACCAGGCTTCTGACCGATACGTGCTGTAGAAGTTGGGGCTGGGGCATGCTTTCCTTGTTTTCCAAACATTGTTTCTCCTTGTTATGCTGGTATTTGGCGAGTGACTCTCGCTGCTAGATTTGGATTTCCTCCACCAGTAAGACCTGCTAGCAACTCTTGCATTGCTGGTCTACCTTGTGGCATCTGTGGCATACCGCCACCCATACCCATAGGTTGTTCTGGTTGTGCCATTTCTGGCGATTGCGGTTGTTCTGGTTCTGGTTCTTTCTTAAACGCTTTAGCTACCGCATCTTCAAGCGAGGTCCCTCTTTTACGTTCATCGATGACTACTGCCATCTTCTCAACAATTTGCATTGGGTCTTGTCCTTGCGAAACCATTTGAGGAATCGCTGCTGCAAGCTGCGAGATGGATGCTTTGAGTGAATCACGCATTTCTTCTATATCAATTGCTCGCTCTTCTTCTCCTGCATTAAGGGAGATTGGTAAGTTACGACGTAACATTCCGCGAGATATTAACTTATCGCCTCTTGCTTGCAGACCCCATACCAATGCTCGGTTAGGGTCAAGACCTGCCATCAATCCGTATTCAACTGTTACACCGTAGTTTCCGTTGATGTCGATTGATGGCTTATATTTTAATTTATATGGAACTCCATTAGCTGTTGCAGATACTTCGCGAGTCAATGTTGGGAAGTATGCTTCGTCTGTAGCGAATGCAATGGAGATTGCTCCACCTATTGCTTCGCCAAGTATTGATTGAATAACTTTAATTTGTGAATCGAACCCAGCCATAAGTGCCTTGACACCCTGACCAGTAACGACAGAACCTTCTGCTTGTCCTGCACGTGCTTGTGGGAATCTTGTTCCCAACTTCATTTCATCTGCTAGGACGTTGTTCTCAGCAAAAGCAAACTGTGGTACGTCTAAATTTATACGACGTATTTTCTCAGGACTGTTCGAACGAATGACCGAATCAGGACCAATGGAAAGCTGAGTAACATCATTGGGAAGAGCAAGAGGAGCTTCAACAGATTTCTGAACAGCTTCCATAGTAAGCAAAGCAAGACGCGCTTTCGCTGCATATACTGGTAGAACGTCATCGAACGAACCTCTGGTTTCGCCATCAAGCGAAGGACGCTGAGCAATCGCAACTGGGACTCTACCGATTTTGTTTGGTATTTCGGCAAGTACTATGCCCCCACGTTCTGGTATGAACATGACCGCACGTTTCTTGTCGGTCCATCGAACTACCTCAAGTAATTCGTTTCCGCTTGCAGTCTGACCAAATGAATTTGGTTTTAGAATTTTGTCTGCGTATTCTGGGTATAGCGCTGCTAAATCTCCAGCTTTACGATAATACGAACGACAATAGACAGATACTTCTCCGAACCTGTCCATGTCGTAATATGCACCCATGGAGTTTTCTACATGGATGTGTGGTCTATTTTCCTTGAAATTAGGTTCTACTCTAAATACACAGAAACCATAGGTTCCTAATTGGTCTGCGCCACGCAGTAGCTCTGTTCCAAGACGAGAAGAGGCAACATAATAATTTGCAATCTTAGTTCTCTTATCAGCCTTAGAACGCTGTGAATCATCAAGGGATGAATCTCCAGCAGCTGTTATGGTAGGTAATACGCCTGCCTGCTCAGAAACATCGCGAGCAACCACATCGATAAGGTTGGCAATAATAGGTTTAGACCATGTTCCTTCTGGTAACAAACCACGAAATACTTGGTCTGCATTTCCAGAACGGACTAGTGCAACCTCGCGCATGCGTTTATCGCGCTCGGAATTACGAGCCTTTAGTTGCTCATATGCGTGTACAAGTTCTTTCATTATTACATTCTCACTATTCGCTGTGCAGCAGCTAAATCATCTAGGTTAACAATGTACCTATCTTCGATTTGCTTCTGAGGAGTAAATTCATTCTTTAAGAAATTTGGCACATTACTTGAGGTTAACAAAACATCACGGGCAACAATCTCGCAGAACCATAGAGCCATTACAGCATCCATCTTTAGTCTTCTGCCTTGAACTCCTGGTTGCCATACGACTAACTGTTCTATTAACTTCTTGATATGTTCATTACGTGAAGAGTCTGGTAACTCAATTATGTTATCGCCAGCATGCTTCAAGTTGTTGTTATTGCCATCACGTTTCATGATAGTGCCGAACAACGGAGCCAGAGAAGCTACACCAAACTCTGGGTCTTGCTTGTTATTACCTGTGTAGTGGGGGCGGTAGTTAATACCGCGAGTAGAGAGGAAGTTTCTAATTTCCTCATCTTGGGTTAGGAAAAGCTGAAATGCGTTGGACTCAACGATAACAGTATGAGGATGGTAAGCATCCGTCCAATCTCGAATCAGATTGCGAATCGCTGCAGGTGTGGGGCTGCTCATGACGTGAACGTCCATGACAAAGCGCTTGTGTGTTCTGCGGTCGACTGCGTAAGCAACTGCTGCGGTGTCACCAGACATAGCAGGGTCAATACCGATTACTCGGTAAAAGTTCTGCGGTGAATCTGGATGACCAGCAGCGCCTGCAATCAGCGCACCCGATTTTCTCATTCCGTTTACTGCGCCTCTGACGCACATCGGGTCGAAGATTGCATTTTCTGCGATATCGAGGTTTTGGTATACCAAGGACCACTTGGAAGGACCAGCCTCATTACGGACCGCGGTTAGACGCGGTCCAGTCCATCGGTCAAAGAATCCATTCTCATCTGGGGTATCATCCTCAGCGAGTGGTTGCTCTGACTTACCCCAAAGAGTTTTCCAATCCTTTGGGTCGTCTGCGTAATCTAATACGGCAGGCATGGACAAGTATGACCACGGTACGATTCCGTCCGTGTAATGTTGCTGGCTACGAAGTTCTTTATATAAGTCGACTGCAGATACGCGAGTTCCAACGACAAGAAGCTGCCCTCCACCTGGTGGAAGACGGCTGGCAACTTCTTGGCGAATCCATTCTTGTTGCTTAGCCCACTCTCCAGCATTAGAGAGAGTGACTACGTCGTCAAGTACGATTAAGTCGGCGCGAGCGCCGTATACCTGACCGCCCATACCAATAGCTTCGATGGTAGGGTCTTTAGCATCTGACTCACGGATATCCGCGCCCAGATAAATCTTATTAGCCGACCACATGTCGGCAGTGGCTTTATACCCATCGGTAGGACCAAAGCCTGCTTGTAGGTCAGCATACCGAGGATGAGTCAGGCGTTGCTTGATAGCATAAAGAAACTTCTTAGCCTGCTCTTGGGTTTTAGAAATAACAATCACATTGATGTTAGGGTTTTTAACTACGCGGTAGGTAACGTAGTTAATGGTTATGGTCATAGTCTTGGCATGGTTTGGAGGTATATTTACCAAGAGGCGGGACAAACCCGCCGACCCTTTTTCGTAAGTCATCGATGGATGTATCCAGCGAGGTTCCTTACCTTCTAACATATCGACCACGTTAAGCATGTGGTCCCAAACTTTAGCTCCCAGGTACTTCTCAGAGAACTCGGCAAAGTCAGATATACCAGACCGAGCTTCGTCAGCGAGGTCTGATGTTCTTGACCGAGCATTATCTATATAAGCAGCGAAGCCTTCAGCTTCGCGCCGTTGGGTATCATACCAAGACCGAGAACGACCAATAACCTTTAGGGCATCAACGATAGTACGCCCCTGGCGTACCAGGCTGATTAGCTCTTTCCTGGCTTCTTCGGGGGTCAGGTTTCTTTCCAAGTCTTCTCCAGTACTGTAGTGGTCTACAGGGGTATAGACAGAAGTATCCCCACTATATATTTTAACCAAGGTAAAGCAGGCGTTAAGCCTGCTTTCTGGGGGCTCATTAACATTCGCCCTATACTTATATAGGGGTCTTGAGCATCGGCGTGTTTC
>Ga0255080_1000087_pt1 | contig 19027 bp, 15 predicted proteins | sample Colum_Atlam_RepC_FD_188467 | JGI IMG/M metagenome (GOLD analysis project Ga0255080, IMG submission 188467) | Freshwater microbial communities from Columbia River, Oregon, United States - Colum_Atlam_RepC_8h | ecosystem: Environmental > Aquatic > Freshwater > River | place: USA: Oregon...
CTGTTGTAGATACACCTGTAGAGACCCCTTCTGAGACTGTTGTAGAGACCCCTTCTGAGACCGTTGTAGATACACCTGTAGAGACCCCTTCTGAGACACCTGTAGATACACCTTCTGAGACCGCTGTAGATACACCTGTAGAGACCCCTTCTGAGACACCTGTAGATACACCTGTAGAGACCCCTTCTGAGACCGTTGTAGATACACCTGTAGAGACCCCTTCTGAGACACCTGTAGATACACCTGTAGATACACCTTCTGAGACCGTTGTAGATACACCTGTAGAGACCCCTTCTGAGACACCTGTAGAGACCCCTTCTGAGACCGTTGTAGATACACCTGTAGATACACCTGTAGATACACCTGTAGAGACCCCTTCTGAGACTGTTGTAGATACACCTGTAGAGACCCCTTCTGAGACACCTGTAGATACACCTTCTGAGACCGTTGTAGATACACCTGTAGAGACCCCTTCTGAGACACCTGTAGATACACCTTCTGAGACCGTTGTAGATACACCTGTAGAGACCCCTTCTGAGACACCTGTAGATACACCTTCTGAGACCGTTGTAGAGACACCTTCTGAGACTCCTTCCGAAGGGGTGTAGTAAAAAAACGCGAATTCTTGTTTTGCAATAATATATAAATGTCAAGTTTATCATTTTTAGGCACTGCATCATCGTATTTATCCATCCCATCATCAACCGGAACAAATATGGAAACCGGTGATTTCACCATTGAATGGTATCAATATCAAACCGATACCAATTCATATCCACGCATTTTTTCCATCGGCAATTATCCATCGGCGTCTATTGGTATCTCTATTGAAGGTGGTACTCTTTATTTTTGGTCAAACGGGACATTTCGTGGTACCATGTCACTTGGAACTTTTCGCAACACTTGGATTCATTTTGCGATTGTTCGCAGTTCAAACACAACAAAAGTTTATAGAAACGGCACGGCTTCTATTACATGGGCAGATACCTACAATTATACTTCAGCAAGCGATTTGGTTATCAGTAATGAAAGTAGCGTATCGGCCGGCGCAGCATTCGGCGGTTATATGGCTTATTTCCACGTGATGAAAGGTTTCGCCAAATACACTTCGAATTTTATTGTTGCAAATACATTTCCAACTGCTACTGCCAACACAACACTTTTACTCATGGCTTCTGGATTCTCTGGAACCAGTGCTAACACTGTTGTCAATAATAACGTGGGAACTTTTGCTTTGTTGCCTTTTACTGTTGAACCGCCGTCCCCTGCACCTGTAGCAAATGTTGTTTGTTTCAAGGAGGGTTCGCAGATTCTAACGATGGACGGATACCGACCGATACAGGATTTGCGGAAAGGCGATTTAATCCAGACTGTTTCTCATGGGTTCTTGCCGATTGATATGATTGGCAAGAGAGAAATATTGCACCAAGCTTCGAATGAACGGATCAAACACCAATTGTATATGTGTTGTCCGTCCGAATACTTAGATGTATTTGATGAATTGGTTATCACCGGGTGTCATTCTATCTTGGTTGATGATTTCTTCTCTGATGAACAGAGAGAGAAAACTATGGAATACAACAATGGTCGTGTATTTATCACTGACAACCATTATAGATTGCCTGCATTTTTGGACAACCGTGCCTCCGTATATGAACCCGCTGGAACATATACTATTTACCATTTAGCGTTAGAGAACAATGACTATTATATGAATTATGGGGTGTATGCAAATGGATTGTTGGTCGAAACCTGTAGCAAGCGGTACTTAAAAGAATTTGCCGGTATGTCATTGATTGAATAATGTAGAAACCCAATTTTATTTTTACTTAGAGAAGTAAATGAGTTTTTTTCAAATTGAGATTTTGAAAAAAAACAAAATAATATTTATGGACCTTCTGGTTTTTTATCTTCTGGTTTTTTATCTTCCGGTTTTTTACTAATCATTCTAAGAAATGCTGAATTACCAGATAACATTTTATTAGCTCTTTCTTGTTGTTTGCGTTTCTCTTCTTCTTGCATTCTACGAAATTGTCCTTGTGTGATACCATCATCATGTCCCCAAGTGAATTTCTCAATGGGATTTAAGTATGGACCAAAAAGGTTTTGTATATAAATCCATTCTTTTTCAGTGACTATTTTATTTGTTGGAATAAATGTTCGTTCTTCAGTACGCACAACTTCCATTTTTGAAAAATATTCGGTGAGCGCATTTTTAAACCTTTCTTCAATTGATCTGGTGTCAATACCCTTTGATTTCAAATCCGTAAATTTTGGAACCATATATGTTCCAGACATAAAGTTATACTCTAACTTTCCTGGTGTTACTCGAAATTCACCAGTTAAATATATTCGGTCAGGTGCTTTACCCATTAGATCTGTGTATTTCTTTTCAATCATAAAATGCTTTGTGCCAAATTCGATTTGTGATTTTACTTTGTTTGAGAGCAAATAATAATGATATGTAGAATTTTTTCTTTCAGCAATAAACATCCAGGTATATAATACATCACCGCGTAGTTCCTCTATTAAATCTTTTTCAATTTGTTTCAATAATTTGGGAGCTTTTATGGCTTTGGCTTTCGATCGGGTTTTTGATTTTGATTTGGATTTTTCTTTTCTTCTTCTGGTTACAATTCTATCACCCATCCCTTTTGCAATATGGTCAATCATTAGTGGCGATAGTTCATTTGCTTTTGCAAGAATTGCGGGCATCACTTCTTTATTTGGAATATCAATTTCGTATTTTTTGCCTTCATATTCAAATGCGATCATAAATAAACCGTATGGATTTATTGGTATATTATTTCGTGTTTCTTCTCCAAAACTCATGCTACCCGAATCACAACGTGATAATCCTGGAGCAGTTTCATTGCATGAACTTGAACTTGAGTAAGAACTTGCTTCAGAACTTGCCTCTGCTTTCGCCTCTGCTTTGGCCTCCGATTTTGATTTAGAACTCATAATATATTATATTTGAATATATTAATGTGCGACAGTGATTCACCCTTCTTTCAAACCTTGTCATACACTCTCTCTATTGAACCTTATTTAAACACTTATACTAAACAGTACCAAAATATTATTACAATTGACAAGATGCCATTGGGTCCTCTTGCCCAGCTTGTTTCTCGTTACAATTCTCCCAAATTATCTCCGTTCCAGGTTTCAAATATTGAGAACAATTGTTGCAAATACGCAATTCGGCGACATTATGGTTCAGGTATATGTAGAGAAAATTACTTTTTAACTACGGAAGACATTCCTTCTCTCTTGGGATATTTAAATACAAACGGATATTCGATTGATTCCAACACGACGAAAATCGTTCAGAAAGCGGGTATTGGTTTCACAAATAAAAAAATGGTCTGCATTTTTACCTATGTAAGCGAACCTACGGTTCCCCTATGAAGCTGAAGCGTAGGTTTCCTTTAAAGGTTTTACTAAACCGTTTAAAAATATTTTGCCAACTAGTATAAATGCAATCACTTGAAACCAAAATAAATATATTAGAGAAATTCATCTCAGAAATCCAAACCATGAATACAATATTGGTAGATAATGAACCAAATACAGAAGAATTCCAAACCAAATTATCAGAAATTTTAAACCAGTTTGAAACATTGGATTCAGATTCAGATTATGATTCAGATACTGACTCAGATATTTCTTTTACCGAAGAAGAGAGAGAACTCATTGAAAGTGAAGAACACTGTGCGTTTTTGAAACGCTATTCGTTAAAACCAACTACAGATATGCCTTTTGTTCCTGCAAATAATTAAATAATAATATAATATATGTCTTCGTCAAATATAATTTCTGCGTTGATTGTTACACATTCAAACCGAATTGAACAATTTTTTAAAATGTTCGATGTGGAAAAAATACATGTAAATAATTGTTCTGTTATAAAAATAACATTATTTCATGGATTAATACACAAATATATAACTATTAACCAAATATGGGACGGTGCAAGTGAAATACATAATGAAATATTAAAAAAAAGTCAAATTTCAAACATTAATACATTTAGTAAAAGTTTTTTGAGAGGATACGAAATCAAAAAAAATTGTTCTTATAATTTTTATATTATTAGACACGGTCAAGGATATCATAATCTTTTATCAAATAAACTAAAAAATCTTGTTGAGTCAGACCCAGAGCTAACTGAATTGGGTATAAATCAGTCAAGAAACACTGGTCGTTTTTTACAAAGTTATATCCCTGGTAAAATTGATTTTTACTTTGTATCTACATTATTACGAAGTCATCAAACAATGTTATATTTGTTAGAAACATTTTTAGTTGGAAATAATGGTAAGGTTGTTTCTTCTGTTGTTTTACCCAAAAGTGAAGAGATATCATCATTCGGAAATCCAGGAAAAGAAAATATATCTGATTGTTTTGAGAATGATGAAAAAAAAGTCACTATCACTGGATTAGATAGATGCTCAATGTTGGAAATAAAAGACAAAATTTTATTAAGTATAAATTGGAATTTTTTTCAAAACAGCATTATTTACAATAATGCAAATATGATTACGTATGCACTACAATATATTATACAGAATGAAATTATAATACCTGCCTTACCAAACAGACTTAAACCAGTAACAAAAAAAAATAAACCTGATTTAAAATCTCCTTTACCGTCAATTTTTGCTTTTCGGTCAAACTCTCCTTCTCGAACAAATCGGTCAAACTCTCCTTCTCGAACAAATCGGTCAAAATCTCCTTCTCGATCCAAAGATACGGGTGAAGGACTTGGTAAAAAAATAAAACGAGGTACAAGAAAAAGAAAATAAACTAATAATATATATATTATAATGCCAATGATTTTCACAACCAAGAGACGCGGAACCGGAAACGGACGTGTATTGCCAATTGACAGCATCAAAAACCAACAAGGAAGCATATTCAACAAATATGTTGCCGGTTCTGGTGTAGGTGCAACCAGCGTTTCCGTACGTCGTGCCAAAATACATAATGCGGCGGCCAGACGCCAAACATTCAGTTTGACGAACTGTGTCTACAACATTATTGCATAAACAATTTAAAAATACTTTATCAAATATTGTAAAAATGTCCTTACAATATTTAATTGACAAATCTGGTAAAGAGAAAGTAATTAATTTATTGCCAAGTTTGTTTATAACGATTGATACTGAGAAAATAGAAACTGATAATGTAATATCCGAGAATGACTACTTTATTAATCCACAAACCACTGTAGATGAATTGTACAAAAACATTTATGCGTATAATTATGAAAACATGATTGAAATTATACACAATATTGCCCCAATTGTTGAATTATTTCACGAAATTGCTATTGACAAAGCAATGGTGGATTCCGTTGTAATCAGTTATTTGGGTAAAAAACATATTCGATTCAAAAACAGGTCGGAAAAAAAGTTTGGAAAAACACTGTATCTCGATGTCCAGGCTGTGCGGATTGCGCTTACTAATATCCAGACAAAACAAACAATATCGCGGATTTTTGGAAATGGAATCAAAATTTTTGCGGGAGCATTTATTTTTTCACTTTTGCACAAACATCATTATTTGGGTGAAGTAAATTTTTTGCGCATGATATGTTTGCGTGGTTAAACTATATAATTATATGTTTTTTTTTCATTTAATTATATTTCTTTATTAATTAGAGCCATTTTCATTTGACGCCATCATTTTTTGCATAATTTCCGCAAATGGATTCGCAGATTCTTGTCCAGCACCCATAAACATACTCAACAAGTTCATAATATCAGGCATGTTTTGACCTTCTTCTTGACTATCTCCTTCTTCATTCTCGTCATCAAACTGTTTCAAAGATATTGTTTCGGAAATATCAGCATTATCAATGGTAACTTCTAAATTATCAAGTGTCTCTACATTTGTTTGCACTTGCAATTGTGTTTTTAATGCTTGGATTTCAGCTAAAAGTTCGGCAATTTGCAAATCTTTGGACAAAATTATTTCTTCGAATGATGACATTTGTTATATATATTTGTAAAATTTATATTATACATTTTTTACGAACAAAGGTACATTATGGGTTTTATGTATCCCAATCAATTCTTCCAACACTTTCTCTTCACAATTATCAATATAGATAAGACTAATGTTTGTCGGTTCAATTTGATACTTTTGGAATATTGTCTCTATTGATTCATTTATTTCATTGATGATTGTGTAATTATCAATACAATTTTCTTGTAAAATAGTTTCGGATGTTTGACCAAACGAATACACGTGTTTCGACTTTCTGGAACCATACGCGGTTAAAAAACCGCCAATATCTATAAACACCTTGTCTTTTCGCAAATGTTTGTCAAGAACACAAAACGTGTTTGGGTCGCAATTATTCCATAAATTTGGATCAGTCGTTTTTTCAACAAAGAATATTTCGTCGTTTTTGCAAACTTTGACGTAGTTCTCTTCAATAAAAGAGAGAATCAATTTTTTGGTAGTTGATGCCTCTGTTGTTTTATTGCAAATTTCATAATTTTCATAGACATTGAAGACAAGTCCATTGCATTTATGTCCATTCCATTTATGTCCATTGCATTTATACCACGGCAAATGTTTTGTCGTGAAATCACCCGCAACTCTCAAATCAAAATGGGGTTCTGCATATTTTTTATTAACAAGTGCAAATGTCGTGTCTATTGGCGCAACATATATTTCATAATTACTATCATAGAGAGGAGATTCCCAAAATTGAATTTCCCAATCAAAAATGGATTTGCCATATGCATATACGCCCTCATACATTTTGTCATGATCCGATATATCCAGTGCAAACCCAACTTTACCAGCTCTATATTTATCCGACAATTCGGATAAAATTTCAATGAAATTGCTCGGAAGATTTTCATTAAATTGCAAATCGGGGTCGGTCAGAACATATTTGTCGGGTAGAGAATCGTATATGTGCGCATTTTTTACGGGAGAAACCCATGGACCATTGTTCTCATTTTCAATAATGGTGACATCGGTATTCTTCAGGAATTCAATTGTATCTAAACATGTGGATGAATTGTTAAGAATAATGGTATTGTCGTAATATTTTTTGTTTAATTTCAAGATTTGCGCCAATGTGTTTTGCACATATTTGTAATTGTTGTAGCAAATAATTATGATTGGAATGGTCATTATACTTATTTGCCGATTTTTATTATTATTTTTCTTTACGCGACGATTTTTGCAACTACTTTCTCTGCAGTTGCCAATCCGCCTTCAATCCATTGTTGTGAATTCGCCGAGTAATGTTCGCCGCAAATATAGAGAGGTGTGTTTTTGAACGGTTGCAAGAACATTTTCTCTAATTCGGCACTATCCGCGCCTTTTCCCCAATAACCCACTCCACACCCCCAATGAAATACCTTGGTTGAAATCGGGAAAGGGATGTCTATACCCAGTGTTTCTTTGTACAACTTGACCAATTCATTATTAACGCCTTTGACGCCTTCCGATTCAAACAATCGTAGCCAAAAGTCCGCGTATTTGTGGTCGGTGTAAGACGCCATAATGACACCAGACTGTGGATTAATTGGAATAATAATGCGCAAATTGTTGTTGGTGGTTATTTTCGGCAAATTGCGAATCCATGCGTTCTCTCGATTGTTCATATCAAATTTGCAATAAATTCTGCAGAGAGGGAAACAACCAATATAGTTCAGCTCTTTATAAATGGGTTTGAACAAGGCCAACTTTTCCAATCCCTGTTTGGGAACTGCAAATATACAGTTTATAGAACGATATGTTCGTGTTTTCGTTTTGATTACAAAATGATTTTGGTCATAGGTTGTAGAGAGAACCTGCGAACCTGTGAAAATGCGTCTCTCTCCCATATTAATTGTGGAAACCATTTTGTTTATAAGTTGAGTGAGACCACCCGCCAACACGTAGAACTTCTGGCGTGGATTTAAACCATTTTCAAGTAAAGCAACACAATCATAAGCATTCATCTCAACCAGTTCAGTGGAGTATCCGAATGCATCATGGATGTGTTGAATTTCATTTGTAGAGAGAACCTCTTTTGCAAAATCAGTAAAAGTCTGTGAAATCAAGTTCGCTTTTGTCTCTAATTTGCTTGCAAGAATAACACGAGCAAGCAATGGTCCAATGGGTGTGGGACTTTTTATATATGCTTCCGCTAATACATCAAAGAGTTTCGTAAAAGGATTCATGGGTTGGTCATCAAAATCAAATACAGAATCGTAGAGAATAGGTGTGCCATCAGCGGGGGAATAAAAAGCATCGGGTGATGCCTCGATAATTTTATTGTGTAAATCCATTTCTCTCAACAAATCCAATAATAAATGATGGTTCTCAGAGAACCTGGCTCCGCCTTTCTCTACAGTCATGTATTTGTCGGAATAGGTAAGAAGTCGCCCACCTAAATATTTCTCCTTTTCCAAAATGATAAATGTGTGTTTTGGATCGCGTTTTTGCAAAAGATGGGCAGAGTAAAGTCCAGCAATCCCACCACCAACAATGATGGTATCATATAATTCCATTTATATATAATGATATACTATATGTATCATTATATTCTTGGGGCATCTATTTTTAAATCCGCAGTTCCCTATATGCGAAAACACGTTTTGAACACTTTGGATAGCCATGATTTATTGTATTTAGATGCATTAGTCTTTTTCATTATTGTTCTCTGCATTTTTTGTTATCAGTGCATTTTTGACAGATCCAAAATTGTAAATACATTGTCAAATTATAAGCAACTATCGTACAAACAAATTATGTGTGTCATTGCAATTTCTATAATATCGGTTTCGGTAGTCTATATGATTTTATATTTGGACAAATTTTACAACACGCCACTGGTTAATTACATTTCGCGCGTTTCTCTCACGTCGGTCTGTGCAATTATAATTGGTATAATCTTTTTCAAAGAAATATATAATATCCAACATATTATTGGTATTTTGCTAACAATTGCCGGAATTTATTTAATGACAACGAACCGTGCGAATTAAACACAATTGATTGATTGAATCCATTTTTCAACGGATGCATAGCCTTCAGGGTATTTTTCATTGGAAATTAAAACTCGATTGAATTCATTGCAAAAATATCCAGTACCTAAAAAAAACAACCCTGAATTGTGAGATGAATTTAAATGTATAATAAATTTTTTTGCGGGTTTGTCAATTTCCACATGACGAATAAAAGCAGTATTTATAATCCCATTGGTAAATTTAATAAATTTTGTCATTCTGATGATATTTTGTCTGAATTATCTCTAAGTGTTTATTGGAATTGCTTGCATTACTCCTTACTTGTATGGATTCACACCATACTTGGTCATAATGGTCGCCAATAGAGAAAGTTTGGTTGCATCAAAACCAACACCATACGCAGGCATACCATACAAATAAATGTAGTAACTGTAAATGGGTGCCAACTTAAAGGTCTTGGTAATAGTGAATTGACCAGATGTGGTACCAATTGCTTTAACTTCGTTTTTACCTGAGAGAATGTCGTCGTTCTTCTTGTTCAACATTAATACTCGAATATCGAGGTCAGCATTATCTGCAAAAAGTGTCCTAGAATGGAGAGCACCATCCATACCATCTCTCGCAATTTGGAACAATAATTTCAAATTCGTGTTTTTTTGTTTTGCAATTGCATTTAACATAATGTCATTCAATGATAAAAAAGTCGGTACAGAATCCGGTATAGTCAAATATTTACGCTTCGACATTTTCTCTACATAATCTGTTTCAATACGACTTAATGCATTTGTAAGTTCTGTGCCAAATTGCAATTCTTGTTGCGAACTGGTACTAACTGGATTAATAAGTGATTTGCTGGTGTTTTGCGCGCCAGTCATTAGTGATTTGCCTTTGGACATGTCTCTTAATATAGTAGTTGAAAAGTGTAATAAATAAAAATCGTCAAATATCTTAATGGACGGACTAGATTTAGATATCAACAATTACACAATTAAGGATTTGGAACGATTTTTTCAGATTGTACCTAACAAGAAATATTCGGCTGCAGACATTGAATTAAAAGAGGCGGAACTAAAAGAGGTATTGTTGTCTACAGGTCACATCAATAAAAAGTTCAAGCGCGATTTGATGGCGTTTTTGGATACAGCCAAGGACTGGTTAATTACAGTGAAGTGCAAAAATGAAACTAAAAATCCAACCAGTTTCCATAATGTTCCTAAAATGGAAAAGTATCCTAATGTTCCAGCATCAAGAGAAGCAATGCCAAGAATGGAGGAACTGATGGAAAGACCGGACACTCCATATGTAAATACGTATTCAAGTGAATACTTTCCCGGAATTATGAACCCACTCAAGACGCGGGTTATATCCAAATGCTTGAATATCGATACGCGTTTTAGAGACAATATCACGCAAACCAGCAGTTCAGATTTCTTGGTGAATTTGCCTATCCGATTGCAGAAAGTGGTTTCGATGCAAATCACTGCCATTGAGTTTCCAGTTTCTTTCTACGGAATTTCTTCCAAATATGGCAACAATTATTTCTACATTAGTGCGACCCAGCAACTTATTGATGGAGGAGATATTTCCGAAGAATCCAAAATTGTTGTTGTGCCCGATGGAAATTACAATGCAAACGATTTAATAGACACTATTAACACGTTAATTTCAGGGACAAATCCGGATGGTTCGCCCATAGATCCAAACAGTTTGTTTAATTACATTGCGTTTCGGTTAGATGTATCGCAGAGTGGTTCGGGAACCGCCAAAGTCTATATAGAAACCACTGGAAACTTAGATTATACTATTAAAGAAATCAACCTCGATTTTTCCCTAGATATCAATGGAGATGCGGACAAAGCGCCTGTAACATCCAAAATTGGGATGAATTTGGGATTTTTAAAGCGGAAGTATCAAGGAGCAACAAGTTATGTTTCAGAAACACTTATTGAACCTGCAAGTGTCCGCTATATTTATTTAGCAATAGATGATTTCAATAACAATGTCAATAATCATTTTATTTCTGCGTTCAATAAATCCATTCTTAGTCCAAATATTTTAGCAAGAATTTCTGTGAAAGGATCTTATTTCAGTTTAATGATGGAAACCGACTTGAATATGACGACAGAACCGCGAAAATATTTTGGTCCGGTGGATATTCAGAAGATGCACATCCACATATATGACGACCATGGACGTATTTTAGATATGAACAACTCCAATTTCTCTTGTTGTATTTTGTTCAAAATGTTGTACGACCTGTAGAGAATTATATTATTTGTAAGAAAAAATCTTGTTTAATAATATATAAAAATGGCCAATTTACCCGACCCCGATTTTGACCGAAACGATCCTACCCTTTCCCTTTATGAAGGTGAGGTTTATGCATTCAGTGCCACTGGTGGTTTCACCATGGAGCGTGGATTTGACACCATCAAGCTCGCTCCTCAGGATGCCCCCACCCACGTTGATGTGACTGATGCTATCCAAATCACTATGGATGTTGCTACCTTCAACTCTAAGCTTGACCTTACTTCATTTGATACCGTTACTGATTCTTTTGGAGAAGATGATATCACTATCGATTCTGCCGATTTGATTGCAGGAGTTACCAGTGCTTCTCAGGTGCTTTCCGTCGGAAGATACTCCACTTTGTATTCCGATTTCCAGGCCTACGTTGCCGCCTATTTTGGATTTGATGGCGGATTCTCGTCTTTATTCACTGCTGCTTCTGAGTTTGCTATTGACACCGACAATAGTTTTGATGGTGCTTCATTCATTGCTTTGTTGAATGGTGTTGATGTACATGCTGATGGACGCTACATCAGTGATTTGACTGGTTCTATCAACATTGCCAACATTGCTAAGCTCCTCAAGTACTCCGTTGATGGTAACGTTTTCGGAAACAGAGACCCCGAGGTTAAGAACTGGGGTGTTTCTGACGGCTTTGTTGCTGGTGATCTTATCTGGATCCCCGATGGAACCACTGTTACCTTGAAGCTCGCCATTGACCCTGAGGCTCTTGCTCCTCTTAACAACGTTGGAACTGGATATGGTACTAATATCGCCCAGACCCAGACTACTAATTATACATCCACCAACTTCACTCTTTCAACCACTGCCACCACTGAGTTGATCACCCGTGTTGCGACTGCTCCTCTCCTTATCAAGCTTGTCACTGTATAAAGGGAACGTAGTTCCCTCCTTTTTGTAGGAGATTTTTTAAACAGTAAATAAAAACAATTCTATTTTTATTTATTTCCAATAGTTAAGATGCCTTGCTCGAATCTTTCATTTATAAAGGATTCATTTATAAAGGATTCATAAACAAACATTGTTTCCTTTGCTTATCTGAATCATTGGTCTTTTATACCGGTGAAGATTAAAAACCGCACACCACAAGTGTGCTATGTTTCAAATCGTTACCGATACCGCGCCATTAAAGATTTAAAACGTGCCGTTTTAAATCTTCAATGGTGTAAAGGAGGGATTAAAAGGCGTAAGAGAAGCTTCGCTTCTCTGAATACGTAGTTCCTTTTCGTGCAAAGAAAACATAAAGATTCTGTATGTAAATTATATACAATGTTAAATGGGGTTTTAGATTACAAACGTTTTAGAAAAACACCATTACCTGATACACCACCACCCATTATGATTCGAGGACCAAAAGGCCCCACCGGTCCCAGTGGATTACCTTATCGACCGCAGGACGTATTCACAGGTCCAACCGGTATAACGGGTATAACTGGAACACAAGGCCCGGTGGGGACATTTTACGGCCAGCCATTTTATGAAAATCTGCTGGCACAAATCCCGAACAACACGTTTTCATTTGGAACCAATGCAAACCCATTTGCTTCTACTGATATCAATTCAGGAAGATTTGGCCCACTCGATTTGAGTGTGAATGGAGTTTTTCCTTTGGGAACAATTGACTTGGGGACAGAAACCAACAAGTTCCACGACCTATTTGCAAAGAAGGCCAATATAGAGAACACAAGTTTGGTGATTCGCGACCAAAGTGGAAATAAAATAACCATGTCATTTGATTTGGAAAACTACAAAATTGTGTATGATGTGGTTACTCAAGATGGAAACAGTTTTAAATTATATAGTATTGAAAATATCAACAACACATTGGATGTGAATCTTTTCCCATACACGGGTCTCACTTTTTACCAATCGGTTGAACCTGTTTATAATGTGATTGACACAATGACTGCTGAAATCTATAATAACCTGCAGACCATGGATAATTTGGAACTAGCCACAACTGGTTATTATCTCATTATGAATGCCGACGGTCGCATTGATGTCCCCAGTCAAATCACTGTTATAAGAGACTCGGTCACATACACTTTCAACCAGGAAATCCAGAATTTGGACCCAGCCTTTCTGACCTTGGATGTATTGCCAGGTGATATGATGATTATTACAGTTTATCGAGTGGTTGGTGAAACCAATGTTTTCAATATCAAATGGTCCCACTACCAAATGTCGTATCCAGTAGATTCGGTATCAACCAATTATTTTGTAACCAATTCGGTTACCACTGATAAGATTGCAGATGGCGCAGTTACCAATGAAATGATTTCCGATAACACAATCACCACCGAATACATAGATAATGCCGGCGTCACATTTGCAGATTTCTCTCTGAATTCAGTTTCAGGAAGCAAATTGATCAATTATTCTCTACTGGGTGAGGATTTTGTACCGGGTTCTATCACTGGTTCAATGATTTCGAATTCCATCACAACCATCTACTTGAATGGAAATGTGCTTTTTGACAATTCGTTTTTTCAAACGGCCGGTATAACTCATGACGACCTAGCACTCAATACATTTAATGCGGCAGAAGATTTGAGCAACAATATCATCACAATGGCAAAGCTAAGTAACGATGTAAAACAACTTTTTGGAATTGGTCCGCCAGGTATGACCGGCAAAGATGGACATATTGGATACATTGGTAGAGAAGGCGTACTTGGACAAACTGGACAAACTGGAGAAAAAGGAATAACTGGAACTACTGGCGCTACTGGTTATATGGGTGCAACTGGATCTCAAGGAGATCGTGGAGAAACTGGACAAACTGGCAAAACTGGTCAAACTGGACCCACTGGACCGAGAGGTTCTTGGGGAGATATGGGTGATACTGGCAAGACTGGCACAACCGGCAAAACTGGATCCACTGGACCAAGAGGTTCATGGGGAGATATGGGCGATACTGGTACCACCGGACAAACTGGAACTACCGGACAAACCGGAACAACTGGTTCTACAGGAACAACAGGAGAAACCGGAACAACTGGTTCTACCGGCACAACTGGTTCTACAGGGACAACTGGTCAAACTGGTACAACAGGCGATACTGGTTCAACTGGCACAACAGGACAAACCGGTCAAACTGGCACAACAGGACAAACCGGTAGCACTGGTCAAACTGGTAGCACTGGTCTAACGGGAACAACCGGTCAAACTGGCCAAACCGGTCAAACTGGTTCAACTGGAGACACTGGATACCAAGGTCAAACCGGTTCAACCGGCACCACTGGTCAAACTGGTGAAACTGGAGCAACTGGAGCAACAGGTTATCAAGGTCAAACTGGTCAAACCGGAACAACTGGACAAGAAGGTTCTCAAGGCCAAACCGGCCAAACCGGTCAAACTGGTTCAACTGGTACAACTGGACAAACCGGATCAACTGGAGACACAGGTTCAACTGGTTCAACTGGTTATCAAGGTTCAACTGGTGCAACCGGTGAAACTGGAACCACAGGTCAAACAGGAACCACTGGCCATACTGGTTCAACTGGTGATATGGGATCAACTGGACAAACAGGTTCTACTGGTAGCACCGGCAATACCGGTCAAACTGGTTCTCAAGGTTTTACTGGAACCACCGGTTCTACAGGTTCTACAGGCACAACCGGAACCACTGGTTCAACTGGTTCAATTGGTGATACCGGCAACACTGGTTCAATTGGTTTAACTGGTGCAACTGGCACTCAAGGTCAAACTGGTAATGACGGTTCAACCGGTGACACTGGATATACGGGTGACACTGGAACAACTGGTTCTACAGGTTATCAAGGATATATGGGTTCAACTGGTGAAACAGGAACCACTGGTTCAACTGGTGCTACAGGTTCGATAGGTTCCGTAGGTTGTCTTGGCCAAACCGGTGATACTGGTGCTGACGGCAATACTGGTCAAACAGGTTCTACTGGTTCGCAAGGTTCTCAAGGTACAACAGGAGACACTGGTACTACGGGTTCTACCGGTCAAACTGGTACAACTGGTTCTCAAGGAGACGTAGGTGCAACCGGAACAACTGGCCAAACTGGTGCAACTGGTTCAACTGGTTCAACTGGTTCTCAAGGAGACATAGGTCAAACCGGAACTACTGGTCTAACAGGAACCACTGGCCAAACTGGTCAAACTGGATCAACCGGTTCCACGGGTTCTACGGGTTCCACTGGCCAAACGGGTTCCACAGGTCAAACGGGTTCCACCGGTCAAACGGGTTCCACTGGCCAAACAGGATCGACTGGACAAACAGGTTCAACTGGCCAAACGGGTTCAACTGGTCAAACCGGATCAACTGGCCAAACGGGTTCAACTGGTTCTCAAGGTTCTCAGGGTGCAACCGGTACCACTGGACAAACCGGTACAACAGGTCAAACCGGTGCAACTGGAGCGCAAGGAAATCAAGGCGCAACCGGCACAACCGGTACAACTGGCGCACTCGGTTCTGATGGCATGGACGGTATATTGGGAACCACCGGTCAAACTGGAACAACTGGTCAAACCGGATATACCGGCTTCACTGGAGATACTGGAATCACCGGAATTGTTGGTCCTGATGGAAAAGACGGTATTTTGGGAACCACTGGATACACCGGCACAACTGGTTATGATGGATACCAAGGATACACCGGCACAACTGGTGAAACCGGTGCAACTGGTCCCGAAGGAAAAGACGGTATTTTGGGAACAACCGGTCCAGATGGATTTATTGGTAAAACAGGTAAAACAGGTTCAACTGGTCAAACTGGAATTCGCGGTGACACCGGCGCAACTGGAACAACTGGAACAATTGGTTCAAAAGGAACAACAGGTTCTAGATCTAACACCGGCAACACTGGCAACAAAGGCGCCACTGGCGCTCGAGCTCTGCAAGGTGATACCGGTGATACCGGCCCAACCGGCGACACAGGTGCAACTGGTTCAACTGGTTCTCAAGGTCTTTTCGGAAACACTGGCCAAACTGGTTCTACAGGGTCTAGAGGACATACTGGTGCAACTGGCAATACTGGGTCCCAAGGTCAAACTGGAAGCACTGGTTCTACTGGTTCATATGGATATACAGGTGACACTGGCAATACTGGCACCACGGGAGCAACTGGTGCAAAGGGCAGTCCTGGAGAAACTGGCGACACCGGTAACACTGGTTCTACTGGCAACACAGGGTCCCAAGGTCAAACCGGTAATACCGGCTCCCAAGGATTAAAAGGTGATACTGGTGCAACTGGTAATACCGGCTCCCAAGGTTTTACCGGTTCCACAGGATCCAAAGCTGACACTGGTGATACTGGATTGAAAGGTGCATCTGGTTCTTTTGGACATACTGGAAGCACTGGTTCAACTGGTTCCAAGGGTGACACGGGTTCAACCGGCGACACTGGTAAAACCGGTTCTCATGGAAATACCGGACCCACTGGTTCGCAAGGATCTCGGGGAGATACGGGTCCTCAAGGTCCGCTTGGTCCATTTGGATACCGAGCCGATACTGGTGACACTGGTTCCAAAGGAGATACTGGTAATACCGGCTCCCAAGGTTCCAAAGGTTCCACTGGTAATCGTGGTTCTCAGGGCGATACAGGCGACACCGGCACAACAGGTGCAATTGGCTCACAAGGTTCTCAAGGTCCAACTGGATGTATTGGTTCTCAAGGTGACACCGGCTCTGACGCCAACACCGGCAACACCGGTTCCAAAGGTTCCACTGGTTCAATTGGTTCTCAAGGTGATACTGGTTCCACTGGTGCAGATGGTTTTAAGGGATCTTTAGGAAACACTGGTGATACTGGATCCAGAGGAGATACTGGAAACACTGGACAACGCGGTAATGCTGGACCAAAAGGCGCACCCGGTGCTTACGGCTCTGACGGCGACACTGGCACAACTGGTTCGGACGGTTCAACCGGGTCCCAAGGAAATACAGGTTTAAGAGGCGATACAGGTAACACTGGGTCTCAAGGAAATACAGGTTCCATGGGATCAACTGGTTCAACAGGTTCTCAAGGTTCTCAAGGTGATACTGGCAACACTGGTTCTCAGGGCAATACTGGGTCTAAAGGTTCAACTGGGTCAAGAGGCGACACTGGTGACACCGGTTCTCAGGGAAATACTGCCAACACTGGTTCTCAGGGAAATACTGGATCCAAAGGTGATACTGGTGACACTGGTGCAACTGGCCAAACTGGTCCTACAGGCTCTAAGGGCAACACTGGATCAATTGGGTCTCAGGGCGACACTGGTATAACTGGTTTCAAGGGTTCTTTTGGTTCCAAGGGTTCTCAAGGGCAAACCGGTTCTGACGGTGACACTGGAACAACCGGTTCAACTGGTTCTCAAGGCGCAACTGGATCCAAAGGTAGTATTGGTTCGCAGGGTGACACTGGTTCTGACGCCAATACTGGAACCACTGGTTCAACTGGGTCGAAAGGAGACACTGGTGATCAAGGAGACACAGGTAATCAGGGCTCAAGTGGTTCTCGCGGTACAACTGGTTCTCGCGGTACAACTGGTGATACCGGTGCCACTGGTCATTTGGGAAATAAAGGTAATCAAGGTTCTCGAGGCGACACAGGTAACACGGGCGACACAGGTGACACTGGTTTCACTGGTTCCATGGGTTCAACTGGTTCAAAAGGCGATACTGGATCTCGCGGTGATACTGGAATAATGGGCCCAAGTGGTGCAACTGGTTCAACTGGAAGCACAGGTTCAACTGGATCTCGCAGTGATACTGGCGACACTGGTTCAGACGGTACAACTGGCCAGACTGGTTCCAAAGGCAACACCGGTTCCCGTGGTGATACTGGAGATACTGGAACACAAGGCAATACCGGAACCACAGGTTCTAGAGGTTCAACTGGTTCTAGATCTGATACTGGCGATACTGGTTCCGACGGCAAAACTGGTTCCACCGGTCAAACAGGGTCAAGAGGCGACACTGGCGATACTGGCAACACTGGTTCTGACGGCAAAACAGGTTCCAAAGGTTCAACTGGTTCCAGAGGTGATACCGGTGACACAGGCGACACTGGTTCGCAAGGTAATACGGGTGCAACGGGTACAAGAGGTTCGACGGGTTCTAGAGGTGATACGGGTGCAACTGGCACACAAGGTAATACAGGAACCACCGGTTCCAGAGGTTCAAGTGGTTCTCGCGGTGATACAGGTGACACTGGTTCCGATGGTAAAACCGGTTCTACTGGCCAAACAGGTTCTCGCGGCGATACCGGCAACACTGGAGACACAGGTGCTCAAGGGTCTCAAGGAACTACTGGTTCTACTGGCCAAACTGGTTCTACTGGCGATACTGGAGACACGGGTGCAACCGGTCAAACTGGGTATCAAGGTTATGGCGGAGACCGAGGATTCCAAGGAGAAACTGGTGACACTGGTTTCACTGGTACAACAGGACCAAAAGGACAACCAGGTTCCAAAGGAGAAGAAGGTGAAACCGGATTTCAAGGTGCTACCGGTACAACGGGTGCGCAAGGACCTCAAGGTTATGGAGGCACGACCGGTGACACCGGAGACACTGGTAACACTGGTAACATTGGCCGAACCGGCCAAACCGGACAAACTGGTAATACAGGTGACACTGGTTCAATGGGACACGATGGTATGCAAGGACGCCCTGGAAGAACAGGTGCAACTGGATCTCGTGGTGCAACCGGGTCTCTTGGTGCCACTGGTATATATGGTCGAACCGGTCAAACTGGAACAACTGGTTCCATTGGTGATAC
>Ga0255080_1000094_pt1 | contig 18419 bp, 13 predicted proteins | sample Colum_Atlam_RepC_FD_188467 | JGI IMG/M metagenome (GOLD analysis project Ga0255080, IMG submission 188467) | Freshwater microbial communities from Columbia River, Oregon, United States - Colum_Atlam_RepC_8h | ecosystem: Environmental > Aquatic > Freshwater > River | place: USA: Oregon...
GTTGAAATCAAACGTGTATTCGTTCTCAAAGTACCATATAAATAACTAACATATGTCAATGATTCTCCCGTTGGGATATAATTACCAATAATAATAAAAGGCCTCTCTAATGGTAAATTAATGCTTTTCAAATAAGATATTAATTTGTATAACTTATCATTAAATTCTCCTTTATCCATAATATGAGATACTTCTATATCTACATTATTATACTGTAAATGATATTTATTTCCTTCATTTCCATATATTCCCAATACAATTGCAGTTGGCATTTTTTCAATTGCTTTTACACATAAATATTGTGTAACTATTCGTCGGTTTGGTGTAGATATTAAATGAATGTTGAGTTCATCCATCTTAAATATATTGGTGCCAATTAGTTCATTGATATTGAGTAGATTCAAACCATTATTTACGGCTTCAATTTCTTTATCATTTTTCATAAAATCGCAAAATTCAAGTGTTCTTCTTCTCTCTATGTTTATTTTTATAATTTTGTCAATTAACTCTTCAAATGAATACGCTTCAATATTTTGTACCATTTCATCTATATCAAACTCATTTGATGAAATATCTTGTTTTTTGTACATTGCAAATTCACTAGCTAATACTGATTTAAGATCTTCCTCATTATAAGTTCGATATTTATCGTATTCAGTATTATGTAGTTTCCAAAAAATGTCTTTTGGTATTTTTGTTACTTCAAATTCTTGCCATTTTGAATTTAATTTTAATTCTTCAAATGATATTTGGTTAGCTTTTGAACAAGATGAATAATGTGGGTCATTTGATTTAGTTTTGTCATAATCAGTATAATTTAATGCAGATTGTTCAATATTTGTTTTATTCCATAATGGATTAAAATCGTCAAATATTGTACGATTTGATGCTGTGATTGGTGTATAACTTAATACATTTGGTTGATATATTATGTTTTCTATAATGTCTCTGAATGCAGGTATGGCTTCTTTTGGATTGTGTCCTTCGTCGTGTAAAATTCTTAAATTTTTTTGAAGCGAATCGGTTAGATTAAGAAAATCTTGTGATATGTCTAGTATGTCGGAAATTCTAATTTTGTTGCTACACAAAAATATAATTTTTATATTGTTGGTTCTTTTTAATATTTTCCATGCAGAATTTGTATCTTTGCAATGTGTTGCATTTCCATTTAAGTCATTCTTTTTCGACGAAATTATCAATATTTTATCATTTAAATTAATATGCGGATATCGGTTATCTAATTCTTTGAATAAACGTTCTAACCATTGTTCATTTGCCTCAAGTGTGTTTTTAGTTATACATACTGATATAGTATTTTCTTCTGAAAATCCATTTATTATTTGCAAGTTACAGTATCCGGTTTTTAATGCTTGTGCGTGCTTGTATATACCCTTTATTTTCTTGGCACAATATTTGTAAATTATTTTTCTTTGGTCTCTATCAAATTTGTCAGCATATTCGGCTCTTTCAAGAATTTCATGAACAAATGCCTTTGCCTCAATTTTTTTAGTACGTTTTGTCAGTACAGATCCTCTTTTTAAATGAGGATATTTCTCATAAATGCATTTTAATAAATTTTTGTTGGTTGAATCATCCAAATACTTCTTGAAATCTTTATCAACATTTCCGTAAAACTCTTTCACAGCCACTATAAAGTCGTTTATTATATCAATTTCGTCCATTTTATATTACTAGTTATTAAGTTTTAAATTCTTTGTACAAATTATTTTTATTCTTTGTACAAACTATTATATAAAAATTCAATTTTATATAATATGTAATGCTTAAGAGTGTTTTGATCTACGGTTTCCCTACTCGTAATCCGACAATTGAAACGAATGCATCTTTTCATTTGCAACTTGCAATGGTTTGAATATGTTTTTATCTCCATCTTCAATTGTAATAATACTCGCGTTGTATTCCATTTTGTTTTTGATGCACCAGCTTATACATTTTTTAATATTGGTTTTCATATAAAAATTGATTTTGTCTGCCTTGTACCGGTTCTCAATAAGAGCCAACGTAGTATAAATATTATCAATCTGCATTTGTCCAATTATGGAATTGCACTCCTCTAATTTGCTATAATAAAACATTGGGATTTTGATACCGTTGAAAAAACTCCGAATAAAATTGACATTATCATTACTGCAAATATTTGTCATCAGCTCCTCAAAAACCGGTTCATACAATTTGCTGTCGCAATACAAAAAATTAATACATACTAAATACCGTTCTGAGTTTGCATATCGACTCGTGTTTGGTTTGACCACATACACTTTTTCATACATGGTTGATAACAAATAAATAAGTTCCGCAGTTGCCTTGTAAAAACAGTCAAAACATTTGAGAACAAAACATCCTCTTTTTTTTTGCATACAAACTGCATATGCAATTTGTCCAAACAAAAGTCGCGTAATATTAATTTCCTGGTTATTAAAGTCCGCCGAAAAATCAAACCCTCCGTCGCCAGTTACTAATTCACATTTGTTCTTGTATTTGGCAGTGACGTGCTTGAAATTCTCCATATTTAAAATGTTGCCAGTTAAGTCCGCACCCTTTTCCAAAACGACATTTGGATGTTGTTTCAAAAAATTCGCAGTTTTCTTCCATCCTGGAACTTCTGCATCGACTGGGTCTTCAATTGTCATACCATAATACTTGTCCGCTGGATTGTTGCGATAATTGGAAACGGCCTCAATGAATCCACCAGGTCCTTCTGCCAATGCAAACATTTCTATAGGTGTATCCAATTCAAATGAAGGAAAACTGAATGTATTCATAATTTCAATCATTTTGAAATAGGCACGCGAAATTGGTTTATACCTGCAAACACTGGTTTTTGGAATATTGGTGTAAATGTATTCGTATGGATTTGTGTATTTTTTGTTTGTATTCCATTCTTCACCACATTCGGAGATTTTACCTTTAATTTCGTTTAAATAATGGTTTAGTGAATACAACATAAATGGTGATGGTTTATCCACGCTATTTGTTATTTTTAATTTATCAAATATATTGATTTTATTAATACTTGGTAATAAAACAAAAATCATACTAACTAATACCATTTGGCAAATTGTATTTATGTTTGTTTATATACAATATAGGGGAACGTAGTTCCGCTTCGCTTAAGTTAAAATACGGTTAGCTTTACAAAAAAAACAATCATTATAAGGGAGGGGATCAAGCGAAGCAAAATCTGTAGGTTCGCTTTACCAGTTATTATCATCATCGCTGGTACCATTCGATGCAATTGAATTGTCATCTACATTTTCAACATATTCATCCTCGCTGTCATATTCTTCTTCGTCATTTTCAACTACCTTATCAGGCTTCTTATAAACTGGTTGAGCCAAAGGTGCCGCGATTTCTGCAACTTTTGCATAGCAAACTGTTGGTGCTTCAAAAACCTTTGTTGGCTTTTTGGATAAAGATGGTGCATCTGCAAACATATCAACCAACGATGGCGCAACTTGTTGTTGTTGTTGTTGTTGTTGATGTTGCATCTGTCTTTGGTATTGATGTTGCTGGAAAATATTGTCTCTTCTTTGTTCGCGATTGACATAGTTTTGATGTCTTTCATCCAAGAATCGGTCAATTTCCTCTCTTGACCCAGCAGTGCATCTGCTAACAGTATGTCCTGGCTCGTTGCAGAAGACACACTTTTTGTGTGGGCACTTGGCAACAATGTGTCCCTTTTCGCCACAATGATTGCACTCCATACTTAGTATGAAGGGGCATGTAATTGGACTGTTTTCATCAGACGTCTCGCGGATAAAATGAGAATTGTACTCGGATTCGGGTCTTCCGTTCTTCTTGCAAACAGGGCAGAATGGTGCGGGTCTTTGTCTATCGTTGATCGGTCTATCGTAGCTCGGTCTTCCGTAGTTTGATCTATCGTTTCCAAATAATCTATCATTTCTTGGTCTATCATCAGGTCGATTGTTATCCGATCTTCTTTGGAAATCCGAAGATCTGTTGTTGTACTTGGAGTATTGGCTGGAAGTGAAGTTCATCTTTTCTTTGTTTTGCTTTGCTAAGTTGTCTTTAATTGTTTTATAGAATTTATGCGTATAAATTGCAATTATAATATTTTTTCAATTTTACGTCAAAGAAGTTTTGCTTCTCTTGAACTCTCCCTTTATTAGTATGGGATTATAAGGGAACGACGAGTTCCCTTATAATAAGTTAAAGATAATTTGCAGATATAATCAAAATGAAGGATATTCAAGAATATGTATGGCTAGGTGGAAATGGTGAATTTCGAAGCAAAGTAAAAGTTTCTGAAGTAGGTTATCCAATTACCGACTGGAATTATGACGGGTCATCTACTGGTCAGGCATCTGATTCAGGAAACACTGAAATCAATTTAAGACCTGTTTATCATTGTATAAACCCACTAAGTAATTTAAATTCAAAATTCAATTCAACCCTAGTGTTGTGTGAAACCTATGAATCAAATTCAAATTCTTTGAGTAATAGAGAAAAAGCGGTCCAAATTTTCAACCAAAACCCAAATGCAAAACCATGGTTTGGTTTAGAACAAGAATATTTCTTTTCAACCACACCAACCAATATCTTTTTTGACAAACATGAGGAACAGGGTAGATTTTATTGTGGGGTCGGATTGCCAGCAATTCAGCGAAAAATTGTGGAAGAACATTTGGAGGCATGTTTGACAGCAAATATACAAATATCTGGCACAAATGCCGAAGTTGCGCCCAATCAATGGGAGTTTCAAATTGGTCCATGTGAAGGAATTGCAGCTGCCGACCAATTATTAATGGCCCGGTATTTATTGGAAAGAATTGCGGAAAAGCACGGACTTTTCATTTGCTATGAGCCAAAACCATTTTCAAAATACAATGGTTCAGGATGTCACGCAAATTTTAGTACAATTGAAATGAGAGAGCCCGGCGGATTAAGTGAAATCGTTGATTGCATGGCCAAATTGGAATCTGCACACAAAGAACATTTGGAGATTTATGGAAACGACAATGAAAAACGTTTGACAGGGAAACATGAGACGTCTTCCATGGACGTTTTCACGTATGGTTATGGAACCAGAAACACATCTGTGCGCATTCCAAACCAAGTAGTAAAAAATGGATGTGGATACTTTGAAGACCGGCGACCTGCGTCCAATATGAATCCGTATTTGGTGACGTCGGCAATTTTCAAAACGTGTTGTTTATAAAGCTAACCTACGGTTAGTTTTTGAACCTTCCCTTTTTAAGTATGGGATTATAAAGCCGTCAGGCACTTGCATCCAACGGATGCTTAAAAAATAAATTCATAATATTACTATGAATTTATCTGGTTGAAGATTTATACAAGTAACGATTTGAAATAACGCCCGTTATTTCAAATCGTTACTGATATCTGACCCTTGAAAAATTAAAATGTCCCATTTTATTTCTTCAGGGTTTAAATCGGTTCATACCTATGCAAACGAACCTTTCGTTTCAGCTTTTGTATGAACATGGTTGGTTTCTTCAATGTTTCTTTTACGGCCTCTTCAAATGCTTCTTTGTCTTCGATTTGACCAATTTTTGCAAAAACTTTGTCTGCCTTAACATCGTGGATTTTTCTGAAAATAAAGTATCGGTTCAGAAACGAAATTTCCTTTTCTTCTCTTGACATGTTTGAAGCTTCGCCGTATGAAGAACGATTGCCTTCTTTGATCATTTGTCGGTACAAATCTTCAAACAATCCACTTCCTGCCGGAAACCCCATTGTCTTAGCTTCTTCCAAACTAATCAGTTTAAATCCATAATCTTCTATTAAGCGAACCAAATACACAAAATTTACTAGAAATTCAGTCGCATATTTATTGATGGATTCTTGATAAACACTGATTGGATACCCAACACTTGTTTCGTCATCTGAAAAACCGGTTTGTTTGTATTTTTTCTGAATGTCAAATATCATCTTTCCGTCTAAATGGATTGAATAATTTTCTTGATTTGCTAACTTTTTGAAAACGGTCTCACCATCGTAACAGGTTCCAATAAAATACCCATTCACCTTGGTGCATTCGGACACATTTCGTAAGAAGCTGTGCAAAACTGTGTTGTTTTCAAACATATAATGAATAGCAAACTGACACGAACTCACATTGAATCCGCGATTGCCAATTCCGTTATTTCGTGTTACCGCTTTTCCAAGTTGGTCTTTAGATGATGACCCAAGAATAGCCTTCGCAACAGCTCGTTCATTGTCTTTGAAAAATGCAGATCCGTCTTTTATATTTAATTTACTGTCTCCCGGAAGGAATATTGCGTCAAACAATTGTCGATTTTGTTTGCGTTCATTCAAGTATCTTGCACAAACACCGTCATTCTGGTTGTAAATGTTGTCTTTTGCGACATCAATTCCCAATACAAATTGCAGTCGCGCCTGCTTCCATTTTGGAATGTCGCCACCTTTTCCAACAGCATAATCAATCAATGTGTCATCTGGTTTGGCAACACCCATAATTAACCGTTTCTTTACATACAAGTTGTGAAAATTGCGCAATCCAAGCGTGTAATTATGTTCTTTTTGCGCCTTATTGTAATAAACATCGTCGTCAGTTTCTTCGCGCGGAATATTTTGGCCAGACAACATTTCTTCGGTCACCGGATAATGAATGGATTTCCAATTGTCATTGGCGACGTGGTACGCATTTCCATAATTCTTGTTTCCATTTTTGAATTCATAGGTCTTGTCGTGACGCACGCGCAAAGGTATCCACTTTTTGCTTGGTGAATGGTAACTGAACTCTACAATCATGTCTTTTTCAAACATTTCGCCGGACTCCGTCCTCATTTTCCCATTATGAATATCAAAATTTGCAAAACACGCGGTAGGATCATATGGCGAACTTGGTTCAAACGGAACCGGAACATAAGTGTCTTCGTTGTCAATGTCCGAATTCATTCTTGGAATGTTATCATCCAATACATCTTGAAATGGGTTTATAATTGTATGCGATTTGCGATTAAATCCGCACATTAATACAATGGTTCGGTATTGTTGAACCAACGTTTCGCTCATATTAAAACCATCCATAAACTTGTTATGAATTACTTCTTTTCCAGTCTTATCGGTTTTGTACGCTACCAAGAAATCAATGGTGTTGAATGCAGGTGGTTTCCATTTAAATGATAAGGGCCAAGTGATTTTTTCCATTTTGCTGGCTTGTCCGGGTCCCATTCCACCAACGCCCGTATTGACTGGCGTGAATATAATACCATCTGTTTCGTATGGATAGGCATTATCATGCAATTTATGAAGCAGTTCTGAACACTTATTGAAAATGGATGTAGTTTGGGTCGGAAAATAAAACAACTTATTTACGATTACAATGTCGTTTTTTCCACCTTTTATGAAAGAGTGTTTATTGCCGTTATTTAATTCTCGGATCAATTCATGCAATATTAAATATCTGTATTTTTTCAAGTCAGCTTTGGTATCGTCAATTGTCCAAAAGTTTAAATTTCGGACAGATTCGCCTTTTACAAAATAAATATCAAATGATGCATAGGTGTTTATATATTTTCGATCTTTATCATACATAATATGTTCGCCGTCAATTAATGACTCACCAAATGTATTTCGGTCCGTTACTGAACCAGTGAATTGCACGCGCATATTGGTGTCAATTAAATAGATGCGTCCTTCCTTATTAATGTACATTAGTTTGCGTTCGCCATCTGCTTTGTCAGTGACGCAATAACTATTGCGAATATTGGGTTCTGCTGAATTCGCGTTTTCCACAATGTTTTTCAACTGAAGTGTGCATGAACTTGGACCAATAAAATCACGTGTCAAAATGCGTCTGGGTTGATAGTCTTTGCCATGAATCAAGTTCATATACGATTGCATAACCGCGTCTTGCTCGAAATAAGGAATTGGATACTTGGTCTGTTGCAATCCGCCCAAAACGATTTTAATGACACGTTGAAGCTCGCCAATAATTTTGTCAATATCTGCGTAAGCCGTTCCGGGTCCAACGCGCGTGTTCATAATTTCCAATTCAATTTCGCAAACTTCTTGATTACTAAATAACCCAGATTCTTGTATTGTGTATTCAGGAATCATAATGCTGTTTGTGGTTTTTGAAGTACGAAGAATACTTAAATCAACCGCAATAGGCGATTGTGCAGTTTCAAACCGGATACGATTGATTAAACGATATGTTTTTTTAGAATCAGACCATGATTCAATGATTTGTTTAACCGTTTTGTTGTCTTGATTTGCTCGATAATCCGTCTCCAAATTGAATGACACATTGAAGTTGAAATCTTTGTTTTCTATTTTTTTAATGGCGGTTTCGCCATTTTTGCCAGGAGATTTTTGAGTAAATTTAATTTTTCTTTCATGTTCTTTCATGCCAAGTATTTTTTTAAGACTATCGTCATTTTTGCAATATTCATGAATTACATCGGAACCAGCCATTTCTGCACGAATGTTGGACATTTGTGTCGCACCAGATTCGGCTTTGTATTGAGTTTGAATACGCAACATATTTAATCCATTTGGGTTGTCGCATTTAAAATCACACGCCATCAGTCTTGAAATTACATTGTCGTAATCATTTTTACTGAATGTTTTTTTGTTGTGCGGTTTAAATCTTACTTCAAGCTCTTCATTCATAAATACGCGGGTTCCTTTTTTGTCTTTCCCTCCCATTAAATGGGCTAAATAATGCATTAGCATTTGTTGTAACTCTTTTTTAAAATCCGACGATGAACTCATTATATTAGTTAATTATATTATATTTAGATTTCTTTTTAAATATAATATTTCGTTCAATTTTACAAAGGAACTGTCGTTCCTTTCGGAATCCATACCATACAAAAACCCGTTGGGTTTTGAGAAAATCTTTGAAAATGTTTAAAAATGTTTGTTTTTGAAAATACGGTTTCGTTTATACGCGGTCTTTGCATTTGTTTGTCGGGTTCTTCTTTTTTTATTTTTTTGTGTTGATTTTTTTACTCCTTTTCCGCTTGCACTTTTTAAGCTTCTTGTATTAAAAAACGCTTCAATACGTTCTATTTGTTGAGGAGAACCATGTATTTGAACAAATTGTCTTACTGCTAACGCACTTGCCTCGTTAAATTCACCTCTGCAAACTGTATCCAAAACTTGATCAAGTGTTTTTAAAGATACATCAAATAATTCACCATATTTTAGTTTTGTTCTTGAGGAAATACGTTTTTCAATTTCTCTTGAAATTTCAAATGAACTACCAATACGAGTTTTTTGCATATCCATTTCATACATCTCATATCTATTAAAAACACCTAATGGTACCATATCTTTAGTGTTTAATTTCATTCCCAATTCTTCAATAATTTCTCTTCTTGCTGTAACTTCTGACGATTCGCCCATTTCAATACCACCTTTGCTTATTCCTCTTTTAAACATACTTGGTAAAATACGAAAATTACACTGATATTCGTTTTGAGTTCCTCCTCCACCGGAAGGAACTAATGATGGAGTATCAAATTTTATTTCTCTTCTCAATACCTCTTGTATTTTTAATGCATTTCTACTAAATGCTTCTTTTACCATTTGTAATTCAGCGATTTTGTCTTCATTTACTGGAACACGAACTCGTTGTAATTCAGATAGTCGTGTTGGTATTTTATCAATAGTAACTTCAGAAACACTATCAGACAAATAAATACTTTCTTTGCCAGTTACTAAAATTATTTGTCCTCTCTCATCTCTGAACCATAATAAACACCCAGCACCTTTTATTGACATTATATTATTAATTTATATTATTTTTTGGCATTTACAACTGCCGTAGTTTTAACCAACACTTTTTCATAATATTCCGGTTTTTTCATTTCTGCATCTTCTCCAAAAACTGTTTTGTAAATCTCTCTAATTTCCTCTGTTTTGTAATTGGAAACTCCCGACAAACTCTTTTCATAATGTTGAATCTGAAAAAGCGCATCTTTCTTCTTCATAAAATTACCAACATCGTATTCTAAAACAAACTTTCCATCTTTTGCCGACAACAAGATTATATTTTCATCTATTTTTGAATTATCATCCTCGTCGGATACGTAGTTCTTGTCATTAAAACGCAAGTAACTATGTATCTCTTCAAAATACACGTAGATGGGTCTTCCATAATAAATGGAACACGGGATGAAACTCTCCACGCTGTCCATCATTGGCTTGGTCATCAAATTGCATTTGATTTCGTTGATTTTTGCCAACGTGATTTTGTGATTGGAATTTTTCAATAAAGTTGCGTTTTTGTTAAAATGTTCAGAAATTGCCTTTTTTTCGTTCATCATCAAGTTTATCATATTTGTACCAGATTTGAGCTGACTTTGGTAAAATGCTTCTCCATTGATTGCAACGTAAATGCACCAGAATATAGTGTCGCGAAGTGTGGGTTTGAATGATTTTGGTAAAGATTCTTTTATTTCTTTGGAACACGATGCTTCGGTGGAAGGAGATTCTTTTACTAATTGTTGTTGCATTTGAACCCACACATCCGGAGTCAACATATATGGATTCAAACCCGATAAAAAATTTTCTTGAGATTTAAGAAAATTTTTCTGGCCATAAAAGATTTCGTTCATAAATTTTGGTGCAAACATGATTGATTGATTAAGATTAATATATATGGCACTATCTTTTTAAATGGTTTTAAAAGAAACCTACGGTTTCTTTTTGAATCTTCCCTTAAACATGCTTAGTAATAAAGGAGGGGTCATAGGGCGGAAGCGTGCGAAGCACGCTGAATAACGTAGTTCCCTTAAGCGAACATGCTTAGTAATAAAGGAGGGATCATAAGGGAACCTTGGTTCCCTTAAGCGAAGAAAGCATTCTTGAACTCCTGCTTCTGCGTCTCAATCGCATTGATCACAATTTCTTGGTCATTGACATAATTCACATACTTGTCAATTTCGTCCAGTATTTCCTTGGATAAAAAAGAAAGATTCACGAAAACACCGCTTTTGTTTTCGTTCAACTTTATGTTTTGGTACTTCTTCAAAATTTTAAGAACCTCAATTTGGTTGTTTTTGGGCATTTTTTCAATCTTGTCTTTCATAAAACTCAAGGTTTCATTGGTTACTTGGAATCCAATAGTCATGCTGTTGTTATTTTTAGTAAAACGTTTTTATATATTTTTTGAATATCCAATTATTTTCGAACAACGACTTTTCTTGGTTTCATTGTATTAATTATATTCATCGCTTCTTCGTTATATTCAATTGGTCCAGTTTCGCCAAATGCCTTTTTAATCTTTTTTTCTTCTTCTTCTGCTTCTTTTTCACGCATTTCTCTTTCTTCTGCATTTGCCTTGACTCTCTGATATCGTTCTTCTGCTTCGGCAATCAATTCTGCATTTTCATTAGTATTCGGTTTTTCATTAACTACTACTTTGTCTTTTAGTAAATGAGCAATAGCAGTAATGGATGGATCATTCAATTCAAAGCGCACACCAATTATTTTCACACGAATAATAGCATCTTTTTCAACCTCATCAAACGTACTATTTGTATAATTGTGATCTCGTGCAACAAATACCGTAATTGGCACATTGTCTTCATTGTCTCTTACTTCCGCATGAATACCCGCTTTTGTGATATTTTTCACCTTGCAAGCAACTTCCAAATCCTTGATGGGATTGCAAACCAAACACTGATAAATGACCTGGAATTCAATATGGTCATCTTTCACCAAACCACAAGAATACGAGACAATACTAACCGTTTTTGGCCGTACAAAACCCTCGGTAATGCATTTTCCCTCAATGCTAAATTTGATTTTGTTTTCCAAGTTTTGCTTTAACTTTGCACCAATCTCGGTTATTTTCAAAACAACCCGCTTGGATAACATTGAGTTAATATAAACTCCGTATTCTTTCTTCTCGTCTTTTTGATTCATTGTTTATATAGTAATATTATAATTTTATATAATTTGTATTTATAATTATAATAAACTTCAATTTTAAAGGAAACCTACGGTTTCCTTTTTTTGCTTCGCTTATACCTTCCCTTAGGGGAAACCTACGGTTTCCCCTAGGCATTCTTAATATTATTGAAAATTGCCTGTTCAGGTTTTAGAAGCCAGGTTTTTCCAGTAGTTTGCTCATCATCAAATTTGCGAATCAGCATTTCAAAAATACACGCAACTGCAATCTTTGAAAGGTCATCTGTATTTCTCTCACATCTTGTACATGATTCATCATCAAAACTGTATGGAGAACCGGCTAATTTCAGGATGGTATTGATTTGCTTGATAATCGCAATTTTCGAATCATTTTGCAAAAACGCACTCTTGTTATTTCGCTTTTGTGTCATGTTTTTTGTTCTAAACACCATGGTAGAACCCATATCTTTACTTGCGAATTCACCGACAAATCCAATAATATTCGAATAATTGGTAATTTCCATTTTATCTTTCATTTCTTTAACCAATATTTCTTTTTCTCCATCACTTAATTCTGACCAATCTGAAAGATTGTAGTAAATATTTTTGTTGTCTTTTGCCAAAACCAGCGTTTTCTTTCCATCCAACAATAAACTTTGAAAATATTTTAAAACACGTCTTTCTAAATTGTCTTTTGCTACAAACTTGGTCTCCAACACTTCTTTTGCAAGTGTCAAAAGATTTTCATGAGAGAGTGTTTCGATAATATGATCAGTTACATATCTCTCTAATGATTCGCTATCAATTCCCAATATTCTTAATCGTGCTACAACCGAAAAGAACCCTTGAGTAATACAGATTGAATTTTTTTCCAGTCTCTTGTATTCTTCGAATGGCGTTGGTGATATTTTGGTTCTTATTGTTTCATCGCTGTCAGCCTTTGTAATTTTATATTTTTTTTTGAAATCCATAAACGTTTTCTCTGTATCTTCATCCTTTTTACACTTGATGGAGTTCAAATTAAAATACCAGTCTTCATTTTTGTCTTTGAGTTCATTTGGTTCTTCTTTAATTGCAGTTTCCAAGTTTTCTCTCATTTTTGCAATCAATGAAACATATTCATCGCCAACAACCTTGCTTTCTTTTTCTTCTTCTGAACCAAATACTGGTGTTTTTATGTTTTCATCTTGCGTTTCAATTTCATACTGAACATATTCGCTCATGGTTTTCACTGGTATTTTGGATTCGTAAAGAGAAATATTGGGATTTGTTACTTCCACTGGTTTAAACATATAATAGTTGGAGCGATTCACCAATTTACCTTGTCTTCCATATTTATCCACAATGGTTTCGGGGCCATCAATTAACAGTGTGAGCCCATAATACAATTCTTCTTTGGTTGCGTTCTTGAATGCTTCCATTGACTCAATTGTGTCAAAATGATACGCAGTCTCTTGTTTGAAAATATTTTTAAGTTTGGCTACAATTCCTTTTGAATTTATACTGATTTGCTCCTTGCCATACAACTCATCCTTCATTTCATTCTTGATTTTTTTGTCGGCATCTTCTGGATAACATTTGAATTCGCAATCCTCCATATAATCGCACACTTCGGAGAACGGTTTATCACCCAGTTTGTAAGGAACTAGCTCTGTTTGAGTGGATGGAACAATATTGACAACTCCATTTTCAGCAACTTCCGCCATTTTTTTGTCCGTGAAATTGGTCTGCGAATGGTTCAATACACAATCGATAGCAACCTCTTTCATAAGCCGGGTTACTTTTCCAATTTTCTTGGCTTTTTCCTCGGCATACCGATAAACGTACGTGTCGGCGGTTTCTTTCTCTCCATTGGTAGTTGCATGCATATAAATCTCTACATTTCTTTCTTCAAACACTAATCCACAATGACTGCGGTTTCGGACACCACGACCAATAATTTGCTCAATTCGGTTCATATTGTACCAAGGGTCCAAGACATGGACTTGTCGGACATATTTAAAATCCAAACCTTCGGACGCCGCGCGCGAAATCAGGATGACACGCACTTCATCTCCGTACATATTGGCTTTGCTAGTTGCTTTTACAATATCTTCCGCATTGTTCTGAGAGAAATACTTGTCGCCGGATATGATCATGTATTTGGCTTGTTTAAATTCACTCATGGGCATTTCGTCTCTCAACTTCATGGTTCTTGCATCAATACGATTATTAATGAGTCCATTTTGAAATAGTGATGACATATAATCCTTGTTCTTCCCCACATATTGCTTGCCCACATAGCGCATAAATCCCATCTCTTCCAAAGCAAGCGCCATAGGAACAATTCCACCATAAATGTATTGAGTATAAACAATGATGATTCCACCGTGAATGGTTGTTGAAACACCGTCAATCTCCACCATTTTATCGGCCGATGCACGAATGCAATCACAAACTTTGGCTATTTTGGCACTGTATTTGGGCAACTCATCTTGTGAAAAAATATGTGGAACTCCATCTTTGTATTCGTAATTGCATTTCGCAGTTATTTTTGCATCTTCGCCGATTTTAATATCTTTTTTCTCATGTTTCATAATGTTATCAAGACCTTTTTGTCCAAATAAGTTCAAATATCTTTCGTCTTCATCCTCAATAATTTTTGAAAAATCACTGTTCCAAAATGTAATGATGAGAGACTGCAAAGGTGCCTGTAATTTGCTGTATCCGTATTTTTCCATATTATCCAAATCCGCATCAACGTCATTTACTTCAAATAGTCCGTCACCTGCGTCCAAGGATTTGCGAATTACCAAATCATACACTTGTTTCTGCATCTCTCCAACATCAGTCAAAAATATTTTTCCTTGCAATGGAACATCCACTTCTTGGCTTGAATTCATTGCAATAAATTTTTGAGTAGCCAATGGCGGATATACACGGAACGGAAATGTGTAAGGGTTCTCTCCACGCACATAAGAAATATATCCGTTTAATTTGCGACGTAATAAATTGATACCCTTGTCTTCATCCTTCTTTTTAGGCTCAATAATGGTTCCATCTTCATCAAATACATCGCTGTATTTAATGGCGGACCTGCCATCATTCAAATTCATCAAGTTGGTGATCCAGATGATTTCTCTGGGGGAGTTGTACATGGGAGTTGCAGAGAGAAGAACAAATCGGAGGTCGTCCGCATGTTTTGCAAGTTTTTTCAATTGGGAAGATAACGTTTTTGTGTCTTTGGTGCAATTATGGACTTCGTCAATGATAATCAGACAATTACTGAAATATTTTTTGATGAGTTCTTGTTCTGCTGTGGGAGAAAGAACATTGATTTTACGATCAATGTAATTGGCAAACTCCAAATAACCCATAAATTTATAATCGCGGTTAATAATTGTTTTTGCCTGGGAAACAATCTTCTCTCGTTGCAATGGCGAATTTGTTGGATTGATTTCATTCAGAATTTTTGTTCCAACACAAGTATTAAGAGACCATACTCCATTTGTTTGAATAAGTTTGGTTTCATCAAACAACTGGAGTCTAAAATTGTCCTGAACATTGGGGGATGCAATTATATAAATTCTTGAATTTACACCGGTTTGTTTGGTATAACTGCGCATCTCTTCTGAGATGCCGATGGCGGAACACGTTTTTCCTGAACCAAGACCATGGTATAACAATATACTTTTATAAGGGGTTTGGCCAGACATAAATCTTTTTACAAAATGCTGATGTGCTAATAAATCAAATTCGGGATTGGCACAAATAATATTGGACACATTTTTGATATCATGTTTGTCTGCAATTTCTCCGTCGAATGTTAAGTTTGTAAAATCCTTTTGAAGAGAGACTTGTTTTCCAAAGTAGGGGTTTTCTAAAGAAGGGTATAAAAAATCGGTCTTTGAATTCGGGGTTTTCAAATTGGCGTAGTACTCCTTCTTTTCCTTTTCTTTTAATTCGTCATTCTCTTTTCCATAATCTTCTGGATCTTCTTCTGCTTCTTCCATATCTTCTTTTAAAGAGTTACTTTCTTGAGCATGTTCTTCGGAAACTTCTTCTTCCGGAACATCTTCTTTTGGAACATTTGCATTTTCATCAATTTTCTTTTTGGGTGGTGTTTTAGATTCCAATTCTCCTTTATTTTTTCTCGTTTTTTTCTTTTTATGATTTTCAATTTCTTCATCCGTATAACACCCATCACCAAGTGGTTTGAATTTACGGGTTCCATTTGAACATTTGGATCTTTTGGGTTTTTTTGATTGTATCAAATCCATTATAGTTATGTATTATAATATAAACACACATTTTTTACCTAAATTGACACAAAGACCCTGAGTTGCATCTTTATAAACATTTGTTTTTTCATACAGTTTGAGTCAAAACACATCTAGCTTAGGCGTAGTTTGATAGGATCCAGTTTGACAAATGGTATAACGGCTCATAGGTTCCGCTTCGCTCATCCTTTTACCAACACTGTTTTCTTCAACAAAATATCAATGTTTGATAGCATCCGTTTTTTCTCTAAATTGTAAGTCCGAATGGACGCAATACAATCCACGTACGACTTCCATTGAATTTGACTAATTTCATTGGTTTCTTGGATTACAGACTCAACATTTTCAAAATCCATATAGGTCAAGAAATACTTGTGTTTATAAGACTTGTAATTTGACCCAAAAAAGATCTCCTCAAACGGCGAAATATTATTGATAATCTTGTTCTTTTCCAAAGTCATCCCAGTCTCTTCATTAAACTCGCGAATCGAACAGTCCAAATCTGTTTCATTGTAATTGCGTCGGCCTTTGGGAAATCCCCATTCTGGTTCTTCCCATTTGGTGGTTGATGCATCCACCAAATCTGCCAAAGTATATTGACCATTGATTCCAGTTTTCAATTGGTTAAATTTTTCCTTGGACGCATTTTCTTCGTTTTTAAAGTTAGAGAAGTTGGCCGGTTTTCCCCACACTAAAAACCAGATTTCTTCGAATTCCTTGGTTTTAAGCATCTCTTTCTCTTCATTTGTCATTTGGTAAATCATATTGTTAATATAATACTTGTTATAAACCGAATACTTGCCACGTATGAAATCAATGAGACCCAATGTGTGTTTTCGCCGTATCATCAAATACTCAATCGAATTGGTTTCTGGGTTTTTACGAAAAGCGACCACCCCATTACTCGTGATGGGGAGACAGCAATTATAAAACATATGACCCTTCTTTCCACAATTATTGCAATAAACGTTCATTCCTACTTGAATATAGTATCATTGTTTCTATATACTTTTAAATATGACAACCCGGTTGGATTCAAAAACATGGGGTCCGCATTATTGGTTTTTTATGATGACAGTTGCACTAACGTATCCCGATTTTCCAAATGATGTCACGAAACGCAAGTATTATGATTTTTATATGAATTTGCCGGTTTTTATCCCGGATGGAGAGATGTCAGGACGATTTAGCACAATGTTAGACAAATATCCATTAACGCCATATTTGGGGAGCAAAGATTCTCTAATTCGCTGGGTCAATTTTATCCAGAATAAATACAATGATTTATTGGGGAAACCGTCGGTCTCCTTGGACGAAGCGATGCAAGCATATTTTGACAATTACATACCAAAACCGGTTTATTTGCACCAGGAACTCAAAATACGCCGATACTATTTGCATGTGGCATTTATTTTGGGGTGTTTGGCGGTCATTTACTATTACTCTTAGGGTAAGGGACCGATGGTTCCCTTATGAACCCTCCTTTCTATGGTAATATTTCTCACCAAATATTATATTAATGTTTATTATATATGTTCTTTACTTATATAGAATATATATAAATGCGCATTGAGCTCGTCATTTTTGGAATAACCGCATTTTTAATTGCAAATGTATATACGGACGGCAAATATTGGAAGCTATTGCAAACCAACCAAAAATATTATAAAATGGCCGGAATTGCTTTAGGTGGCTTGATGTTATACGTCTTGTTCAAAAAATTTCCATCCAAAGCCACCGATATTATCCGCGGGTCCAACGAATACTTGAAATATTTGCCAGTAGACAAAGAAACCATGAGTGTTTTAAACCCCATCCTCGATTTCACCAAGAAGCAAAATATGTACAATGACAATGATGGTGGATTAATGCCAATTTTACCTATGGGTCAAGACCGTCAAGAGACCCGGATTATGAACTCGGGAAGAGCTGATGGTGTAACAAAAACCAAACGTTCCGTAAGCGAGACCAAGAAGAAATTCGTGGCAAGCAGACAAAACTGGAAATGCGAAGACTGTGGCGAACAATTGTCAGCATGGTTCGAGGTGGATCACAAAGTGAGGTTGGAGTATGGCGGAAGCAACCACGTAGATAATTTAGTGGCTTTGTGTAGAGAATGCCATGGACGCAAAACCACTATGGAGAACTTGTAAGTTAGGGGTATCAAAATAAAAGGAGGGGATAAGCGAAGCAAACAAAAGGGAACATAGTTCCCCTTATTAAAAGGAGGGGTTAAAGGGGAACGTAGTTCCCCTTATTATATCACAT
>Ga0255080_1000114_pt1 | contig 16550 bp, 42 predicted proteins | sample Colum_Atlam_RepC_FD_188467 | JGI IMG/M metagenome (GOLD analysis project Ga0255080, IMG submission 188467) | Freshwater microbial communities from Columbia River, Oregon, United States - Colum_Atlam_RepC_8h | ecosystem: Environmental > Aquatic > Freshwater > River | place: USA: Oregon...
GTTTGTTTATAGCTTGTTATGGTGGGATTGGTAAGGAAGTTAGTAACTAAATAACTTAGCAGATTTAACAAATGGGTTATGTTAAAACTTTGTTAATGGTTTGGTATAGTGTTCTAATTTACACAAAGGTTATTTATATTTGTGTATTAAATCGGGGATAACCCCACAAAACAAATAAAAATCAATAAAATGAAAATTGAATTAACAAAACAAGAGGCAGAAAAGTATTTTTACAATGCTTTATGTAATGGGCTAGGCTATTTTGAATCTTATGATATTGAATTAAAGTATGACGAACAAGAGTACAAAAAAGCAAAAAAAACTGCAAAAGCCGAAGACGGCGGAGAGGTTTGTCACGAAGATATTTTAATGCAAATGTTAAAAAATGGTAATACTTTACTAGCTGAAGACTTCAACGCAGACGAAACCTATACTTTGACTTTAGAAAGTATGTATTTTCAAATGAGTGAAGTTCCCGCAAATACTTTGCTTGAAATGATTAACGAAAGAGATGACGCAGATACTAGCGACATTATTTTACAAGTATGTTTCATAGGTGAACATACATACGGATAAATTTTAAGGGGGTGAAAATCCCCCTTTTTTTAAATTTTAGTAAAACTTTAACAAATCAAACTAGGCTATATTAATTTAATTAAATTAATTTTATATAACGGGGATAACCCCAAAAAACACAATAAAAAGTAAAAAAATGAAAATTACAAACTTAACAAGTAACAAAGGCAACACTATTGCCAATCAATTTGAAATTAGAAGCGAAACCGCTGTTTATTTTCAATCTTATCAAAGTATTATTGTAAAAATTGAAGGCGGAAAAACTTACCTTGATAGTCATTTTTGGGACTATTCAAAAACTACGGGGAAATATCGTAACCAATTTTTAGGCGAGGATAAAAAAGAAACCGAAAAGAAAATAAAAGAAGGTATTTATATTTTAACCAATTTAAACTAATTATTTATGAAAACTTTAGATATTAATGCTCGTGAATGGTTCGACAAAGTAAACGGGAATAGTTATTTTTCCGCTCAAATTGTGGTAGATTATGACCTACCCACATATAAAAAGTATTTTTTGCCTTTACAATATGGTTATGGAGATTCCTTCCAATGGCAAAGCCTTAAACACTTGCAAAATGTGGGAGAGATTGCCGACAATATTACCCACCTATGGCAGTTAAGGGATAACGGGGTAATTATTAGAACAAGCAAAAGAGATACCCTTAAAAGAGAACTAAAAGAAGAAAATTATTAAAATACCCCTAGTTTGGCGGAACTTAAAACCGCCTATTTTTAAACCTTTAATTTAATTATTATGAAATTGGAATCAATGACCTTTGAAGAAATTTACTTGATTTTTGTAAATGACTTTTTAACTATTCAAAAAATGGCGGAACACTACCAAGTAAATGAGGGACTCCTAGCCAATTGGATAAAATGCGGAAAGACTGCAAACAATACGAAGCCCGAAGAATGGGAAGAACTGCAAGATAAAATAAACGATTTATATTTTAATTTAATCTAATATGAAAAACTTATTTATTTATACCGCCTATGTATTAGGGTGTTTTATGTTTGGCTTGTTGGTTTGTTATTGTTGGCTAAATTAACATTTTAACAAGACATTAACAAGGCATTAACACTATTTTAACTAATGGCAATATAATTTTGTCCTATCAATTAAAAATAAAAATAATTATTATGAAATTAAAAGAATTTTTAGCCGAAAATGGCACGAGAAAAACCGCAGAGAAATTAATGGATTTAAGAGTATTAAATGTAATGGGTTTAAGTTACCACGACTTACCCGATAGTAATGAACTTTGGGATATTGTGGAAGAAATTGAAACCGAATTAATGGAAGAAAATTTCAGTATTGACAAGATTAAAGATATTCTAAAAGAAATTACGCCCGAATTTATAGAGGAACTTTGTTGGTAATTCTATTTTTCAAAAAGTTAAAAACTATTAAAGTATGCAAAAGATTAAAAAAATGCAGATGCAAATAAACAAACTTTTTAGCCTATTACAAGAGGGCAAGTATAAAAATAAGATTCCCTTAGAAAGGAAGATAGAAAAGCTCTATAATGACCTTAAAATTGAAAAGGAAAGGTATAATAAGGAAATGGAATCAAAATATTGGCAGAATGAGGCAACATATTAAAAAATTAACTAATAAAACTAAAAAATTATGAAAGTATTTAACACTAAGTTATTAAGTTCATCACCTAAATTGGAAGATGCTGAAAAAATGGTAAATAACTATTTTTATTCATGTAGCTACAAATTAATACCTTATCAAACTACTAATGGGACAAGCTACGATATTGTCGGAATCAAAGGTAAATTGGACAATTTTGTAGTAAAACATGAGAAAGGAAGGTATAAATTTTACGAAATAGAATTATCACATATTATTAAATTTCCTAACAAATTAAATGAAAAACTATGCAAATTGAACTAAAAAACTTTAGATTTTATGACCGCCTTAGCGAGGAAACTTTATGCTTTGTTGGGAATATATGGGTAAATGGCGTTAAATGTGGTTATGCTGAAAATTCGGGCAAAGGTGGTTGTTGTAGCTACCACCACGAGGGAACGGAATTAAGTAGGGAACTTATTAGAGATGCAGAAGGATTTTGTGAATCTAATGGGACTGCTTTGTATAATTATTTAGATGATTTAGCTTGTGAATTGGCAACAAAGAAAGAAAAAGATGCCATAGCTAAAAAATTAAATAAAGAAATGCAGAAAGCTATCTTAATTGGTATTGATGACGGCGCAGATATAACCTACCAAACAATTACTTTTAAATTGCCATTGAGGGATATGTGGGAAAAACACCCCGATTTTTTTAAGAAAACTCTAATTGAAAAACTAGATAAGTACAAGCCAAAGGGATATAGATTATTAAACACTAATATACCACAACAATTTTTAACCAATTAAATTAAATTTTATGAAACTAATTTCAAAAATATTAGAGCAAACCGATTATGATAGATATTTATTTTTAACATTTGAAAATGATGAAATAGTAGGCTTAAATTTTCATCAAGGCATTGGCGACCCATTAGATTATTATTTTGCTACACCTTGTCCACACTTGACCGAAATATATAGACGATTAACATATCAAAATGATAAGTATAAAAATAAAAATTGGGATATAAGAGTAAATAAAGCAATTTCAATTTATACTATGGCGTTTATATTTAATGAAGATGAAGAAGATTTTAAAACATATAAAAATGATGAAATAAAAACCGCATTGAACAATATTATTAAACAATTAAATTAAATTTTATGCAAGTATTACAAGCAAATGACGGCTTTTTATGGGCTGATGTTACCCATATAGCTGAAAGTTTATGGCGCAGTCAAGAATTTGAATTGTATGCCATATATGATGACCAAAGTGAACACCTATTATATAGGGAAAGCGAATTTGAAGGCGCTATGAGAGATAAATGTATTATAGCTATTGAATTATGCCCTATTGAAGAAATTAAACCCTTAAATTAAATTTTATGCAATTTACAATTACCCAAACTTGCGAAACTATTTTAGATATTGAAATAGTAAAAAAAGATGATAAATTTTATGCTAAAGTTAAAAGAGATTATTCTAGCTCTTTAGATGAGTATGAATGTTGGCTTGATGATGGGGAACTAATGACTGAACCCGTAAATAGTGATGAAGAATATGATGCCATTATTGAAACATTTTGTAGCTACATTAAGGAGAATAGTATTAGGTATGCTCGTATATGTGATAAATGTGGTAATGGTATGAATGAGGGGTATGTGGTGGAAGGTGGACAAGAATATTACTGCACTCCAAAATGTTTACACGAGGTTTATACACCAATGGAATGGCAAAATAGATTTAGTGATGAATGTACCGAAAATTATTGGACTGAATGGGACAATATTGGAAGTGAGTATTTTTTATTTAATAACCAATTAATCAATATATAATGAAATTTTTAACCCTTTATTATGACGATTTTGATAATATTAATTATTGGTACGATATATGCGACCAATTAAATGTACCACATAATACATTGATAATTGATATTGAATTAACTAAAATAAAGTATGCAGATGCAGAAGAAACAAACATTTTAACCAATATAAACTAAAAAACTATGAGAAAGAAAATTTTGAACGCCCAAGAACTTTATGATTATTTAACCGAATTGCAACATTATGGGATTAACCTTAATAAAATATCCTTGCATTACCGAACTGATGAAGATAGTGATGTTGAACTTATTGGTGGAGTATGTGAAGATACCTTTGATGCTGAAACCAATAACAAATTAGAATCTATTTTATTTTATAACCAATTAAACGACTAACTATGAAACAAGAATTTGATTTTTACATTGATGAAAGAGTAATGATATGGAATAGGCTAAAATTTAGTGTTGAAGCTGAAACATTGGAAGAAGCAAAAGATATGGCAATATTTATGGTAACCCAAGATAGGGAAGAAATTGACTTTTATGATTTTGAATTATTGCACGATACCTTGACTGAATTAGAGATAGAGGATAATGACGGCAATTCAACAATAGAACTTTATTGTGAAGAAGATACTGATTTAATTTATGAAAATGCAGATGCTGAAATTTTAACAAAACATTAACATTTTAAATTTTAACAAAACTTTAACAAGTTAACAAATTTTAACAAAACTTTAACTTTTCATTATTTTTTTTAACATTTCTTTAAGGATTGGCTATGTAACTTTGTAGTATTAAAAAACCAAAAAACTACAAGCTATGAAAAAATTTTATTACAATGACGGCGGAAGATTACAAGCGGGTTACAAAGGTCAAACGGGTGATTGCGTATGCAGAGCAATATGTATAGCTACGGGTAAACCTTACCAAGAAGTTTATGATGTACTTGCTAATGGTAATGCCACTCAAAAGAAAGGTAAAAGAGAAAGCAGTAAAGCGGGTAAGCGAACTGCATCAAAAGGTATTAGTGTTAAAAGAGATTGGTTTAAAAAGTATATGTATTCTCTTGGTTTTATTTGGACACCTACCATGTTTATTGGTCAAGGTTGCAAGACACACCTTAAAGCAGATGAATTACCATTTGGTATATTAATTTGTGCAGTCAGTAAACATTGGGTTGCTGTTATTGACGGCATAATAAATGATACTTATGATTGCTCAAGAGGTGGAACAAGATGCGTATATGGATATTACAGATTAAATAATAATTAAAAAACAAACTATGCTAAACAAAAGAAAAAGGTACACTGAACAAGACTTTGCTAAATTAGGATATAGCCAAGTTACTTTCCGAAATCAATTACCATATCAATTCTTTTTTATGAAAGAAAAAGATATATTAATATGCAAGAGAATACCCATTATAGGTATATATTCTGCTGATAATACTCAAGATAAATATAAAATTGTAAACTAAACACTATGAAAAGAAAACTAACTAGGTCGGAAGACTTAAAGCTAATGATTATTGAAAACTTTATTGAATGGTACACAAGTAGCGACAAGGAACGAGAGGAGATAAAGGAATGCGCCTTTGACTATGTTGATGAATGCCATTATAACGAACTTGAAGAATTAATTAAATTAAATTAAATATTTTTATTACCTTTATTTTACATAAACAACAAACAAACTATGAAAACAACAACTACCAATCTTTTTGCTACGGCAACAAAGGTTAAAGAAACCGCAAAGAAAACCGACAAAAAGGTTATTTCTAGCCCTATTTTGGGCAACAAAGTTCAAAGGTATGCAGAACTCAAACAACTAATAGATTCTGCTACGGGAGAGCTTAAAATGATTGAGGGAGATATTAAGGCAGTCGGGAAGGATTTATTTATGAAAGAATACCGACAACAACGCAGTACACCCGATAATTTTAAGATTCAAGATGAAACGGGCAATTCTTGTATGCTTATTGTAATGGATAAGTACACTATTGTAGATGAAGTTAAAGCTAATGTACTTGGTAATTATGATGGTTTATTAGCTGAAAATGTGGTTTACAAGTTTAATGCTGACCTTGTAGAGAAGTATGGGGCAGTATTAAGCGAACTTATCCTTAATAGTGCTGATATAGACGATATGGATAAAGGAAACTTAATTAGTGGAGAGAAAACCTTTTCAGTAGCTAAGGGAAGTATTGACCGCCTATTGCAGTATGATAACCCCGAACAAGTATTTGAATTGATTAACCCTATTGTAGCACTTAAAAAATAATTTTATGTATATTATTAAAGAAACTTTAATCTTTGTATTTGAGATGCTAAAATTCTTTTTTATTAGTGTCCCCCTTGCTTGTTGCGTTTACTTTACTGCACACCTTTATTTTGAAATTAAAAGACTATATCATGGAAAAAACAGCTAAAAAACTATTATGCGAAACAATGTTCAAGATGTTCAAGACTGATGCTTTGCCACATTTAGATATGGAAGATTTTATCGTAATGTGGAGAGCGTTAGCTGAAAAATGGGATTGCGATACTATGGACGAAGATTGGGAAGAATTTACCGAAGAAATTAACTGCATAGCGTCAAACCGAGAAAACTATTTTATTGAAGTATTTGAAAAACATTTTTAATGATACCCTATCTAAATTTTAACTACATATATCCACCCCGTCCCGAATTTAAGATACCACCTAGCGAACTATACAAGTTTGAAACGGGAGAATACGCAGTTCAGCCTAAGTATAACGGAACTTGTTGCATTGTCTTTACTGACGGGCAAGATGCTTATGTATATAACCGGCACAAACAACAACTATCCAATTATAGCAAAGATATAGACTTTAAAGGCTTAGCTCAATCCAATAATTGGTATGTATTTACGGGAGAGTATCTTAACAAGGGGAAGATGGGTGAGAATGGCACAAAAGAAAAAGACAAGTTTATTATATGGGATATTCTAGTATGGGACGGAATGTATTTGATAGGAGATACTTTAGTAAGCAGATTAGAACTATTGGAAAATGCCTTTCCTTGCCAAAGAGGAAGGATAGATAAGGAAGGATTGGAATTATACACCCACCTATGCTTAACCAATGTAAAAGGAGTATATAAAGCACCTACATACCTAAATAACTTTGATAAGCTATATGAGGATATAGTCAAGACTGATATGTATGAAGGTCTTGTATTGAAGAAATTGGAAAGTAAATTAGACTATGGCTTTCAAGAATTAAACAATCAAACATGGCAAGTAAAATGCCGTAAACCAACAAAAGTATATCATTTTTAAAAAAAAACTATGAAAAAGAAAAAAAACAAAACTAAAAAGAGAGAATTTGAATTTAGTACACTGACAAGTAAAAACGGATTCTTAGAAATTCTTGTAGCTGATTCTATAGGGATTAGTGTAAGAGATAATAAAGCCTTGTATGTTTCAGTCGGAGAATGGACTTACTACATTGACGATAGCACTAATGAACAAATTATTCACAAATTTAAAAGACATAATTAATTATGGAAAAAGAAACAACGACCCATTATTTGCATATGCAAGAAGATGGGCAATACATTACACTTAAACTACCTTTTACTATTTCTCCTAATGTAGGAGATTATGTTAGCTTTATTGACGAGATAGGTGAAACACAATTTTTGATGGTAAGTAAAAGATTATTTAATCAAGTGACAAACAATTTAGTAATAACATTAAAAAATATATAATATGATGCTATCCACTTGTTGCAGTTATCCTAGTAATACTGCTTATGAACTATGTCCCGATTGTAAAGAACATTGTGATTGGGAAAATATTGATGATGATGAATGGGAATCAAGAGATGAAGCTGATAACCAAATAGAACAAATAAAAATTAATAAAAACAATTAAAAACAACAATTATGGCAAAGTATGAATTAGTAAAAAAAACAGAGGTTGATGGAGAAGTATGGTATCATATTACAAAAGATGGCTACCATGTAAACGAAACTTTCACAAGGTATTTAGAAGAAGCGATTGAACTATTTGATAAATTTATAAAAGGTAAACCAACTGAACCTATTATTGAAATAATTAAAATACACGAAACTGATGAAGACTAAACAAATTAGTGTATTGGAATATTCTCAAAAAATAAATCCAGCTTATTTTAGAAAGAATAGGAAATATCCGACTATGCCAATAACAAGACATACCATCATGTATAGAATAAGAAACAATATGGAACTGCCCGAAGTAATACAATACAATAGAGTAGGGAAAGTTCATGTACTAATGGTAAATGCAAACTTTTAAATTAAACAAATGATAAACACTGAAGATATTTTGGGTAAACCTAGTGAGCCTAGTAGTTTTAGTACCTTTGGGGATTTTACTCCCTTTGAAAGGCAAATGATTATGGCTGAACTTTACCACAACGCTTGGTATGACCAAGAAAGATTTGAGGAAATGTATGACCTTTATAATCAATGGGCTAATAACCCCGTTAAGGAATGTAAATTTATAATCCCCGAAAATAATGATGATGAAAAATAAATATGAGATAGGACAGAACTATATTCTTAACTTAGAAAATGAGCAGTTAAGAGAAAGAATAAAAGAATTAGTCGCTCAATTTAATGAAATAAAAAAGAAATATGAATCCTCAGAAAGAGAAAGAATGGTACAAGACAAAAGGGAAGATGCAGTTATTTAGGGGTGAGGTTATGATAAGACAATATAATTTTTTTGATTCTTATAATCGTAGAAGAATATTACGAATATGGAAAGCTGAAATTAAACCTAATGGCATTGATGAGTATTATTTAATTATTAAACCAAATTTAGATTGAAAACACTTATTTATTTTGCTGTAATTATGGGTATTTACTTTTGGTTATTAACATCATTAAAAAGTAAACGAAAAGATTAATTTAGGGATATAACATCTATATCACCTTCGGGAAGTAAATCCATTTCTTTTATCATTACTACTTCCATGTTAACAAACTGATTGAGAACTTCAAGCAAAGACTCGGCATAGACCAATTTAGTTAGGTTTATGCCGTTTTTTTTGAAATATACTCGGTATGCTCTCATTTCGTGCCGTCTTGGAAGGGTTCGTGGTCGGGGGATTGGTCTATTCTTCTATACCCTTCTTGCCATAATATCTTGGTTAAGGTAACAGACTTTTTAATAACCATGTCCTCTGTGTCCTTTGGATTTAAGAGATGCAAAAGTTCATGGATTAAAACTTCAAGATGCTTCTTTGATTTTAGTCGGCTGTCAATTTCAATTATACCATCGCTTGAGGCTATGCCATAGGCTTGTTCCTTCCCTAGTTTGCGATATATAATTTTGATTCGTGCCATTTTAGATTCTTTTGAATATATATCCACCCGTATGATTTCTTCGCCCATTGATAACTGCTGATACTTTGGTAGCTTCCACACCAAAACTTTCGGCACAATGCCTTATACCCTCATACTTACCTAAATATACGCCGTTTTTAAACACTTGGATAAATCCCTTAAAGTTCTTACACTTTGCCCCCGTAATGCCAAAGGCGGGGTTCTTTTTGCCCTTCCTGTTGATTAATAGCTCCATCAAGGCTTCGCTATTCTTTCTACCTTTGTTAGCCTTACTTATTTTAGCTCTTGCTTCTGGACTATTGGGGATTCCTATCCTATACTTTCTTAATTTATCTTTTTGTTCTTCAGATAACTTTTTCCCAATTTGAGATAAAGACAATTTTCTTCTATGTTCGGGGGTAAAAATCCTATTTATTAACCCATCACCACCATCAGTCAAGTTGGCTAAAGTTCCATTCCCTAAATCAATCCTGCCATATAGTTTTATGAACTCAATCTCTTTTAATTTAGCCTCATCAAATGTAATACCATCCATTAAAATTTCAATTTCGTACTCTGATTTAGCAACTATTTTCTTCCAAAGTTCGCTTCTTCTAGCTCTTTCGTTTGCTCTTTTATTGGTCATATCACTCCCAATGCCTATATAAAAAGGTTCATTTTTATCAAGTCTAATATGTCTATAAACATATGCCATTAATGCAATTTACCATTAATTATCTGATAATTTTTAACCGTAAAATCCCCACTTGATTCAACTAATATATGAGCAAAGCCATGTTGAGAATTACTTACTAATGGACTATACGCGGGTCGCAATTCGCATAAACATCCTGTTGACCAACAACCAATTACATTGCCATCTAAATCTGTTTCGGGATGAAAACTTGCTCTGTGCAGATGCCCAACTATTACGCTTTGTTTAGCTCTTAAAAATGCGCCTCTTGCAGGGGATACCGGTACAAATATTCCCTTAAAAATGTGATGCCCATGAGTAATAGATAACTTGCCAGCTTTTACCAATATGGTATCATCTAATATTTGTATTTTTTGTTCATTAAGTTGCAATCTTTCTTCTAAATGAAAATATGGGTCATCCCAAATTTCCCTAACCTTTTGTTCTAAAAATTTTTCCCATCTTATACAATGATTCCCTTTTAACCAATAAATAGACGCTACGGGAAATAAATTTCGTAATTGGATTAAAAATTCTTTAGTAGCATCAAACTCTTGTTTAACACTTCTTTTTTTCATATCTTTTTCAAATCTACTTACTTGGCTATTGTCTATTAAATCACCATTAATAAATATGGTATTGACTTTATGCTCTTTACCATAAGACAAAGCTATTGTAATAGCATCTATGTCATGATAAGGAATATGCAAATCTGATATTAAAAGGATATTATTACAAGCTAAAGGAAGTTTAAATGGTTCTCTTTTTTCTTGATAGCTTTGTGGTAAATTATACGGATTGTATGGTCTTGCTTCCGCTTTATAAAATTCACTATTTTTTACAGATGGTTTTCTAAGGTAATTACCATTTTTACCTTCAATGTATCTTAAAGATGACCTAGCTCGTTCTTCACTTATGAATGATAGATTATTTTCTGCGTACATTATCCTAGCTAATTTCTTAGTAGGCATATCAGGGTGTTTGGTTCGGTAGTTTCTTGCAATTAGGCTGTTCCCGTTGATAGATGACATATATTTTATTTGTATGGAGAATAGTGTGGTTTTCCATCAACTCTAGTCGCCTTTAAAATTTGTTTTCTTTGCTTACCGGTACTTTCGTAAGAAACATGAACCCAATCTGGGTTTTCATTGGTACCAAACTCCCAAATTAATTGGTCAAATTCTAAATTATCCTTAATGTAATTAAATACCATTTTATTGGTAACCCCATTTGCACTACCATCCATATCCAAATCTACGGCTTCACCTGTGCTATGCTGTGATGTGGCTGATGCCCCTTTCGTACAAGCATTCAGTTCTTTAGACCTATAGCCTGAACTAATGTGTATAGGGCAACGGAAATGATTTCTTATTTTTTCAAATACATTTTCTGCTAACAATTTAAAGTTAGCTATATGTTCTTCTGTTGGCATATTTGATATGCCTTGACGCTTGGCAGTTTCGCTACGAATTACTTCGGCTAAATCGAGATGTTCTGAAAGTTTCATATTATCTTATTTGGATGTAAAAAAAACATATTAAAACTGCCCATAAAAATGTAGCAAAAATAAATACTTTTTCTTCGTAATCTTTTTGTTTATTATGCTTCATTTTTCTTCCATATTTTTTCAGCTGCGGTTAAACCTAGGCAAGCTGCTGCTAATCCAGCAATAGCATAAACAAGAGCTTCAGAAGGAGCTTTGTTTAATTCGCTAAAAGAATTATGATATGTTGTAATGCATAAAGTTATAGTGCAAATAAAACCACACAATCTCTTCATGCTTAATCTATTATTATCTTCAGTAAAAAATTGTTTCATTTTAATTTATTTTTATATTCTAATACTGCTAATCTTTGTTTAATTTCTGCTCTTTCTGTTGCTGCTGTTTCTTTTATATTAGTCATTCTTTCAACTATTTCCATCTTCATATCTGCTCTGCTTTGTGCTGCTGCCGACCTAATAGCCTCCATTTCAATTGTTGTTCCTTGTGGTGGGATAGCTTTATTTTCAGCATTTACTACAACTGCAACTTTATTATTTAACACAGTTATCTGGTTGTTTAAAGTGCTTACTTGAGTAAGTAACCATCCAATAGCAGAAACGCAAATAGGCAATAAGACAAAGACTAGCTTTTCAACTAATCCACTCTTGCTTTGGTTTGCAGCTAATTGATTTGATATTTCCTCTTGTGTCATTATTTTTTAGGTGTTTTTGGTTTCACAGATTTAGCTTTTGGCTTTACTGCTACTACTTTTTTTTTCTTAAAAAAACTTATGATTTTATTTATTAACTTTTTCATTTAAAATAATTTTTTATATAAGCCTAAGCTTATTTGATTTGTGGTAAAATTGAGGATGTAAACCTCATTTTGTTTCTTGTAATTTAAACCAACTCCTACGCCTATCTTATTATCAAGGCGTCTAATATCACCTATTAGCCCTATAAAAAGCTCATTCTTAGGCTTGTGGTAGATATCGTTGGTAATTGTGATGGTTTTTTCGGAAAGATTGGCTACATATGACCTTCCTATGATTCTATTTTGTGTAATAGTATCTTGAATATATACGCTGTTATCTGCATTTATCTGTAAAGTATCTGAATAAGCCTTGATTGTATTGTAGTCATTGACAATGTAAGTAGTGTCATGTACTTCATCAATTTGGTAGAGAGTATCTAAAACTACAAAAGGGATGTCATTCCCTTTCTTGTATTTTTTTATTGTATCGTGCTTTATTATTGTGTCTATTTTGGTGATAACTTTAGTACCACCTCCTCCATTATTAGGGGCTAAAACAAAAAATAGCACCACAACGATAAGTGCTAATATTAATATGTTTTTAATTGTTGCCACGCTTTTTTTCCTTATGCTTAAAATAATAATACCTTAACGCTACCGAACCAGAACAAATACCAATTATACTAGCAAGTAAGCTAACATATGGTTGAATTGCAGTTATAGATACAGCAGCACTTAATAAACTTACAGATGCAGATACGTCAGCTAATGTGTTATTTCCCATGTCAAATTTTTACCAAATATAGCCAATAATTAAATAAATTTACTTATATTGTCCACTTTTTTTCCGGACAAGCGTTTGCTCCCACCGGTGAGAACACTTTAGCACTCGTAGTACAGCCACATTTACCACAATAATCGCGTATAGTAGATTGCACCCAAAACTCACAATTAGCACATATTCCAAGCCTTTGTTCAGCTATTATCTTTTGTTCTTCTGTTGGATTAAAAGCAGTCGCATAGGATATTAAAATCTCTTTTACTTTGTTCATTTTTTAAAATATTTTTTGTAGTAGTTTTCGTTAAATTTAAAAGCATTTATATTAATGTACTTGTAGTATTTATCGTAGGTATCTTCTAATTCTTTTGATGTTATTGGTTTTAATGGTTCTGTTGGGATATCGCCCGATGCTTTTTTATGATTTTCAAAATTATCTGGGTTATCTATATCACCACTTTGTTTATGCCCAGCTACCTCTGACGGGTCGCCCCAATTAAAGCAATATGATGGCAAATAATCTTTATTATGCTCATCTAATTGACCTTCATCTCTTAGCTTAGTGTACCAACTTAAACCTTCAAATCCTGTTTTATCCACCCTAAAGCCTATCTCCCTTATTCTATCCATTTTAACAATAACACTAGCTTCCATTGTATTCATTACTAATTCAAGCTTCTCTTGGGTGGCAAAAAAACTTTTCTCTGGCTTCCATGCATCTTTACCATTAGCTTCTATGCCATCTACTGCTTGTTCTAAATGCCAAGGAAGGTAAATATCGTCATCATCAGCTAGCATAAAATAATCACCTGTTGCATGAGTAACTGCATCTCTACATATTTGACCTCTATTTTCGTATGGATTACCGGTTAGATAGTCTATGCCATTATTGATTACAATTACTGCTGGGTCTTGAAAAGCTAATTCATACGGATTCTCTTTGTCAGTATTAAATATTATTAACTCTTTATTAGGATAGCTTTGAGCATAAAATTGTGATAATATTCTTCTAACACAAAAATATCTTCTGTAGCTAGTACAAACAAAACTTACTTTTTTCATCTTGTATAATAATTTACTTTTTCATTAGGAGAATATGGTATGGTTGCGTGGTTTTGCAAAAAATAGTCTTGAAAATAATTCATACTTTTTCTTTTTTCTACCCCTTCTTTTGTGGCATATCTTAAATGCCTCATACAATATTCAGTTTCATGCCTCTTCAAATCACAACACGCTTCGTTAAATCCATCACTCCCTACAAAACCTATATCAAATCTATGTTTTACTGCTTTAAAATGCGGACCAATTGGATATCCTGTTCTTATTTCAATAATATCATTTTCACTTCCAAAACATTCAATAAAATAAAGTCTTATAGTTTCTGCATTTTTTTCATCAGCGTCTATTAATATATCCAATATATTATCTGGCAATAAATCATCAGCATCTGGATATAAAACCCAATCATATTGTACGTCTATAGTTTTATACAAATCATGTAAACTTTCATTGTTTTTAAACGCCCATCCCGTCATATAATCATTTTCACTATCAGTTATTTTATATGGTTTATTTAAGTTTTGTATATACTCTATTATATCATCATCTATATTGCCAATTTTTAAAAAATACAAATAAGAAACCTTATCAGCCAATCTTGTAATTGACAATTTCATTAAGTCTTTACCGACTTTTTCTTGGTCTATTTCGGCTAATCTCATCATTCCTGCAACTTTCATTTTTTTATTTTTTAGCGTATAAAACTCCTTGCTCATCTGAATTACAATCCATTAATTGAATCTCTTCAATATAATCAAACCCCCATACAGCAAATCTATTAATTAGCATGTTTTTTAAATCTGCACTATGATATTCTATTGCGAACTCTTTTACATTATGAAGATTCTCTATATCTTTAAAATGTATTTCGGCACCTTCAATATCAGATTTTATAACTTGAGGATTATATTCATTAATTAATTTTAGTAACCTTTCTTTAGAATTTACTTCTCCACCAGAATAAATGAAATTAATATCTTCAGATGTTTCATTCCCTAAGTCAACACCAATTACTTGTTTTGCACCATTTTGTAAAAACCAATCATAGGTAGAAATTGTAGAATGAAATTTACCGCATCCTAAATCTAATACAATTTTGTCTTTAAAGTTAATAAACCCCCAATGATTATCTGGCTCTTCACTTGTTATATGTTTCATGATAAAACGGATTTTTTTTCTAGTTTTTGAATAATTTCATAATATTTTTTAGATGCAGTGCCTTCTTTAATTTCCAAATTTTTATTATAAGGAAGCTCATTCATGTAAAGTGCTTTATAAAATAATCCGCCTGCTGCGTCTGTGACTCCGGCATTGTGGAAAATATTTAATCTATCCCAATCGGCTTCTGTACTTGTTGCCCATGCAAATTCTAAATCGGGGTGGCAAACACTTTCGTAGCCTAGTTTCCAGCCATTCCAAAGTACAGCCCACATATCACTACACCATATTTGTAGTTCATGGTATGTTGGATTTGCTGCTTTCTTTTCGTTATTGATGTCAGTAATTTCTTTGAATAATCTCTCACAATCTTTTTCTACATTAGCCCAAAATTGAGCGTTAATTCCTTTCATTAAGTATTGAGCGCCTATTGCATTGAGTTCGTTATCTTTTACTAATTGCTTGTCTATGTCTACTATCTCGCACATTTTATCTAATATGTCTTCTCCCTTGGAAATTATGTAGTCGTGTCCTATGTACCATCTGCAATCACTTCCGTACCATTTATTATCTTGAAGATATTGTTCCCAATTTATTGGTTTGGTAAATACGATATCGCAGTCATGATAAAGTACGGCTTCATTCTCTATTTCCGGATACTTTGTAAAGTGTTGCTTTAATATGTTGGGACGGATGGAAGAAATGTAATGTCTGGTTTCTCTAGTGTCATCATAAAAAAAGAATCTAGCAGGATAGCCATTAGCTAACTTTTGCCATTCTTCGGGTACTTCTTCGGTTTGCTTCCAACAAACGATGTCTACTTGGTTTAAATTGATACCCATCTCAATAAAATTGCTAAGAAGCACCTCAACTTGCCATGCGTAATACTTTATAGCCGGAGATGCTGATACAAATCTAAGGTTCATGCTTTTTTAGCAAAGTTATTTAATTAAATTAATAAACCTAATATTCTTTGTAAGATTTTTCTTCGGTTAGTTCTGAGCCGTATTTTGTATTGATTTGTTTTTTGATGATGGCTCTGACATCGTTTAATTGGTAAACCTCCCGAGCTAGTTCTACGAACTTCTCTCCAAAGTCTTTTTTATGTTCGTGTTCCCTTAGATGGTCTTCTACTGCCCATAGTTTTTTATTTATGGAATATAGCTCTTGGACTAATGGGTCTATTAAAATGACTGAGTGTTTCTTGTGGAGGGCGTTTTTTACCATTTTCCACTCTTTATCTATGTTTATAAGCTTTTCTGTATCGTGTATTAAAAGCTTTTTTATGGTTAGGATG
>Ga0255080_1000127_pt1 | contig 15631 bp, 14 predicted proteins | sample Colum_Atlam_RepC_FD_188467 | JGI IMG/M metagenome (GOLD analysis project Ga0255080, IMG submission 188467) | Freshwater microbial communities from Columbia River, Oregon, United States - Colum_Atlam_RepC_8h | ecosystem: Environmental > Aquatic > Freshwater > River | place: USA: Oregon...
TTGCTTTATAATTTTTTTAACGAAAAAAAATAAATCGTAAAATTGAATATTTTTGGTTTGTTATAATGAATTGCATAATAACAAAAAATGGAAAAGAAATTAAACTCAAAATCAGAAGAATTCATCACTAGATTCAAGGATAGCATTCGCACCAAAGCAATCGACTTGAAATTTGGTGAAAAAGACAAAATCAATGAACTTCTTGAATACGTATATGAATACGAACGCTTACTATTTAGTAAAGATGACCTGTCAAAGAGAAAGCGTATTCAAAATTCCATCCCTACACAAAATCGTTGCAACGCAAAGCGTGCCGACAACAAACAATGCACACGCAAACGCAAAGACGGATTTGAATTTTGCGGGACACATTCGAAGGGCGCACCTCACGGTTTGGCAGACGATGTTTGTGGAGTTTGTACCAAAAAAATTGATGTAGTAGCCACTAATATTATGGGAATCGTTTATTATATTGATAAATTCAACAACGTCTATAAGACAGAAGATATTTTAGAAGGGAAAGTTGATCCCGCAATCATCGCTAAAGCTAAGATAATCAATGGTAAAACGTGCATTCCCGACATGGGATTAATGGGTTAATCATCCTTGTTGATCGTTCGCTTAATCGTTTCTTTAACAGTTTCTTCACGATTGTCCATTATAAATTTATTCATTTCTAGTGCCTGAGATATATCGCCTTCATAATACTTTGACAATATAGTTACTAGATTTTTTTTGGTGATTGGTTTTTTAACAGTGGTCTGCGAAAACACCAATTTTCCATCTTTTATGTCAAACTCATCAATTTCATTTTCTTTCATTGTTTTCATCAAGTTTTGTGATATTTTTTTTAACTTTTCTTTGCGAACTCGGAGCTCTTTATTGATGTTGCGAATATCATTGTCAATCGTTATCCATTCTTTTATTATTTTAACAACCTCTGCTTGTGATGACATTTATATTATTTGGGTTTATTATATTTTTACTTTTATTTCATTTTTATAGATAACATATTCGGAATTGGTGTCAAACCTTTTTCTTTTTAAATATATATATTTCATTATAATGATGTTTAGTCATGTTCATAAAAAAACAGCAAGATCCTCTTATGAACAACCACAACAACAAGTAGCTATGCCGATAAAAATGCAATTTGCATATCGACAAGTTCCACTACAAACAGTTGCCAAACCAGTAACCCACGTTGTTGATGCTAACCCTTTACCTAAAATGAAATGGGGAAAACCAATTTGGACATTTTTTCACGTTATGGCGCAAAAAATGAAACCCGAGTACTTTAATTTGGTGATCAAGGATTTTTTAAGATTCATATTGTTGATTTGTGGAACATTGCCATGTCCGGTATGTTCTGCTCATGCCACCGAATATATGCGCGCAATTAATTTAAATAATATGCGTTGCAAAGAAGACTTGATTCAATTATTTTACAACTTTCATAATGTGGTAAATCAGCGGAAAGGATACGCTGTTTTACAAAAAGACCAAATTCCACAATACGAAACTGCCAATACAGTTATTGCTATTAAAGACTTTGTTCGTGCGTTTGAAGATAAATCCAGGGCAATGAAGCTCATGGCAGATGATTTATCCAGAGCACGGATTTCAAGCCAATTTAAGTTTTGGATTAATGAAAATATTAAGTATTTTGACCCTTAGGAAACAACTTGTCCAGTTCTCTTAATTTTGCATTTGTACATACCTTTGGTAACACCGCACTTGGATCCCGTATCTTCCTGCGGTATCATCTGGTTTTTCTTTCCAATAATAACCGCCCACAATACACCACTAAATACACCAATTATCAGAGGAATTACCACCATTTCTTCTGCACAGCTATTAAAATTATACACAATGTCGATAAAAACAAGAATTGTTACCATCGCAATTAATAACGCATTTTTGACAACAAGTTTGTTTGTGACAATTACGTAAATGAAATATCCAAAAATAAAGGAAATTGTATGCGTACTCAAAGGCAAATATGATAATACACTATTATTTATTGTTAATAAACTGCACTCCATCATTTTTGCCATTTTGCCATTTTCATTGCCATTTTCATCTCTCAATACATCATTTTTAATAAAATCCGTATGTGAAATTATAATTGTAATGAGTGATGTTACCATGATTCCAACTAACAGTAAAAATCCAGAAAATTCACCTGAAAATAAGGATGATATAACCAAGAAAGCCACAATTATAAATGGCATCATCCTGTAAATTAAAATAAAAAATTCTTTAAAATCCATTATATATTATAGACTGGATAATTTATAATACAAAAGAGTATAAACATATTTTGATTAATATAACTAAACCATGGGAATTCCGTCTTACTTTTCTTACATTATCCGAAATCATATGAATATTTTAAAAAAATTCAATATGCAAACACACCAGTTTCAAAATCTGTACCTTGATTCCAATTCAATCATTTACGACTCCATCCGGGAAATTGACAAGGCTGGTAAAATGAAACCTGTTGCGTCAGACAATTACAAAAATATTTCAGCAATGGTATGTACTAAATTACAAAAATACATTGATGAAATACGTCCATCAAACACTGTTTATATAGCGTTTGATGGTGTTGCGCCTCTTGCTAAAATGAAACAGCAAAGAACACGGCGCTACCGATCCGCCTTCATGGAGAAGCATGGGATTGTTCCCAAAAGTGCATTTAGCTCTTGTTTAATAACACCTGGAACAGAATTTATGGATTTTTTATCAAAATATGTAAATAACCATTTTGGGAAAAATAGCAAAGTAATTGTTTCTGCTTCTGACGTACCTGGCGAAGGCGAACATAAATTGTTCCAATACATTCGTGAAAATCCGGAAAAACACATGGATCAGAACACGGTGATTTATGGATTAGATGCTGACCTGCTTATGTTATCAATATTCAATAATCGTGCATCAAACTTGTTTGTGTATAGAGAAGCACCTGAATTTGCAAAAAGTCTGAATGCTGAACTGGAAAACGGCGCGTCTTATATTTTGGACATAAACCAGTTGTGTGATTCTATATTGTCCGAAATGGATTGTAAAATCCAACATACTGACCGTATTTACGATTACGCATTTCTTTGCTTTATGTTGGGGAATGATTTTTTGCCTCACTTTCCGGCATTGAATATCCGAACCAATGGAATATACAATTTATTGACTGCATACAAGGAAACTGTTGGTTCTTTGCAAAATACATTTATTATTGCGAATGGAGAGATACAATGGGCGCAATTTGATAAAGTGGTTCAGTGGATGGCCAAAAGAGAGGAGGAATGGATTCGTGCTGAATATATAAAACGGGGTGAAATACGGTTGAGTACCAGTGGAGATAAAGAATCAGTTTTCAATAATGCACCACTGATTTATAGAGAAGTTGAACATTATATAAATCCTACCCAACGAAAGTGGCAAAACCGATATTATAATGTACTTATCGATTCGTGTGTATCTGTTGAAAAAGTTTGCACAAATTACTATGAAGGATTGGAGTGGGTTTATAATTATTATACGGGAGAATGCACCGACTGGCGATGGAAATATGAATATGATTATCCACCATTATTAATTGATATGAATGGAGGTGTAAAAAATAAAGGAACAAAAAAAAGAAATAATTCATTAAAACCATTTCATCCAAAAACTCAACTTGCATATGTATTGCCTCCGCAGTATTTGGATTTGGATGATTCTGAGAGAGATAAAATATATTACAAATTTGACGGAGAATTTAAATGGGCATATTGCAGATATTTATGGGAAGGACATCTTGTATTGGAGGATATGTCAGTAGAAGAGATGGAGAGAAAAGATAAGACATGGAATAAATAAATGAAGCAAAGACCTTGGTTTCATAAGGGAAAGGTCAAAGGAAAACCGTAGGTTTTCTTTCTAAAAGAGAGAGAAGTGAAGTGAAAAAGATGCAATTCCCCAGTGTGGGAGTGGTGTAAAATGTGATTAATTAAATGTGAAAATGTGTAAGTGAATAGTGAATAGTGAGTTGTTTATTTTGGTTTGGTGTTCTTGGCTCGTACCTTTTTTTGAGCAGTTTGAGTGGGAAGATCGTGTGTTTCAGTAGGTGTGTGAGTATGTGTTTCAGTAGGTGTGACCAAATGAGTAACACTAGCATGAGCATCATCTGTATTCTTGACCTTCTTGGCACGGGTCTTCTTGGGAACATCGGGTGTGTCAGCGATTGTGTCAGCGGTTGAGTGAGTGGTTGTGTCAGCGATTGTGTCAGCGGTTGAGTGAGCGGTTGTGTCAGCGATTGTGTCAGCGATTGTGTCAGCGATTGTGTCAGCGGTTGTGTCAGCGATTGTGTCAGCGATTGTGTCAGCGATTGTGTCAGCGGTTGTGTCAGCGATTGTGTCAGCGATTGTGTCAGCGGGAACATCATCGGTATTCTTGACCTTCTTGGCACGGGTCTTCTTGGGAACAGCGGGTGTGTCAGTGGTTCTAGCAAGTGTGACCAAATCAGTGACAATAGCATCAGCATCATCGGTCTTCTTGACCTTCTTGGCGCGAGTCTTCTTGGGTTTTGCAGAATTAATGAGTTGTTTGCGCAATTCATTAATGGTGTTGTCTTGATTGCCGTTTTCAACAACGTCATTAACAATTGAGACGATTTCTTCAATTGATTTATCCAAAAATAGTTTGCTAACAATACTGTCATCATTGTTAGCAGTGGCCGTGGTCAAAACAAAATGGGCGAACTTCAAATAGCCCATGATCTTCTTGGGGATGGCCTTGAGAACAGGCTTCTTCTTGGTCTCAACAACAACAGTGTTATCAAGGATTTGTTCAGTAATAGGAGAATTCATTTTAACGAAAGTTTGGTTTGCGAGTGAATATATTTTATAATTTATATCTTTTGTAAAAATACAAAAAAAGTTTTCAATTTTTAGGGGAACCATGGTTCCCCTATGACCCCTCCTTCAAAAATAAAAAGCTTTTCACTAAAGAAAACCTACGGTTCAACAAGTTTACGCCTTTGACCTTTCCCTTTTCTCTAAAGAAAACCTACAAACATTTTGGATGATAAGTTGGAAAGTATTTTATACCGGTGAAGATTTATACCGGTGAAGATTTAAAATGGGACACCCCGCAGGGGTGTCATTTCAAATCGTTACCGATACCGCGCCATTAAAGAATTAAAATGTCCCATTTTAATTCTTCAATGGTGTAAAATGGGACACCCCGTAGGGGTGTCATTTCAAATCATTACCGATACTGCGCCATCTGAGAAATAAAATGGGACATTTTATTTCTTCAATTGTGTAAAGCTAATCTACGGTTAGCTTTTGAACCTTCCCTTATGTTACTTCCTTTAAGTATGGGATTATAAGGGAAGGACGAGTTCCCTTAGTTGCATAGTGCAAAACCTTTTTCTCTACACATTCAAAAATAAAAACCCATAAATATTCTGGATGATAATTTGGAAAATATTTTGGAACATAGTCTCATAGATCCTTTTTCAAAAATTACAGGATGCAGAGAAGAACCCTTTTTATCTAAAGAAAACCTACGGTTCAACAAGTTTACGCCTTTTCTCTACACATTCGAAAATAAAAACCTATAAACATTTTGGATGATAAGTTTCATAGTACCTCGCTTTAATCGGAGGCTCACCTTAAGGGAAGGGGTTATTAAGCCGTCGGCTTCGCCTTAGGGGACGGAAGTGAAGCTGAATCCGTAGGTTTCCCTTAATAAAAAACCATAAACATTTTGGATGATAACTTGGAAAACATTTTGGAATATATAGAGAAGAACCCCCTTTTCTTTGCATGACCGAGTACTCAATACCCCACTCATTTCTCGATATCGATAAATGTCTCTGCATATATGTAGGTAAATATAATGATGAGAAACAGGAGGACCGAATGGAGGAGGACCGAATGGGGGAGGACCGAAGGTCCGACCTTTATTGTCCGGTTTATTTGTCCGGTTTATCAAACAAATGTACGGTTGCATACTACAAAACCCTTTTCTCTGCATATTCAAAAATAAAAACCCATAAATATTTTGGATGATAACTTGGAAAACATTTTGGAACATGGTCTCATATAACCCTTTTCAAAAATTACAGGATGCAGTGAAGAAGGGAAAGGTCAAAGGCGTAGGACACGTAGTTCCTTTAAAAGGTCACTACTCAATACCCTACTCATTTATCGATATCAATAAAAATACCCCTACATATATGTAGGGCATAATCCAATCCAATGACTTTTGATCTTTGGTCCGGATTACATGTCCGGATTATAAAGTTGTTGTGTAGATGCATGGATGATAAACCCCTGTATAAACCCTTTCTCTGCAACTCTGAAAATAAAAACCTATAAATATTTTGGATGATAACTTGGAAAACATTTTAATGCATGGTGTCATAGATCCCTTTTCAAAAATTACAGGGTGAAAAAGATGTATTCAAAAACCCTTATTTTTCACCTTTTTAACCACTTGTCTACACACTACCCAAAATAAACCCCAAAAATAAATGGATGATAATTTGGAAAACTTTTGAAAACGATGTTTCATACAGTGGTTCGCTTAGACCAAGTACTCAATACCCCACTCATTTCTCGATATCGATATATATATATATGGAATATTTGGTATGAAATAACCTACATGCATATGGATGGATCACAGAGACTACTTGACACAACTTGTTGAATTGTCCGGATTACAAGTCCGGTATAAATGACTGGGTTAAAAAAAGGAACAATAGTTTAATTTAAATAATACACAATACAATTTGATAATACAATTCAATACATATACTGGTAGAGATCTTGCCACACGAGTAAATCATCAACTTGGTTATACACCTTCAACTCATTACAACAATCGATAGTGCTGACAAGTGGGTTATGGCATGCAAGGTTCTTTCTCGGATAACTGCGAACATGCCTGCGACAGTAATTGGAGTTTCTGCAGAAACATGTATTGCACACACATTGGATTGATTCGATATTGTAAATTTCATCAACTACATAATACTCAAATGGTGCATGCGTAAGTTCCGAAGAACAATCGTCACATGGATGCTTGGGGACGCCAATAAAATATGGATGATCGAGAGACGCGTTCTCACATATCAAACAATCACCGTTTTTGATTGTGTGAATACAATCATGTCCGTAGTCTTCAATTCCCGCACGACATCTCTCCGAACAATATGGACGGAACTCCTCAGCTGTTCGCTGTTCGTTGTATTTGCCACAGCAATGGCATTGTTGGCTATAATATACGGCATCCTTTGCAGTTATCTTCATTTGATCGGCGTACATCTTAAGTTTTTGAAAACTATATTGGCAAAATGCTGTTCCCAATTCATCATTGAATTGGGTAACTTCTTGGAGAAAATCGGGCACAGGGATCGTTTTGTCATTGTGAAAGTTGCCCACCTGAAGACAACGGTCGGAACAAAATGTCTTACTCAGCCAGGGACCGTCCCAACTATCAGTACCGCAACAATGACACATAGACTCTTTGTTGCAAATTAAGCAACTGTCGCCCCGGAAACAAGGCAATCCGAGTTCTTCCACATGGTTATGGCAACCTCCACTGCAGTATTCACCTGCGAATGTCTCTAGTTGTTCGTTGCAACAGTGGCACGTCTGGATGTATTCAATCACTTCTTCTGTTGTAACACCATTGTGTTCGGTAAGACCGTAGTGTTCTCTGTAATTTGTAAATTTTTCTAAGTCTTCTTGGGGATAGTGCGTTCCGTATAACGCATTGAACCGGTCGGCTTCGCAAAATAATTCGCGACTGCTCTCCAATGACGGCATCTCTAACTCATCAACAATTAAATTGTCAAAGTTAAATTGAGGGTCGTCGTCATATTCTGGTTTCCATTCGCAAGTGAGGCGCGACTCAGAAACCAATGTTTCATCTGATAAATCAGGATTAGTGAATTCTTGATTCGAATTCATTGTCGTTGTATAAATATTAGGTTTTTATTTTATGTCTTTCGTAAAAATACAAAAAAAGATTTCATTTTTTTGACGGTTCTGAATTTGATTTTGAAAACAAAAAATATATGCCCCCAACACATTCGCATATATGCGTCGCACCCAACCACATTAAACTACTAATGATGCGTCCGTCCGATTATCGAAATATTGAAAGATTTTTAGGGGGGGGTGTTCCAAACGATTGAACTTGATAATTCACTTTTTTAGAACACACTATGTTTTTGGTTTTGACTCAAATGGAACCCATTTATTTTGTCAAAGGTTTTTAATTATTTTCACAAATTTGCATTCATTACGATAATTCTAATATTCGCCACAATTTAAATATGCCATTAGAGCCCTACAGTTCTCATACTTGCACACGACAAAACACGCCTCCATATGTTCCATATTCAAATTTTATACCCGTTTTATATTTAATAGTCAAACACCACCATCTATATTAGATAGCAACGCCTATTAAATTAATATTAGTCGCCCATTGTCCCCGTGATATGTGCCCCTGGATCTATACGCAACTCCGTTTCCAGAATGAACGTATTTCAATCACATACATATTCCTGTTTGATATATGCCCCTGGATCTATACGCAACTCCGTTTCCAGAATGAACGTATTTCAATCACATACATATTCCTGTTTGATATATGCCCCTACCTCACTCCGCATATATCCGTCACATACTCCGAGTTGACTAATTATGTGCCCGTTTTAATATTGTTCTTTTTTTGATCCCATACTCTAGGATTCGAACCCTTGTACAAACGATCTGACTAACCTAATGAGCCAGAACACCAAACCAATCTGACTAACCTAATGAGCCAGAACACCAAACCAATCTGACTAACCTAATGAGCCAGAACCAAACATCTGCCAAAATACGCACATTTATAAATCAAAATGTGTCTATTGAACCTTTATCACTATTAATAAAAAATTGAACTCTTTTTTTGTATTTATATGGAAGACATTAAATATAAAAACTGTATTCATAGCACAACCGATTATTATTATAAAATGCAATCCAACAACGATATGGTAATTGACCATCAGGTAAGTGATCATCAGGTAAGTGATGACATGGATATTGACCATGTTGTTGATGACGCCATGCATATCGACGAACTCAATGTGGATCATGCCATGCATATCGACGAACTCAATGTGGATGATCATGCCATGGACCTTGATGAAGTCGTTGATAATGAGATATACATCGAAATCCCTGAAGGCGCGCGTATCCGTTTCGTTATTGAAAACGGTGTTCGATACCTTGTTCTTACTAATGTATAAATTCTTGTATAAATTATTGTATAAATTCTTAACTTAAATATAAAACAAAAAATCCGTCCAGTGTGACGTTTTTTATTTTTTATTGAATGACTATAAACTCAATGTCCCACTCATTTCTTGTTATCGATATACATTGGTTATAAAAAATAAAAGCAATGAAATGAATATTAGGGAACTCGTTATTACTTATAAAGATTAAAATCTAACCATGGGTTATAGAGTTTTGCAATTACTTGCATTAACCCCGTATATAAAAAATTTATTATTTTGTAATTCTTGAATTGATTTTTTTTTAGAAATAATTTTTCCGCTTTTGTGAATTATTAATTCAGACTTGGTTAAACAACCGGAAGTTTGGAATGCAATTCCATCCCAAACCTCTTGTCGTGACCCATATAATTTATTATACTTAATACCATTTACATAATAAAAACCATCCAAATTTTTTGTAATTTTTTTATTTTTTTTAATAAAATTATTGATATTTGCAATATAATTTTGAGGGTCAATATTTTGTTGATTCACATCTTCAACTTCATTCACATCTTTATTCACATCTTCATTCACATCTTCATTCACATCTTCATTCACATCTTCATTCACATCTTCATTCACATCTTTATTCACATCTTCATTCACATCTTCATTCACATCTTCATTCACATCTTCATTCACATCTTCATTCACATCTTCATTCACATCTTCATTCACATCTTCATTCACATCATTCTCATCTTTAACTTTATCCAATTGTTTTTTTTTTAAAAGATTAAATTTTTTAATTAAATTAAGATTATCAACCTTAAGTTGTTTATTTTCCGACGATAATAAAATCATATCATAAGTATTATTTTTATTATTAGCTTCATCAAGTTGTTTTTTAAGAAGTTGATTTTCTTCCAATATTTTAATATAATTTTCGGGACTATACTCAATGGTTAAAATAATATCTTTAATAATTTTATCCAGATCTGAAAATGATAATCCATCTACATTTAATAATTCAATATAATTCTTAGACTTTATCATAATAGTACGCACTCTTTCGCTAAAAAAAGTATTATTCTTAAATGCATTTTCAATTTGTGTTTTGTTATCAACTTTAAATGCATTCATTAACCAAAAATTAGTGTAAGTTTCTTTATGTCGTATAACTCTAGATTTCAAATTATTAGAATTGCCAAATTTTATTAATTTTTCATTATTATTGCTAACATTGTCAATAATGCCATAATAAAAACATTGAGTATTTAATGGGAATTGTTCGAGCAAAGTTTTTTCTCTAATTTTATTATTCTCATTTTCTTTATTTTGAAGGTCAATTGTTTTAATTTCTAATTGCAGTTTTAATTCATCGCTTTCTTCTTGAATAACTACTTGGAGTGTTTCTTCAAGTTTTATATAATATTCATGAATTTGTTCCGCTTTTTTTGTACCGGCTTTTAAACAAAACAACTTGAATGTTCGAATTGTAAGCATAATAATTTCTTTGTTGTGACCTCCGCGAGATTCATTTTTTTTTGCTCCACCAACTTGTGGAGCAAAGATTTGATAGTCAGTATTAATTGTAAAATGTTTGTCAAGTGTTCTTTTTGCGGCATCTTTCTGACTAAAACCAAGCCAATGCCAAATATTATCCAAATCAATAACAAAATCTGTTCTCTGGTTGTAATTCAAAAAACAATAGAAACTTGAAACAAACATTTGTTGTTCAATATCAGAAAAAGTATCCTTTATTTTTTCCAATAATTTATTTTGATATGTATTTGATAACCGTGTTATAGGATTATTTTCTATTAAATCAATAATATTGCACGTATTCATTTATACATATTATCTCATTTATATGTTTATATTGTTTAATGCTTTTATAATCATAAATCAATACCCCACTCATAAATCAATACCCCACTCATTTCTCGATATCGATACCCTACATATATCTAGAGGCTTTGTGACAACAGTTGCCAAAAGGACCGGACCAGAGGTCCGGATTAAAAGTCCGGTATATACGTCCGGTATAGGGGCAAGACAACAGTTGTCGGGTCTCAACCAGATCCACCCGACAAAAGCCATAGGACAAAAACCATAGGACAAAAACCATAGGACAACGACCATAGGACAAAAGCCATAGGACAACGACCATAGGACAAAAGCCATAGGACAACGACCATAGGACAAAAGCCATAGGACAAAGCCACCCAACAAAAACCATAGGACAAAGCCACCCAACAAAAACCATAGGACAAAGCCACCCAGCAAAGACCATGGGACAAAGACCATGGGACAAAGACCATAGGACAAAGGCCATAGGACAAAGCTTTTTTACCTTTAATATATAGATACAATATATAGGATGAATAATAGAACCACAAAAAAAACACATGGTGGTAATAAATTTATTATGAATTTATTAAGAAAAATACCTCTTGCACAATTAAAAAACATAGCCCAAAAACCAATACAATTCAAACCAATATCCACGGTTAAAAACGTCACTCAATCTGTTTTTACCAATATGAATCGAATCGCAAAAAATAGTGGAGAAACATATTATCACTGGTATTACAGAAGAAACATTCCAAAAGGAGAATGGAAAGGAAATGAAACTGACCGACAAATAATAAACAGAATGTTTAGAGAACGACAAGACAGCGAACAATATGGTACAACAATTGATAATTATTTTAGAAAGAAAATGTCAGACAAAGAAGAAATAAAAGAACTTGAAATATCTGATTTATTGAAAAGAACTCTTCACCCAGAAGCAAAAAAATATATGGAAAAAATCAAAGCCAAATTCAAGGTTAATGAAGAGAGCGAACAAAGAAGTGCAATTGGAAAGACATGGGATTACTTGAAATTTGCAGTATATACCGTTAAAAAATCATTTTGGGACAATCCGATACAAATTAAATATTTAAATAAAACAGAAACCTTCACTGCATTAAGTACGTTGATTAATCTAAATTTGACATGGGATCCGGATGCAGATGAGGAAACCATGACCCAAAATTACAATAATTTTTACAAAAATTTAATTGGTACAGTATTGCCAATTCTAGAATCAACGTTTGATGAATATTTAAAAGGCGGATGTGAGAAAACAGTGCCAGTAATATTACAACATATATTTGGTGATAACATTGTAAGTAATGCTCAACAAAAAATTAACGCAAGTGATTTAGCCCAAAACGTACTTGATAAAACATACCAAACTTGCAATTCAATTGCACCAAAAATTGCAAATCAATTAAAAACCCACGGTTTTAAAGATGGTATTGGCAAAGATGCAAAGCAAGAATTGATTCAATATATGGAGGAAACAACAAGTCTGTGCAAAGATTTTGTAATTGGAGCAATTGAAAAAAAACTGATTGATGTTGGAGAGATTTTTGAAACAGCACTAGAAGAAGAAATTGATAAAGATCTTAACAAAGATATTAACAAATCATGGATTGAAAAAATATTTTTCAAGATCAAATCTGAAATTGAGAAATTTGAAAAAATAGATGTGAAACATGCAGTTACAACCATGATTGACAATTTAAATCAAAACAAAAACCTACAAAAAATAGAACAAGAAATCGCAACAGAAATCAATAGTAAATTGGAAACAAAAGTTGGTAATATTACAATTTTTGATTTTTACAATAACTGGAGAGAAACCACGACACATTTATTGGAGGCTTGGACAACTGAAATAAATGAAGCCATTCCAGATAAGGAACACAGAGATGGTTACTACAATGCAAAATGTTTGCTGAACGTACTGGATTTGAGGGTGAGTACTATAATCGACAATGTTTGTAAAATCTACAAATCGGATAGTTTATTGTGCGATGAAAAATTAATAAAAGACATTGATGGTGTATTGACAAAAGATGACATTAAAGGTGTTTTAAAAAATTTTGCAATTCACGTATTTCAAACAAAAAAAAGAAAATTAATACAAGAATTAACATATTTTGAAGAGTCGATTGTCTTTCATTATTTGAGTATGGAGCAAAAAATATCAATACCATACACATTTCAAAGTGTGCGAATGCCATTCAAATTCCAAAATACAAGTATAAAAGCAGAAGCAAAAGGATTGAAAAAAAAGAAAAGAAAATCATTACGAAAAATCACTGCAAGAAAAAAAAATGTGAAACGTAGTGCATGAACTCCACCGTCCGCAAATGCTGGTATGATTCACAACGAAAATGGAATATCCCGTTTGCAACAAGCGCAGAAATATCTTCAGAACCTGTTTGGACCCAGCATCGATCAATCGGCACAATACCAAACTTGGGTTCCAACAAGGCCCCAATTGCAACGTCATCAATCAGATCCCAACGTAAAAACTGTTTGTTCTCAACCAAGTACTCGGCAACATCACGAGACATTAAAAAACCCGCACCAGATGCGAAGAAGGTACTGGAACCATTGTTCAAACCAATGTACCCCCCATAAACCCCCGACAAATTAATTGTCCCAATATATCTCTGCAGACCCGCAAAATCAAGGACGGAAGAAAGGTTGGTCCGCCAAATAAATAAAGGGAACTCGTCGTATTCAGCTTCGCTTAATCCCATACTATTAAATGAAGGTTCAAGTAAAGTTGAATGGTGTAAAAAAAAAGACAAAGCTTCCACAGTCTTATGTAAAATGCCTGGAATAAGACACTCATCACCACGAATAAACAAAGTTTTGTTTGCAATATCAAGTTCAAAACGGTCACAAAGCGACTGCGACCCAAGCGACTGCGACCCAAGCGACTGCGACCCAAGCGACTGTCCGCATAAAGGAGGGGTCATAGGGGATGAGCGTAGCGGTTCCCCTATATCATTGACGATATCCCCGACCCATTCGGCATCAGACTTACATTGGATAAACCAAACATCGGTAACGCACCCATCAACCGAATCAAATCTATTATTCCGTTCTCTCCACAGTCGCAACATATCATAGTAAACGGGTTTGTCAAAAGAGACAATAACGAGCACCAATATTTTCATAAATAAATTATTTGTTTATTTATGAAAATCTTTGTAAATTAGTTTGTAACAAACACTAAATTATTTTTGTTGCAATGCAATCAAACTATCTATTTGTTTTTGTTGCGATTCAACAATTTTTAATAAACTATCTATTTGACTCTGTTGGGTTTGAACAGTTTCATCTATACGTTTAACACACGATGTAAGTATTGTATAAATATAATTATAGGTAATTGTTTTTACATCATTCACTTTTTGCCCAAATACAAAAACTTTTGTATCTTTAATTATATCTTCTATTTCAAAAGTCTTATTATCTATTATACGTTTAATTTTTGTATTTATTTCACCATTGGAAATATCATATAATAATATTTCGGCGTTAGACATATCAATTTGCAACATATTAACATCTGAATTTTCTAAAGCTATTATGTTACCATTTGTTACATTGCCAACAGAATATATATTAGGTATTTCGTCTTTCGTATGATTAATACAATCTGGAATAATATGTTCTATATCTTGTGCAATAAATCCATAATTCAATTTATTTCCTTGACGTACATCAATCAAATTATATTTACACGGAGTTATTTTGCGCAACACAGACAATGATTCATCACCATCTAAATCCTGAATATTTTTTTTGATTCTTTTGTCAGAAAAAGTAGAGTCACTAGTTGAGAGAATATGCGATTTAGACGCAATCCCAGCAACAGCATATATACTCCAATAATATCCAGGGTTAAACGTCCCATCAGATAATGATGTCACACTATCATATGAAAACCAGTTGCTGACGCCAATAGTACCAGAATTATAAACATACGAATTAAGCACAGTTAATGGAGCTCGACCTGCTCCAGTTCCTCCAATTGTTATAGACATTATATATTAGACACTGCGAAAAAAACACACATAATAAAAATAAATCTCATTTACAAAAAAATGTCTTCGTGAAATTCATTGAGTTCCAATAACCCCCAAAAAACAAATATAAAAATACCTCACCAAACAATCCAACAACAATGATAAATCCAACAATGAATAATCCCCCAATACCCAGTTGCACTTTGATTACCGCCTGCTACGATTTAAACAAATACAGCACTAAATGTCGCACCACAGAGGAATGTTTAAAACTCATTGATCCACTCCTCAAAATCCCAGTCTACCTAGTCATTTACGGCTCCAAAACAACAATCCCCGCCATAAAAATGCAACGTCACATCCACAATTTGGATAAATACACTAAATATATCCAAGTTGAATTGGAAGACTTATGGGCCTACCAATTCCTCCAAAAAGTCAAAGAAAACCGCGCAACCTATTGGCCCACAAG
>Ga0255080_1000146_pt1 | contig 15024 bp, 11 predicted proteins | sample Colum_Atlam_RepC_FD_188467 | JGI IMG/M metagenome (GOLD analysis project Ga0255080, IMG submission 188467) | Freshwater microbial communities from Columbia River, Oregon, United States - Colum_Atlam_RepC_8h | ecosystem: Environmental > Aquatic > Freshwater > River | place: USA: Oregon...
GTGCAGAGAAATTGCAAAAAATACAAATATGAATTCAACGAACTTGCTTTGGAATACCATCGACTGTACGATACAAGTTTGTGTGCCAAATATGTGGATTTACTCAACAAAAATAAACAGTTGGAGAACCTTCTTCAAAAAGAAAAATTTGAAAAAGAGCAATTCATTGAATACTGCAACAGTTTGAACAAGAAGCTGATGGAACTTACGGACGAAAATGAGTAAGCCAAATAATATAAAATTTTCAACTTATATTATTTATTCTATTGCATGTCTATAAAACCTAGCAAACGATTTTGTAAATATGGATTTTTAACTTCGATGGAACGGTATAATCAAGATTTACATAATTATGGAATGACCCTGGAAGAAAGAGCTCGAGATTTTTATACGCCTGCGGAAATAAAAGAGATGGAAACTGAAGTTTTAACCGCATCAAATGCTGAGTGTTCTATTTGTGGGGAAACCATAACCACAGCAATTGATTGTCTTATTTGTGCAGATGGTCACAAATTGCACCAAAGTTGTTTGAATCAATATTGGAAACATACACCCATGAGGTGCAACTATTGTCCGATTACAAATACGATTCCTCATTGTTGGGACAAGTGTAGTACTACGGTGGATATAAACAATTAATTTTATTTTACACCATTGAAGAATTAAAATGGGACATTTTAATTCTCTAATGGCGCGGTATCGGTAATGATTTGAAACAGAGCACCCCCCTGCGGGGTGCGGTTTTACACCATTGAAGAATTAAAATGGGACATTTTAATTCTCTAATGGCGCGGTATCGGTAATGATTTGAAACATACCACACCGCAGGTGTGCCGTTTTAAATGTTCACCGGTATAAATCTTCACCGGTATAAAATGGGTCTTATAAAAAATAAAAAAATTGTAAAATTGAACTCTTTTTTTGTATTTAATGGATAGGCGGACACATCATAAAAAGGTAGGATGTGACAGGTATGCGCGGAGGCAGGGGCGCATACTATCTAACGAATTCGCGTTAAAATGGGTTGTGACAAGGCGACCAAGAGCTCCCGACTGTGATTACACGGGGAGTGATCTGGCACTATTCACGGGTTTATGACGATTGATTACGGCGGTCCAGATAATGCTGGTGCTTACTAAAAAGAAAACGTAAAAACTACTTACCTCGGTCCGAAAGGGAGGACTATATTACCGTGTTGAGGGTGGCGTATGTCGAAAGACAAGTAATGATCCCCAGCAGAAATTATACCCGTCGGCTTGCAAGTTGGCCGTGCGACGTACGTAACTGTCGCAACTGATACATTCTGGATTAATCCTCTGTGTGTGTCGCTTAGTTATAAAGGATTAGCACTGAACAAACTACTAAACAGACTTTGGTCCCCGCGTCTATAAATGCCGACCCAATTGTTACCGTCGTAACAGACGAAGAAAAATATGATTTTGACACAATAGATAATTGTGACTGGGAAGCGGTTCCCGTATATGAATGTGATGATGATGGTGATGACATATGTCATATATGTGATGACGAACTAGAGGAAACCCCATCGCTATATAACTTCGACGCAATGGAGAGATTTGCGAAAATGTGTATAGCGAATTCGGAAGAAGAGTCTGCGTTTATTACAAATGAAATCAAGTGTTTCCAATGTGAAAAAGTATTGGACGATGGTCTTGAATATTCAAGTAACAACAATGAGTATTGCTATTCTTGCGCACATGATCTGTTTTATGAGGAACCCGTATCGATTGTACCCACCGATGCCAAATTGATAGATGAATATACGTTTTATGCTGACACATTTGACTCGTACGAACACGCAAAACACGCACTTAATTTTGCGGTAAAAACTCGTGTAACTCAAGAATTATCAGAGTCATATGTGGTTGCGTATTACAGATTCAAAAAATGTAGGTGGTGGTTTGTCCTTGAAAGAGACGGATTAAAACTCTCATTATATGCGGATAAGGATGAAATATGCATAAAATATCTGATGCGACAAATGGAAGAAATTCCGTATATTATGGAGATGTACAAAGAAGGTGATTCTGAAGACGAATCAGACGCAGAAGACCCTGACTTTTGTCAAACGTGTGCCCCCAGTTCTGCGCCGTTTTGTTGCTTTAAACATATGTCTTGTTTTGAAAAAGGCAATGGACTCAAATGGTGCGGCGACGTTGAAAAAGAACATACATGCACATCCTGTGAAAGTGTGTATTATCGTTCGCAACGCCATGAAGAAGGATATGGTAGAGTTGCTTCTCAAAACAGCGAGAAGGGTATTCGTCCAATTGACTCCGTAATCGGTATGTTTGACGAACTGGGTTTAAACGATCTCTTGTTCTACAATATGGTAGATCTTTGTGAGTATTTTGAATAAAAATTTATATATTTGATATTTTATAATTTTAATTAATTAATCAAAAGACAATTTTGTCTTTTTTATTTGAAAAAAGATTTGAATAATGTAAAATTGAACTCTTTTTTTGCAAAAATAATAAAGACATATATTTTAAATATTATTCATTTGAACCAAAAACTATTATTATTATTATTATTAAAATGTCGTCCGAGAACGATATTATTACGAGCAAGACCAGTGAGGGGGTGATAGATTACGGAATCTGTTGCGACGAGTGTGGATACGAGATTGAAGACAATGTCACTGGGTATTGGAGAGACAATGTGACTGGGGTTTGGATCGATGTTCGCTATTGCGAGATTTGCGTCTGGGACTTTGTTAAAGAACCAAAACGAGTTACCGTTGAACAAATATGGCGACGACAAGAAGAAGCCCACAAGGAACAAGAACGCCTTAGAGTACCCGAATCCGAACGCAGACGTCTGAGAGAAGAATGTGAAGAACGAGAACGCCAAAGCCAGATAGAACGAGAAGAAGAGATCGAAGAATATCGTGCATGGAGGGAACAACAAAAACCTGAACGTAATCCAGCTTTGTGGAACATACTCGCCAAGCAAGAGAGCGCCAGACTACAAGAACGCGAACGCCTAAGGGATGAAGAAAGAGAACAAGAATGCATGGACGAAGACAATTGGTATCAGGACGAAGAGGAAGATGAGGAGGAAGATATGCCATTGCGCAACATGAATGACGTTCAGATTGAAAGGTATGTTGAACTTATTGGACTATGTCCTCGCGATGAATGTGACGAATGGACGATGGTATATAATGGAGGTGATATCCTCAGATACTCATATTGCAAGTTTATTCAATGGGGTATAGAAGACCAAACCGTATCCAATATTACCATCACTCGTGCCACATTTGATGAAGTCACTTTCACGAATTATGTGTTTGATAACGTTACTTTTGATGAATGTGTTTTTAAGGATATTGTTTTAAATAACACTACTTTTAAGAATTCAAAATTCATTGACTGTCAATTTGACTCAAGCATTGTGCCCGATAAATCATGTGAAATTATTAATTACGATTTTGATGACGACAATGTTACTTTTGTGTTTTGATTTTACACATATTTATATTTTGATTTTACACATATTTATATTTTGATTACACCGACCGAAAAGAAAAATGAGACAAATATTTAAAAAAAAATAAAAAAATCACAAAATTCTTTGGTGATGTAAATGCACCCTTACGGGCATTATACTATTTGACGATTACAACTTTTTATGGTTGTAATGGTTAGTATATTTTATTGAAATTTGTATTCTCTTTTATATTTTTCGGGTCTTTCACCCTTTTCAATATAACAATTAAATACTTTTTGGATATTTTTACAACCATTCTTATCACGATTTACGCATCCCAGCCTTTTATTTTCCATTTTATATGTTAGGATTGAATGCATTTTTCGTTCGATGTTTGTCTTATCTGGTAAATATAAATTTTTACAAGGTTCTTCCGTTATATAGTTCAAACATGATGTTCTAAACTCATCAATATTGTAAATAGGAAATCTTGTTTTTAATTTTCGTTTTATTGATAAATTGGGTGTTGAAATAAAGTTTCGCATTTGTTTTCCAATACTCCAATCACCTATAATTATTTTTACTTCTTTTCCATATTTGTTTTCTATTTTATTCAACATATTATCTTCGGTTCGTTTTTTGTTGATATATCCATACCATTTGTATTGTCTAAACTTTTCATTTTGATATGCTTTGTATAATTCTGTATTGACTTTTATTTTTTCAGAAATATATGCTTTGAATTTTTCTAAATTGCACGTTTTTGAGTTAAATTCCGACAACACATTTTCTTTTTCAGTAATACCCAAACTATCTTTAAAATTATGTATTAACGATTGGTATTTTATCCGCTTTGTTTCATTTATTCGTTGTTTATTAGTGTATGAAAAAAAAATACCATCATCATCCATCATAGTAAGCAAACTTCGTTTTCCCGGATCTATGAATATATGTTTTCCTTCTAACTCATCTTTCGAAACTTCGTCTATGTATGGAAACTCTTGCACAACTTCTTTCTTTAAAAATTTTTGTTTAGGTTGTGTTGCACGTTTTTGCTTGTTGTCTTCTTTGATTTTATTTTGTTGAGTAATCTTTTCTTTCTTCTTTGCTTCTTTTTGTTCTTCAGTTAGTCCCTTCAACGCATTTTTACCATTTTTTATTTTATCCTTTTTATTACGTTCTTCAATTACAAAATCCTTATGTAAAAATCGCAATGATACCGCATAACCATCTGTGATTATTGTGTAATCAAATACGTATTTACGCAGTTGTTGTGTTATATTAAAATATTTACTCCATAGCATTTCTTTGTTTAATTCAATATTATCAAAATATTGTTTTTTATCAGTTTCTACTAATAATTCTACAATTGACTTTGTATCAAGTTGTATATGTCTTGGAATTATCTGTGTTTGCAGTGGGAAAAACTGGAACATTTTTGCTTCTTTTTCTTCTAATTGCAAATTCATAAATATCATGTATTTCAAATATCTTTGAGGATTCACCTTAACATCGTAGTAATAACTTGTATCGTATTCTTGGGGAACAATTTTATATCTATTCGCATTTAACCAGTTGTGATATTTTGGATCACACGTTAGTGTTTCGTTAAGAATATCATTCTTTATTGTTTGAATATCCTTGTAAAGTTGTTTTTTGAATTCTTTATTTTGGATTTCATCTTTATAAATGTTCTTGAAATATGAATTTACGAATCGGTTCATATAATCAATAAAATGTATTTTAATATTATTTTCAATTGCGGTTATCATAGTTGTCGAGTAATAATCTAAAATTGCGGATAAATTCTTACCATCTTCTAAACCGAAGGTGGCGTTGTCTAATGAAAAATTATGTAATTGTTGAAACTCTTGCAATAATAATAAATTATTACCTTTTGGTTTTGGCCCTGCAGACGCTTTCATCAAGGATTTCATAGACATTTTTATTGTGTCTTCTGTAATATGTGGTATTTCTTGGTTGCTGTGGTATTTATCGAGAACCCAAAGTCTTAATAAAAAATAGGACTTGGTTGTTATAAAATTGGTTCTTGAAACAGCATCATTTATTATGGCGTGAGTTTTTGTGCTTGGTTTCAGTATCCTTTGGAATGGAAGTTTTATACACTGATATTTATCAGGCGGTTCTTCTTTTATAGTCATCCCTATATATTTACTAAATACTTTATATTTAAGTAAATATACGCAAATATTCATTTCGCCTAAATTATTTATAAAATGGAATCTATATAAAATAATAATTATACAATAAGTATTATAATGAATATATTAGAAACTCATACACATACTTTACGTTTTAGGATTGATTCAGATGCACCTACAAAATATATTGAAAGATGGAAAGAAATAAAAAGGGAATGCGAAAATAGTGATAATAAATATATTGTTGAACAAATAAAAAATAATTGCAGAATATCATCAAACAAAACCTTACCATACTTAGAAAGATGTGAAGGAGGACTTGGTGGGAATAATAACATACTCGATAAACAAATTCGTTTCAGAATGGAAAAATATGAAAATGTTATCTTGTTGCATCCATCAAACTCAGAAACACAAAAATGGACTTATGATGAATTGGATGATATAATTCGTTCATTTACAATAGTATTAAACGACAAAATGCGTTCCCCGTGCATAAATGGATGTATTGAAATGATGAATAAAAATGTGTTTAATGATGATTATTTGAATAGTGATGGTGACTTTGAATAATTTATATATTATTATTATTATTTTGGTCATCCTGTTTCATTTTCTCCTTCTTTTTCAAGTAATAAGTGCGTCTATATTCCTTTAACTTTTCCGGATTTTCTTCTTTTAATTTATTCAAATAATTTGCACCAATTTCTTTTACCTTGTCTTTATTTTTCTCATAGTATCGTTTGTGGTTGTCGCCATTTGTGTATTTTTTAAGGCGTTCTTCCAATTCCTGTATTTTCTGTTTCAACAATAAATTTTCTTGTTCTAAACCATCCATATTATTATAAATATTCATACTTTTAAATATTTATAAACATATTTATAATGAAGCATCACACAGAAGATTACAAAGAAACAGCTGTTAAGTATTATCTAGATCACAATGAAGACATGCGGGATACTTGTAAAATATTTAGATGCAAGTTTCAATCATTGGCGAGGTGGATAAATACATATAAGAAAAACAAAACATTGCATCGAAAAACACGCAAAAATCATGATATAAAAATAACACCTGAAATAGAGAAGTTTGTTAAAGAATATTTAAGAAAATACCCAACAACAACATTATGGGAATATTCAAAATTGGTAAATGAAAAATATGGAACGCATTTATCAGATAGTAGTATTCATAATATTTTAGTTAAACACAAACTAACAAGAAAACGACTAAGAAGTAAATATTATCCAGAAAAGAGGGAAGGACAGGAAAAAGAGGACTTGGAAACTTTTTATAAAAAGTTAGACAACTATGATTATAAACAAACGATTTGTTTGGATGAAACCTCTATTTATTTGAATATGACGCTTTCATATGGTCGTAGTAGAAGCGGGACAAGAGTAATCAAAAAAACAAATAAATATCCATATAAACGATTTAATTTGTTATGTGCAATTAGTGCAGACAAAGTTGTTGGTTGGAAATTATATCCAGAACGAACCGGTGGTGTAAAAACAAACGATATTTTAGCATTTTACGATGAGTTTATTAAAGATAAATACAAAAATCATTTGATTATTATGGATAATGCAGTAATCCACAAGTCAAAAATAATAAAGGAAACAATAGAATCAAGTCAAAATAAATTATTATATTCTGTTCCTTACCATCCAGAAACCAATGCAATCGAAGAGTATTTTAATCAATTGAAACATTACATTAATTATGATGATATATTTTCAACTATAAGACATATTATAGCAACAAAAATAACAAGGGAACATTTAACAAATTACTTGAAACATAGTTATAAAATATATAAATCATAACTGCGTTTTGTCTCATTTTTCTTTTCGGTCGGTGTAATTAATTAATTGTAAGACGATATATTCGTCTTTTTTTTGGTGATTAAGTTAAACGACTTTTAATTATAAATAATAATAAATAAAACCTTTATACCATGCTTTATACCATGCTTTATATACTTTAGAATTTTGTATGTTCTTCATCACAACCTAAGCACTGTCTGTGTGGCTTAGTGTTGATAATATCTTTCAACCACATATGATGTATGTGGTTGAAACACTGGTTCGAATCCAGGGTTCGAATCCAGGGTTCGAATCTTCTACGGACGCAATAACACTGCATTAAAAAAAATGCATTGTATAAGGCGATTGCGACGGATGTGTGCGAAGGATGGGGGCATACGTCATGAGGACGCACTTGACTATGGGCGTTTCATTATCTAAAAGTCCTACGCAGGCATACAAAGGTAATGAAAATGTACTTCCCACAAGGGTAAGTGAAGATCCGGGTATGGACGCATCATAAGGGTGCGACGGATATATGCGAAGGAGGGGCATAATATCACGCGGAAAGGGCCGCACTTGGCTTAGGAGTGCGATAGATAAAATGCGCGGATCGGGGCATTTATCGGAAATGGACGCAATCGAAGTTTGCGACGGATATGTGCGAAGGAAGGGGCACATGTCACGGAGGATGGTTAAGGAAATGGGCGCATAATTACTCAACTAGGCGTATGCGACAGATATGTGCGCGGAGGGGGCACATATCAAAAACGGACGCATTATAATCCTTTACCTAAGCAAAGGTGTAAATCAATGGGAGTAGGAGAATGCGACGGATATGCGCGGAGTAAGGAAGGGGCGCATATCAAAAATTGGACACATCATTAAAAAAAATGGTTGGATGTGACAGATAAGTGCGATGGATAAACCTTCGGCAAAGGTGATGGGGCACGTATCAGAGGCGGAAGGAAGGAAGAAAAATGAAGCAAATATCATTTTTTTAACTTTTTTGATAATCCATAAATAATTTATAATTTTTTTATTTATACCGGTGATATTAATAATTTATGCACTGCATGCAATGCAGTCTTCCGCCTTTTTTGGCTCAATCGTGAATTGTTGTGCCTTATGCTTTCCCCTGCGTCTCAAATAATACATTCCTGTTTTTAATCCCTTGGACCATGCGTAAAAATGCATCGATGTCAGTGAGTTATAATTTGGGTCTTCTTGCCACAAATTCAGACTTTGACTTTGGCACACAAATGCACCACGGTCCGCAGCCATATCAATGACATGGCGCATCGGAATTTCCCAGACAGTACGATATTTCAACTTTATTTCAAATGGAATATTTTGAATGTGCTGAATGCTACCATTGTTCTCAATGATATTATTCTTGAGATCGGTGTTCCACAAACCCATATCTATCATTTCTTTCATCAAATACTTGTTTGTTAAAACGAATTCTCCGGCCATTGTTCTGCGACTGTAAATATTACTGGTAAATGGTTCAAAACACTCATTAAATCCGAGGATCTGCGATGTGGATGCAGTCGGCATAGGTGCCAACAACAAGGAGTTTCTTAATCCCGTGGTTGCAATTTTTGTTTTCAGTGCAGACCAATCCAAATGGTTGGATGGAGTTACTGACCACATATCGTATTGTAACTCCCCCTGAGATGCAGGTGACCCAGCATATGTTTCGTAGGGTCCGTCGGTTGATGCTAGGTCCGCCGACGCATGTAGTGCTCCATAATAAATGGTTTCAAAAATTCGCGTATTGACTTCTTTGGCCTCATCGCTGTAAAAGGCCATGTCCAACAACATGAAGACATCGGCCAATCCTTGCACACCGATTCCAATGGGTCTATGTTTTAAGTTGGATACCCGGGTTTTGTATGTGGGGTAGTAATTCACATCAATAACCTTATTCAAATTGCGGGTGATAACGCCGGCCACTTCTTGTAACTTGTCATAATTGAATACGCCATTTTCCACAAAAGTTGGGAGACCAATGCTAGCAAGGTTGCATACGGCGGTCTCGTCGGGAGTGCTTACCTCTAAAATTTCGCTGCATAAATTCGAGCTCTTTATAATTCCTATATTTTTTTGGTTCGATTTCTTATTGGCGGAATCCTTGTAGCAAAGATAGGGCGTTCCTGTCTCCATTTGTGCATCTAATACCTTGAACCACAGGTCTCTCGCTTTTACTGTCACGCGTCCTTTACCCGATGTCTCATATTTGGAATATAACACCTCAAATTCTTCGCCATAGACGTCGGACAATCCGGGACATTCATCGGGACACATCAGTGTCCATAACCCATCACTTTTGACGCGGTTCATAAAGAGGTCCGGTATCCAGAGTGCGTAAAACAGATCGCGTGCTTTTAACTCTTCGTCGCCGTGATTCTTGCGCATTTCCAGGAACTTTTCGATATCTGCGTGCCATGGCTCGATGTAAATGGCGAAAGACCCGTTTCTCTTTCCACCGCCGTTTTTGACTAATCCAGTATGTGTAAGAAAATTGTGATGGTCCTTATTATCAACCTCAATGTCAATAACGCGTCCTTCGTAGTTCTCAACCTTTTTATTTGTTTTGACAATACTGAATAAGTACCCATTGTGTTCAAAGAATTTTACAGCCTTGGACACTGTAATTGCCTTGTTTGTAAATAAATCACAGATAACCTTTACTTTGGGAATTGACAAGACAATTGATGAATTTTCAGTTTTGTAGCCAGAAGTTAATATACCAAGTCTTAATAACATATATCGAACTGATTCAATGACATTGGGAGAAACCATCTCAAGGATGATTTTATTACCGGATGTGTTAGCATCTGTTTCCAATATTCCTTTTAATAAACTTAAAATCTTGTTTCTTGGCAAGTGCAACATATTTGGTAAAATCTTCTTTACTCCATTATCATAAAACATCTCATATGTGAATTTAAACATATTATTTCTGGAAAACTCAATACGTGCATTTCTGCCTTTTCCAGAATGAGTAGGCATTATACCCAATGTTTGTAAATATGACTCAACAAATGTAATAGTGTCTTTCTTCTCTGCATTTATGGTTATGGAACACAGATTCTTAGATTCCGATAGATTTCCATCTCCAATAATAATTCCATACATACGGCAATCATCCTCTGTATAATGCACAATATCTTGTTCCCATTTTGGAATAGGAAACCCGACAAAATCGTTTTCCTTTATATTCTTCACTTCTATAAAATCAGGCACAATCAGGTTTCTCTCTAGGTCCGATATAATTGATTTAAAATTTGTCTGGATAAATTTATCATTTTTGATAACCCATAATGGATGCATATCTGTCAGCTTCAAAGAATATAATGTATGTTTAACATCCAGTTCATGCATATCACCCTTGTATTCAGGATGGTCCAAAACTTTTCGTATAGCGTAAGAATTACCGTCATCGGTTACAACTTCGTCACCAATAATAATATTCTTGATTTTTACGGGACCTCGTTTAGTATATACAATACTTTCGGGGTCTAGGCACTGATCAACATACTTGGCAGTGTTATTGAACACGCGCAACATGGGCACAATACCATTGCTCGTGCCATTGGTTCCTCTAATATGACTGTTGGTCGCACGCACATTGTGAATATGCAGACCAATTCCACCCGCCCACTTACTAATAAGCGCACAATCCTTCAATGTATTGTAAATCCCGTCGATGCTGTCATTTTCAATTGCAATCAAAAAACAACTGCTGAGCTGTGGGCGCGGGGTTCCGGCATTGAACAGGGTCGGTGTAGCATGCGTAAAATACTTCTGCGACATTAGGTCATAGGTTTTGATTGCATCATCAATGTTTGAACCGTGAATTCCGAGCGAAACACGCATCCACATATGTTGGGGTCTCTCCACAACCTTATCGTTAATTCGCATCAAATAGGATTTTTCCAAGGTTTTGAACCCAAAATAATCAAACACATAGTCGCGCTTGAAATCTAACGCACCTGCAATTCTCTCTTTATTGGTTTCGACAACATCCAATAATTCTTTGGTTACCAAGGGTGATTGTTTCTCATGTTTGTCCATATAATTATGGAGCTGGGACATTACCGTCGCAAAATCGGCCTCGGTGTTCTTGTGATGATTCGAAACGGTGATATGGCTTGCCAACGTGGCATAATCGTAATGAATGGATGACATGGAGGCGCATTGGTCGGCAGTAAGTTCATCAATTTTAGTTGTGGAAATGTTGTCGTACAATTGGTCAATCACCTTCATTGCAAGGGTGGTATAATTGATCTTGATACCGGCCTCTGAGCCAATGCGCTTGATTCGGCGCAAAATCTTGTCAAAAGAGACAATTTCGGTCTCACCGTCTCTCTTTGTCACATACATTTCGGAAGACATAATAATACAAATATATGGATTATTATTTCTAAATGGGTTTATTTATATATTCAAGTTCCTAATTATAAATATCCAAATCCGGTGGTGCAATAAATACATTATTTTCGACTTCTTCTCTCACCATCTGAGAAATCAAACACTTTTTTTCAGCAATGCGCTTCTTTGGTTTTCTATGTTCGTATCCAGTGACCCTTTCTTTCTCCACGATGTTCCATAGTTCCTGGATTTTCGGAAGCGCCATTTCAAACCAGGGTTTATTGCGTTTTATTAATACGCATGAATATGCCTCGCAATACCAATAAATACGTTTGAATAAGACATGGGTATCTTTCATCTCTCTCTTCTTCTCGCTTATCCATTCGCTAATCGCGGATTTATCAAGGTCCATGTTCAACGGCATATACACATAATGGGGCTTTCCATCCGCAAAATCCGATTTGATGAAATAGAGAATCACACCATTGTACAAATACTTGTGCTTATTCTTGTAAAAGAGTTCCTCATCCACTTCGTCATACTCTTTAAACTGGGTCTCTACAAAATCACACTCGTTCAGGTCGCACACCTCCATCTGCACCTGCATCTGTACCCAATAATCCATCTTTGGCACACCCGTTATCTCTCTTGAAACTACATTCTTGATTTCCAACATTCGCCCATAAGCACTTGATTCTTCGCTTGTAACAATCCCATCGGGGGATGCGCCAATGAATGGATATGTGGGGTGCTGAACACATCCGAATTCACCCACTTTGCACCGGTTTCTATATTCGTACAACATAACGGTCAATGGTTCGTATTTGACACCCCAGTGCATCGGCGAATCCGTATTTGGCGACATATCGTAGGAATCTGTAACCATTGGTTTGCACTTTTCCAGAATCAAACTGTTCTGGTTCGCTTCGGAACCAACTGCTTTCCAAATGTTGCTGGCGGTAATAAGATTATGGCGGAACTGGTACCACTCGGGGGTTCTTTGAACAATTTGGTTGGAACATTGTAAATGTTCAATTTGAGCCTTTATAACCAATTTGTCTACTACTTGGTAAATAGTAGGGCGCGGATTTTTATAAGCTCGGCGGGGAATTCCAATGATCGCAAAATAATTTTTTATAAATATATGAACTCTCTTTCTGAACTTTTTGAATATTTTCTCGTAGGGCCTGTCGTCTTCAATAAAACCAATGCAAATTAAATCATCCAAATAGTCTTGGGTGATTTTGTCTACCATTGTCTTGTAAAACTCAGGCTGACATTGTTGGATGCCATTTTCCGCCAAATATTTATCTACGGAATCATGAATTTCTATTTCTAAATCAATGATATCCTCTTCGCTAAAATCAAACATAGTTGTCTAAGTATATATATAAATTGTATTTAACTTGATACAATTTATATCATTTGGAACAGTTTATTCCTCTTCATTTACTGATTCCGTTTTCTTGGGCGTCAATGATTTTAATGTAGATACCTTTTTATCAAGATTGCGAATCGTGAATGCACGGGTTGTCGGATTGAACGCGAGCCCACCAATATTGCTTATAACACCAGTCTCCTTGTTGTAATCTACGTCCTTGACTTTTGCCAACTTGTCTTTTGTTAGACAAGTGCTGAAAAACGTTTTCAGACCTTTTACCTCTTTCATTGGCAAACCGTTTTCCTTTCCGTATTTTTCGGCATAGGCATGCAACTTCTGGATTTTTAGTCGCTTGTCCAATTTGTTCCAGGGCTCGGAATTCATATTCTTCTTTTCGGTCTCCAACATTGCATCAATCTTGTTCATTGTGTTTGTGTTGGTTTCGTCAAAAGTAAGGGGAGTTTGAGAATTCAAGATGTTTTTATACTTGTACATTATCTTGGTTTCGTCATCTTTCTTTTCTACAACAGGTTCTTGTGTTGGTGTTTGGGTTTGTTGTTGAAACATATTATAGTAGTCGTTCTTTTATATTATTATTGAATAATGTTTATATCGTTTTACAATGAGATAAAAATCCGGTAGCAAATAGTATAATGGAAACCAAATCTCTGACAATTGATTTAAGAAAAAAAGAAGAGAAGAAGAAAGTAATTGTACCAAAAGTAAAATCTATTCGCAAGGAAACAGACAAATGGCGATTTGACGAAAAATTCTTGGAACTAGATAAACAATGGGAATGCTTAACTGCAATTAAAAATGCAGATGAATTGCCGGATGATTTTAAAGAGGTCTGTAGAGAAATGCGACGCCAGATCCAGAATAAGATTTCCAGTTATAAAATGCAAGACATTCAAAAACAAAAATACGATGATGATAAATTTGTGAATCTCACCTTTATCATTAGATTGTTGCATGAAAAAGGTTTGAAATGTTTTTACTGCAGAGAATCAGTGTATCTTTTTTACAACTTTGTGAGAGAAAACAAACAATGGACTTTAGAACGAATTGACAATGGTGTTGGCCATAATGTGGATAATGTGGAAATAGCGTGTCTGTTGTGCAATTTGCGACGCCGGACAATGTATCATGAGAGATACGTTTTCACAAAACAGATGAATATTGTAAAATTAGGGGAACCATAGGTATAGGGAAACCTACGGTTTCCCCTATGACCCCTTCCCTTAAAAGAAACCTACGGTTTCTCTTTGACTCTTCCCTTATTAGTATGGGTTCAAATAGCCGTCAGGCTACGCCCTTAGGGAACGACGAGTTCCCTTTAATAATTAGAGAACAAACGAAATAAAAACAAAATCCGAATTATTGCAATTCAATGACAACCGTTTTTCACGAAAACAATTTTGTAGCGTCCAAATTAAACTATTTCATCCAAATCCGCAAAATCCCCAACATCGTTTTTCACGGTTCTTCCGGATGTGGCAAGCGAACCATCGTGGATGATTTTATTAACCGCATTTACGGTGGAGACAGAAATCGTATCAAAAACAATGTGATGTTTGTCAATTGCGCACATGGTAAGGGAATCAAATTTATTCGCGACGAACTCAAATACTTTGCTAAAGCCAATATTCAATGCAATGATGTCACTTTGTTCAAAAGCATTATTTTGTATAATGCAGATGAACTAACCATTGATGCACAGTCCGCTTTGCGCAGGTGCATCGAACTTTTTAGTCACACCACGCGATTTTTTATTGTTGTAGAGAACAAACACAAATTGTTGAAACCCATTCTGTCTCGGTTTTGCGAAATCTATAT
>Ga0255080_1000148_pt1 | contig 15000 bp, 25 predicted proteins | sample Colum_Atlam_RepC_FD_188467 | JGI IMG/M metagenome (GOLD analysis project Ga0255080, IMG submission 188467) | Freshwater microbial communities from Columbia River, Oregon, United States - Colum_Atlam_RepC_8h | ecosystem: Environmental > Aquatic > Freshwater > River | place: USA: Oregon...
AAAAATAAGTTAAAACTCTAATAAATCAATTAACCTTGACCTCTATAACGTTTCTTATAGTTCTTGGAATTTTTTGATTTTGAAGTCTTAGTTTTAGCGTGAACACCTGGTCTAGATATGTTTGATTTTTCCCTGAACAAAGAGGTGTTTGATGATTTGGTTTTTGATTTTACTGCTGCCATAATTGAACTATGTTTGCCTTATATTTATCTGTATGTTTATTTCTGAAAGCGAAAGAGAAGAAATTTTATCAAAATATTTTGAAAATACTTCAGATGAGGTATTAAAATACATGAAAAGACGTTTTCCTGTGAGGTCAATTAAACTTGATTGGATGGAAAAACCGTTTACACAAATGTTTATTGATGATAAATTATATCATGTTGAAGACAATAAAAAAAACTTGGTAAATCGTATCCATTATTTAATTTCTGAAGATTTTCCTTCTATTGACGATTCAATTCTTAGGCGTACGATTAAAAAGTATATTGATATGGTTTTAAAGGTCATACCTGATTAGTTAGATATTTATTATCAAACACTAATCATTATGAAAAACTTTTTTAAACAACTCTTTGACGACAGTAACACAATTAATGAAAAATCTGTTGTAGGTTTCTCTGCGTTCTTGATGATGTCATTTTTCGCGATTGCGGACATCGTAACCGGTTCATTAGGTAAAGAATTAATCATTAACGAGTTTATTTTTAACTCATTCTTGATTCTTGTTCTTGGTTCTTTTGCTATTGGTTCTGTTGACAAATTCATCAACAAAAAAGGAATTAACGAGAAATAATTATTTCCTTAATTGTTCGTCAATCAACCCTTTTAAACGAAGCAGTTGGTCTCTATTCAGGGATTCAAGCTTCGTTTTTCTTTTTTGGACAGATTCATTAATTCCTATTTCATTAACACTACTGAGATACGTTTCGTCCCAATCTTCATCAGAATAACTAATCTTAGGTTCACCAATAAATTTAGGGTTACCTTGTTCATCCCGAAGTAAATCACCATACAGTTGGTCAGAAATTAAAAATTCCCAATACTTTTCAAGTCTTTTTTTACTATAAAAAGTTTTAGTTGGTACTTTATATTCTCTGGTAATAACCACATCATGTGATACTCCAATCGTAACAAAATATCTTTCTAATGTTGGATATCTCAAATTATTAATGTTGAATTCATCTTCAAACATTTCTACACCACCATTGAGTTTATACAACTCAACAAAAAAATCTTCAGGAATGTCAATACCGTAAAGTGATGACACTTCATCAACAATTTCAATATTGTCTTGGAAAGCAGTCTCATAGTATGGTTCAAAATCAAAACCTTCTGCCTTAAGAGATTTTGCAATCCTATAAATAAATTTTTCGGGATAGTTTGATAAATCCTCTTTCATCAATAATAAATACTCAAAAGGTGGGTATTACCCCACCTTTTAATCAACAAATTCCAATTCGTTAGTTTCAGGGTCCCACTCTACCGTCATTGGTTTTTGAGTGAAGGTGTACCTTTCATTCAAAACCGCCGCGTTAAAGTGATGAGTTCCATCCACAAACTTGTAACCGTAACCAGTGTGAATATGTCCACAAACGTGAATCTTAGGTTTTACAACTTTGATTTGTTCCGCTAAAAGTTCACAACCCAACGGAACCCCTTGTCCGGTAACGGTGTCCAAGTGTCCCCAAGCCGGTCCGTGAGTTACCAAGATGTCGGTGTTCATAGGGATTTCGTTCCACTTAACCTCTAACTCCTTACCCATTCTTGGAAGATTGAACGCCCAATTATAGAACTCAGGTTGCCATGGAGACCCATAAACTTTAACAGCAGTTTCGTAGTCCTCACCAATAACCTCAAGGTTATCTTGAAGATAAGTCACCTTGTTGTAAAAATCCAACTGCTCTTTACACATTACAGGGTTTTCTTGAAACCCCCAATCGTGGTTACCAGCGATGAAAATCTTATGGGTATAGTTATTCAAACCATTGAACCACTTAAGGAACTGTTGGATTTCGTGTTTATGACCCATGGAACTCATATCCCCCGCATGAATTAACAAATCACCACCAGGAAGACTTGATGTCACCTGAGCGTGTTTGTTGTGAGTATCGGAGATAAATGTGATTTTCATACCACAAATATACTACTTTTTTTCCAAGATGTAAAAGAAATCGTCACTTTCACCTGAACTCCATTTTAACCCATCCTCACAGTGAAATTCTTTGGTGGATACTTTAAAGTCAGGTATTGTTACACCTTTAGGAGTTAGTGACTGGTCGTAGAATAAAACCCTGTTATTGGGTTGAGCAGCAAATTGACCATTATCAAGTTTAATAATGTTAAACGACTTGTGTTCGTTGGGAGTCTCAGACAAACTTACATTGAGTTCATTTGGTTCTGACGAACAAGAGTCAATGGTGAACATATATTGTCCGTCATACAACTCTTTGTCCTTCATCAGTACCTTACACTGAAGACCCTTAAGTAAGGATTTTTCAATTATTGAGATATTATAAGAAAACCCATCCCAAATCTCCAAAAAGTCCAAAGGTAAAAGTTCTTCAGAGACATCCGTCCTCCACACGTACGCCGATATGGGTAACTTATCGTAAAGGGCTCCGTAATTGACTATTAAAGACTCAATATACAGAGCTTTACCCTTGATTGATTTTACTGAAACCCAATAACATGGTTCAAACTCACCAAAACCACTTTGAAAGTCATAAAGATATTCTTTACGGATGTAACATTGAATGGGGGGAAGGTTAGCAACTAAATAAGACATCAGATAAAATCATCACCATTATAATCAGGATGATTTTTTTTCATGTAATTAATCCCTTTAACCCATAAATAACTTATTGGGAGCATAATCAAAAAAAATATTAAAAATACCATATTCAATAACTACTAGTCCCACCAATTTTCAATTTTTTGTTCAAGAATTTTGAACAAAAGTTTTTTTGCTTTTTCGTGACGAGCCATTCCCATAACCATTGCCAAACGTGAATCGGTAGTTTTGGACATAGAGTTAGTGAACTTACTATACTTAGGATGGTTCATAACAAAACGTTTGGTGTTAGGATATTTGTTAATGTAGCTCTGAAGGTCATCTATGGTGACTTCTGATTTCATTTCAAAATTGTCTGAGTCTTCAATTTTTTCAAAACTGAATTTGATGTCATAATAATCAAAATATTCGTGACTATAGTATTCGTCTTGAATTAAAGTGATAAGTTTTTCACAGATTCTCATGTAACTAACCTGACTTTCCCACCCTACAAAACGTTGGTTATTTTCAGTCAGGTTCGCAGTGTTTTTAATTTTGAATTTGAGAACCTCAAAAATATAATAATCATCCCAATCACGGTCTTTCCAAACAATTGGAAACCATCTCCAAAGATTTTTGAATCCTTGGGCGATATCTCTGTGTAGATGTTTTGCATCCCATCGAAACCATCTATAAATCTTCCAATATAGGTTCTCATAGTTTTTCATACCACAAAGATAGTAAAAACTATACAATACACAATAAGGTTAGTTAGTATTTATAATAAAATAGTGTTTATGAAAAACATATTAGAAATATTAAGAGAGTATACTGAGGAAAAAGAAAACCCAACTTTAGTTCTCAAAAAGAATGCTAAAATATCTGAAAGTTTAAATTACCACATTGAAAATGGTTTATCGTTAACCAATAACATCTATAGAGTATATTCAACAGGATATTTTAACTTGGTTAATGAAGTTAGGGATTTATACGAACAAGATTTAATTGAATTGAATGAGGAAGATACTTTAATGGTTGAATCAGATTTAGGTAAAGCTATTATTATTGAAGGACAAGAAGTATATTTGGATGCGCCATTTTTAGTTGATGAAGATGAGGTTTTAGAAGAGGCTAAACACAGAGGAAAAAATGTTAAACTTGGTAAACCATTCAGAACATCGGGCGGACCAAAGAAATTTGCGGTGTATGTGAAAACACCTGGTGGTGGAGTTAAAAAAGTAACATTTGGTGACCCAAACCTGAGAGTTAGAAATAACAACAAGGCTGCTTCAAAATCATTCAGAGCAAGACATAAATGTGACCAAAAGAAAGACAGGACAACAGCAGGATATTGGTCTTGTAATGTTGGACGTTACGCTAAACAGTTAGGTTTATCCTCAGGTAATTCTTGGTAATGGATTTACCATTTGAACAAATTATAAGTGATGGTAATCTTGTCAGAACATTTCAAGAAAATGTTGATGACGAGGAACTGAAGTGGCACTTTGATTTGAAAGACAGGTGGGTAACTATCTTAGAATCTGATAATTGGATGTTTCAAATGGATGATGACTTGCCAAACAAATTAAATGTGAATGATAAGTTATTTATACCTAAATTTGCTTGGCACAGAGTTATTAAGGGAAATGGTAATTTGGTAGTATCAATTGAAGAAGTAGAATGAAAAAGGTCGTTAAAACTAATTTAGAGAAATTGGAAATCATTGCAAACGCTTTGGTTACCGACGTTGTTAATATACTTAAAAGAAATCGTTCAGGATACTTTTATTTACCCGATGATAGTATTGGTGAAGGAATATACATTTTTGAAAATTTAAACGCTCTTACTTTAGAATTAGATATTGCTCACGATACAGCTTTACCTGAACCAGAAGTTGATGGTGAATATTATGATGGTGAGGGAACAATCAAAGTTGAAGTTAAGTTAAACCCAAACCAACCAATTGATGAAATTTTGGATTTAGTGGTAGCTGAACTCCATGAATTAGTTACTCATGAGGTTGTCCATTTTCTACAAGAAGAAAGTGGACTTGAGTTCCCAAAAAAGATACCAAAAAAACCATTTAAATATTATTCACAACCTCACGAGTTAGAAGCACAAATCAGAGGTTTTGAAGCCAAAAGTAAAGCAACAAAAACTGAGATAAGAAAAGTTATGAAAGATTGGTTTAAAAAATATCCTCACAAACACAATCTTACCGATAAAGAGGTTAATAAAATGATAAAAAAGTTATTAGAAAATTACGGAAAGAATGACTAATTTATCAAGAATATTAAAACAGATTTTATCAAGAAACAAATGGACTGACAGAGGTACAACTTATGTCTTCACCCAAATAGTTTTCAATGATGGGGTATATGAATTTTATATCAACGCAAATCAGTCTGATGATATAACATTTTTGGCGTTAAACATATATGGGTTTTGTGAAAAATTAATTTTGGCGGCATTTGATATTTTGGATATTGAGGAAACTGCCTATGATATTAAATTAAACTTTTCAGGCCCAAATAATTTGGATGGTAAAAAATTATCATATTCAATGTATCACGTTAATAATAAGGATAAACAAAAAACCTTAAATAAGTTTAATAGTTTACCCATTATAGGTGCTGTAGTGAAAGATGATAATGTTGTTTCGTATAGGGCAAGTGCTACAGATTTTTCTTTAGATATAAATCCTGTGGTAAAATCAATTGATTTTGATTTTAATGTAAATTTTGATAGTGAAAAATATGGTATATCTAAAAATGATGCTCAGAACCATGTTTTTATTGACATGGTTGATAATTACATGAGCAGGTTTTTAGTTTCCCAATATGAAAATAAATTTATGACTGTAAATGATGAAGATTGGGCGTTTCTTACATCAATAACGGTAATTTAATTACCTGAAAGTTTACTTATAATTTTTTGAATAAAAGTGGTTAAGATACTACCACCGATTAATACAACACCTGAAGCGATTATCCTACTTACAATCATTTTTAATGATTCATTTGGATTAACACCATCATATAATTGATATATGTCGTGAAGTATTGGTAAAATAAATGCATAACTAACAATTGATGAGTTTGTTGATATGCTAATTCTAATTGTTCGTAAAAACTCTTCTAAAACTCTTTTTAATTCTTCGGATTTAGAATATAGTCTCTTAAAAATATCCATTAATCCTTCATCTTTTATTTTAGAAACAACTTTTCTAATAAAATCTGAGTTATCGTAATAATAATTTGCGGCAATACCTAAAAGTAAAAGATATATTTGTTCTTGGGTTAAATCGGTTGATTGACCTTCTAACCAATTTTTTAGTGGAAGAATCATACCACCCAACGCAGCACCCCAAGTGATTAAAAATGTTGCGTTCAATCCCCAAACATTTGCGTTGGTGATTAACATTTGTTTTACAGACTCAAACATTTGTTTAAGGTCTTCAGTAATATTTCCATTACCATTAGATTCACTTAAAATTAACTTGAGTTGACTCTCACTTATAAGATACTCCATACTTTAATAAATACTCCAATATATTTATAATCAAATGAATCCTAAAGTAAAAATTGGCGATAGAGTAATGTTAGTCTACATGGAAGACGAATTAGACCTATCCACAAAAGATAAGGGTACTGTCACAAGTATAACCCAAGACCCGTTTGAAACTGACGAATGTTATATTATTGGAGTTAATTGGGATAATGGTTCCTCACTAAGCTTATTGTCTTGTAGGGATGTTTATAGACAAGTAAAGGAAAACATAACCGAAAACGATGAGTATATTAATAGTAAGGATGAAGACCAAATGGATTTTTTGTTACAAAACCGTGACCTCAGAAAAAATTTCAATAGGGATTTGATTTTTAATTACTTAGATAAATTAAGAGAGTCTGGTGTTATTAACATGTACGAGGCACCAAAGTTTCTTTACTCGGGAAAAGATTGGATAGATAGATATTACGGTGAAAATCCACCAAATCAAGAAGCTTTTGATGCAGTTCTTGAAATGTCGGAAAACGTTAAATCAGAATTGATTTCAGGTGTTTTTAAATCTATCAAAGATTTAGAAAGTGATGACGATGATGAATATTTTAGAAATGTTGAAAGACTTGTTTTCAAAGCCGCTAACAGACTTTTCACATTTTGGAAATTATTCTATTGATTAGACCAATCTTCCCACAAAATACCATTCAAATCTTTTTCTGATATAGTTGGATTACTGGTAAATCCTGCGACCATATCTTTAAATTCTGATACAGAAGAATAAAGTAATGACCTCTCATTATCTGGTGAGTATGTATTATCTACCAAATATTGAATAACAGTGTTAGGTTCCAATGTCAAAACTCCGTTTGCAAATCCTTTTGGTACCAAAACTGCATGGTCCTTATCAATTTCAAAAATGTATTTCTTACCAAAATCAGGTCTTGATTTATCAACACAGATTACAAAATTCATAATACGACCCCAAACAATTTTCATATATTTGGATTGTTCAAATCCACCTACTTGAAAGTGCATTCCACGAACAGTAAATGGTTCCAAACTAATACTTGTATTTACTTGAACCCAATTTTTATCAAGACGTGCATCTTCAATTACATTTGTACGAACACTACAAAAATTTCCTCTTTCGTCTTGAAAGGTCTTGTGTTCTATTAAAAAAGGTATTTCCATATTAATTTTATTCAATTTTTTTAATTAGATAAAGGTGCTTTTATTTGTCCGTGTGATTGATAATCTAACAAATTATATTCAAATTGACCATTTAAAATATCTGATTCAATAACATCCATTTTCGGTAATTCAAAAGGTTCTTTTTCAATCTGCTCTTCTGCCTGTTCAATATGGTTTAGATACAAGTGAACATCACCTAATGAGCCAATCAGTTGGTCGGGAATCATGTTTACTTCCTTGGCAATCATTAAAAGTAACATACCATAAGAAGCAATGTTGAATGGTAAACCTAAGAATGTATCTACTGAACGTTGATTCCACATTAAAGAGATTGCTCTATATTTTCCAGGATTTACTATCTTTTCATCTCTTGTAGTTGGACGTGTATAAACTTGAAATCCATAATGACAAGGTGGAAGAACCATTTGGTCTAATTCACCAACATTCCAAGCTGAAACCATTAATCGTCTTGAGTCTGGATTTGTTTTAAGGTCGTTGATTAGATTTTGAATTTGGTCTATCTTAGGATAATATGCGTAGGATACACCATCTATGTGCTCACTTTCAGTTCTCCAACTTCTCCATTGCTTACCATAAATTGGACCTAATTCACCACATCTCTTAGCAAACTCATCATCTGTTTTGATTTTGTTGATGAATTCTTCTTGTGTTAATACACTACTTTTTATTTGTTTATTCAAAGAATCCATTACACCTTGAAATTCAGATATGTCATCAGGAACAGATAAACTATCTGCGTAGTTTTGTACTTTACTTAAATAATTCTTATAAGCATCACCATCCCAAATATGACAGTTATTATCAACAAGGAACTTAATATTAGTATCACCACGAAGAAACCATTTAAGTTCTGTGGTCAGAGTTTTAATCCCCATTCTTTTAGTTGTTAAAAGAGGAAACCCTTCACTCATATTATGACGAATAGTGTAACCAAAAATTGATTTGGTTCCTGTACCTGTCCTATCTTTTTTTTCTACACCAAACTCTAAAATTGTCTTTAGGAGTTCTTGATATTGTTTGTCTAAAGTATTCATTAGTATTTCTTTAATATATTTTTAATCGTTTCCTCATCATCATAGGAAATTTGTTGTCTAATTTCAGATAGTTTATTACACATATCTTGCCATTCAATTTCCAAAATTGAAGGTAGGGTTCCCCTTGGGGACGTGCGTTTTACCCAACCACCTTCAATTTTGGAACATAAGGACCAAAACTCATCCACATCAACATCTACGTAAGTTTCAAACTCAGGCATAATTTATAATTTTTTAAATTCAGGTTTAACAATTTTCCAAATAATAGGTGAAATATCCTTACCATCCAACAGACCAAACAACAGTGAAGGGTATGAGTATTCTTTAGCTAAGTGCGCAAAGTTGGCTCTGTCACCACCAACCTCTTTAACTTTGATTTGGATGTGATTGAAAAAAATCTTGTAGTCAGTATCAATTCCGTTGAATTGAAATCTAAGTTTCTCTTCATACTCTTTGATTTTACCATAGAACTCATCAGGTACATCTTTGAGTAATTCATCCATGTTTCCACCATTAGATAACACCTCCCAAACTGCGGTTGTGGATAAATTAGTCATTATCTTATGTAAACGAACATACTCTTCAAACTTGATTTTCATTCTGAAGTTTCCTGGTTGGAACCTTAAAACAAAACCTTCTTTATTGGTTTCATTCTTTTCTTTCAAACTTTTGTAAAGTTCGTCTGAAAAATTGAAGTGTTGTTCGGTCTTTACAACATCTGACTCATGGATTCCATTAGATTTAAATATCATAAGAGAAGTACTCCAATGTAGTTCGGTATCATCAGTAGAATTCCACTTGTAAGTCCCATTCAACACTGCAGATAGAAATGTTACTTTCTCAACCCCGTAATTAACAACGATACGGTTTTCAGGATAAATGATTTCCAACAAGTAGGCGTATTCCCGCATCCAAGAATCCAAAAAGTATTTTTCTTTTACAATTTCAAGTCCCATTACGGCTTGTTCTGAGGTGAAGGAACCACGAGTTGCCATAATCCACTCACCATCATAGTTGAACAAGATACCCAAAGACCCGTCCATTTTTTCTTGAACATAGACATAGTCACCTTTTTCAGGTATGACACCCTTACCAACCAACTCTTCATAGTTGAAGAACTTTTTGAATGGTTGAACAACTATGTTTCCTAAATTGTCGGTGATTAATCCACGACAAGATGTGGTAACTTCATCCCATAGACCTTCATACTGAACTTTTTCGGCGTAGTTCCAAATAGTTAACGGCAAAGTCGGGTGTACTTGTTTGTACAACAGTCCTTCTTCGTGGTATTTGTTTAGTATGTTTAACGAAAGTTCCATGAAACAAAGTTACTAATTATTTTTCAATCTGCATCAATGTATTTTGAATTGGTAGACGGTAAACAGGTACACGATTACCATTAGTAGGGTTATCTTGCATGATTTCGTAGAATCCTTCAGTACGAACTTGAACAGTGGGTACCTCGGTGAAAACTTGGATAATAGTTGGATTAATCATGTTTTGAGACCCGTCATAAATCCTAGCGGTCTTAGTTGTTGTGTTAAAGTTGAGTATAATCATTATTAGTAAATTTAAAAAGTGTCCTCTAAGAAAATTGCGTTTTGTGGTGACGCGTATAAACCAAGAATATTGTAATCGTAGAATTCAATTGCGTCCTCTTCAGTCATATCATCACGGTTCATTAGTATTTCGTAGATTTTTGATTTGGAATATACAATCCGATATCCATTACCGAATTCCTCCGCCATACCAACTATAGCATCATCAAGACCATCCAATAATATGGCTCCCTCCGCACGTTCTTTAATTTCTTCAATATCCATAGGACAAAGATAGTAAAATTGAATTATAAAACAAATGTGAGTATGAAAGTATTTATTAAGAAAGTAATCATATATGGCACATTTTGCAGTTTGGAGTCCTTCGGAAAACGAAAGAGAGAATATTTTAACACAACACAAAGAGTTGTATAATGGGTATCAAACCTTGAACCCCGCCGCTATGGAGAAAATACAACCTCTCTATACCCAAGACTTTGCGAATGACAAAAGTGGTCTTACGGTCAATAATAGAGGTGAGGTTATGAAATACACTAACATGGGTATTAACGAATCTGTTAGTAAAGAAATGTGTGAACAATGTGGAGGTGGCATGGTGGAAAATGTTTGTGAACAATGTGGTAGTGTTAACGAACAAATGTACGGTCAAGACTTAGACACTGTTGAAGATATTGACCCAAAAGCTCACGTTGATTACATTGAAGAAGAAGGTGAGACTGATGAGCAGTATGATTCTGTGGAGTCGGCTTATCAATTCCAATCTCACGGTCCTGAAGATGTTTACGGCACTTTGAAGGATTATGACCAAGAACACCCACATCACGACATTGATTCAATGGAGGATGTTGAAAGATACGACCCAAGTGACGATTTGGCAGATATGTTTGACGTATCAGATGGTTTTGCGTTTAGAGATGAACCATCAGACACTTTCCAACACGACTCTGGTGACGTTAATAGAATGGGTGATGAAGGTTTGGGACAAGACACCGAAAATGATATGGACTTAGGAAAATCAGAACCAGGTTATGATTTTTACTCAGATGGTTCAGAGGGTGGTGAGTCTTTCCCTAATACAGATGAGATGGAAGAATCTGAGGATTTGGAATCTTTATCTGAGGCGAAACAAGAAAGAAAACAAATTTTGGAGATGATTCAGAGAATGAAGAATTTTATGTAATCTCTGAAGGGATAGAATTTTTAAAATCAATATATTTCAAAACCGAGGACTTATCTTCGGTTTTGTTTTTTATAACATAGGACTCATCTTCGGTTTTGTTTTTTATAACAAGTGTGTCATCATCAAGAACAAAATGACTTTGTAATAAAAACAACAATTCATTTTTGATATAATCCATTTTGGTTCCCAAAACATAGTTTTTTGGACAGTCATTCTTATAAAATTTTGAATTAATCCAAACACCTTCCTCTTCAATTATAACATCAAAATTCTTTGGTGGTCGTGGTTCAAAATTAATGTTAAAATGTCCCCCAAGTTTACAATGAATGTCTTTCAACACCAAAGGTTTATTTATTGGGTCAACCGATATCATGTTTATTTTAAAATCCAACAATTCTTGAATGGTGAAATTCAACCCATAAAACACATTTAAGAAATCAGACAATTCATTTAAGTTTTGGAATCCAATCAAACTATAACCTAATAACTTGTTTCGGATTATATTGTAAGGTTGAGTATAATAAAAACTTATCTCTTCAAATAATTTCTTATTCCGTAAAACACTGGAATATGAAAACACACACGAACCCATGATGATTCTGTTGAGTGATAAGTTATCGGACCAATTTAGTATTGTGTGATTATAAACATCAAAATCACTATATGTTTTTACTTCGTGGATTAGTTCTTTGGGAATAATCTCATTCACCTTTGATAACCAAAACATGTCATCAAAATTCAAATTAGGAATTGATTTAATCAAATCTTTAACATAATTTGATTTAAGAACCTCATCGTATGAAATACCCAAAGTTTTTATATCAATTATAATGAATTCATCAACAACCCCCTCGTAGTACGACATCCTCTTTTCCAAAAGTTCGGGTTCATTGTTGTATAAAATTAAATTGATTAAATTATTTTTTTTCATATCTTTACTTAAAGATAAACAAATTATAATTATTTTAAACTAATGTCAGCTAATCACTTTTTTATTTCTAAAGAAAGAAATAATGTAGACCACTACAATTATTACTATTTTGACAATGCATTCACTGATGATGAATTAACAAAAATTCACAATCTTGCAATGTCTTACCCTAAACTGAATGCAACCACCGTTGGAGAAGACGGGGTAAACGTTTCTGAGTACCGAAAAAGTACTGTCACTTGGCTTCCTGATGAACAAAGAAGTCTTTGGTTGTACGATAAAATTAGTGAGTTGGCACACACGGCAAACACCAATATGTGGAACTACGAAATTTGGGGTTATAACGACCAACTCCAATATACCGTTTATGAAGGTGATGGAGGTCACTATGACTGGCACGCTGATTTGGGTCCAACAATCTCAAACAGAAAATTATCGTGTGTAATACAATTGTCAGACCCTGACGATTATGAAGGTGGTGACTTACAATTAAACAACGGTTCAGGTGTAATTACAGTTGAAAAGAAAAAAGGTAGAATCATATTCTTCTCATCATTTGTTTTACACAGAGTTACACCAGTAACAGACGGTACTCGTATTTCATTGGTAACATGGTTGTCGGGGAAAAATTTGAGATAACACCTGTTAGTGAGTTTTATAACATTGCAAAAGATGGGGGAGTATTTTTTTGGAATTTCATCATTGATAACCAAACTAAAACTCCTGTATCTTTAGACCCACTAATAATTGAAGAGCCAAGGTCTCCAAGAGGACATCAATTGAGGTCCTTGGTTATTGATTATAACATCAGGATATATGAATCTTACACCAAAGATTCTATTGATTTCTTGATGGGGTTTGGATTTAACTCTGAAGATGTGTGGTACAACAAAAAAAGGAGGTTTAAACCCCTTTTCCTTGCATTTAACGGTTTGAAATACGTTAGGGGAATCCCAAGTAACGAAGTTACTTGTTATTGTTTAAATGGTGTTGTGGAGACGATTATATTAACCGACCCCACACTATTACCATTAGATTAAAACTCTGTATTAAAGAAGAATACTTGGAACAATCTCCCGTTCTCAAGATTATTACCAAAATAGTCCAACGACATGTGGTAGTTATCGGCACGATACATAATTAATCTATTGTATACGTTTCCAAATTTATCAACTATTTCCCATTTTGTCATGTCTTGGAAATCATCACCAGGAGGTTGAGTCTTTAGGTATTCAGGATTACTATTTCTATAGTCCCAATTTGTCAAACCCGTTGCTTTGTGTTTAAAAATACCTGTACCAGCACTTAGTGGTGCGTCGGGGGTTAAATAAAGAACCGCAGCCCAATCGGTTGTTGAATCGGCATGAATCCAAGAACGGTCACGAGATACGGTGTATTGGAAACACCCTGTATATTCCCCACCCCAGTTTGTGATAGTACCAGCGTAAGGATACAAAATTTCCTGTAATCTTTTTTTCATTGAGTCATTCAAATATGACTCGGTTCTTTGTCCTGGATAGTTACCGCGGACTTTAAATTCTTGTTTTAATGCGAAATTTCTAACCTTATCGGGGTCAGAATAAAAATCATCAATAACCAATGCGTTAACTCTCATATGTAATTTTTTTATAAAAATATTCAAAATAAAAATATAAGAAAGTGAACTTATGTGGATTTTGAAATATTTCTTGATAAAGTTTAAATATGGAAGTGATTGAAATAGTTGAATACAATGTAAACCCAAAGACAAACATTTTGGAAGTTACATTCAGATTGATGGACGATTCTGAGGATATGGTCAGGGAAGATAAAATGGATTACTCCATTGCTGAGGAGTATGGGTATAATTTAGAAGATGAGACATTTGATTTCTTTGAAATGGGTTTTGATAAGGATGATGAAGACTTGTTGTTTGAGGAAGACCCTGAAGCTGGTGACATTTTAATTGATGAAGACCAATTAATATCTTTTTTGAATGAATATTACACCGTAAATCCAAATATATTACCAAAGGCCGAGATTTACTAAGGAAAAGGTATTTATTGATATGGATTTAAACGTTGATAATATTATCAATCTCTTAAAAAAATTATCCTACTCAAATAAAATGGAATTTGTTGAGCAGGATGCTTCTGCGGATACGTCAAGTTCAGATACATCATCTGGTACTGTTAAAAAGTGGGAGAGTGGTAGAGTTATGGGTAAAACATATGGTGGACCCGGTTATAAGTGGGAAAGTGGTAGAACTTTCGGAAAGACCTATATGAACGACCCAAAACATAAATGGTATAGTGGAGTACAAAGAGGTAAAGCAAATCCTGCTAAAGAATCATAATATTTATTAAGAAAGAAAAATATGGGACAGTACAATATTAATGAAGGTCTTGAAGAGTTGAAAAGAAGCCTTTTGGTAATGAACTACGACACAAACAAAACTTTAAGTGAAAACGCCGAACTAATAAATGAATCGACTCCTGAGGAATATTTTGATATTAGAATCAGACAAATTTTAGATTACCCTGAATTAGTAAAAGACTTCACACCTGTTATTGGAAACACACAGGTTAAAGCCGCTGAAGCTATCAAAAATGCTGTAACAGGTTTGGGAACTTCATTCGAAGGTGTAAATTATTCAATCGATAACGGTTTTAAATCATTAAACGAATTTTTGGGTTTGTCTAAAAAATATAAAGAATCGTATGGTGAATCTTTATTATCTGCTTTAGGTGGAGAATTGTTTAGTTCGGGAGAAAGTAGAATTATTAATAGAGGTATTGGATTGGCTGAAAAATTATGTAACGCAAAAC
>Ga0255080_1000153_pt1 | contig 14687 bp, 14 predicted proteins | sample Colum_Atlam_RepC_FD_188467 | JGI IMG/M metagenome (GOLD analysis project Ga0255080, IMG submission 188467) | Freshwater microbial communities from Columbia River, Oregon, United States - Colum_Atlam_RepC_8h | ecosystem: Environmental > Aquatic > Freshwater > River | place: USA: Oregon...
ATATAAGCATTATTATATAACAAATGAGTAAATACAACAACCCATTATGTAACAACAAAATGAGTTTTGAAGAATGCGAATTGGCAATTTTGAGACAAGCCGTTGATGAAAGTGAAAGCATACGCGCAAAAAAAACGGTAATGAACGACGACGTACAAAAAATTATCAAAATTTTAGAAACATTTTTGGAGAGAAAACCGTTAATTTGTTATGGAGGCACCGCTATCAATAATATTTTGCCAAAGCAGGATCAGTTTTACAACAGAGAAATTGAAATCCCCGACTATGATTTCTATTCCAAAAACGCTTTGAATGACGCAATTGAATTGTCCAATATATATGCCGATGCGGGATACAAAGAGGTTGAGGCAAAATCTGGCGTTCATCACGGGACCTATAAAGTTTTTGTGAATTTTATTGCGGTGGCTGACATTACGCATTTGCACGAGGATATTTTTGACGCCTTGTACAAAGACGCAATTAAAGTTGCCGGAATCAAGTATGCCCCTGCCAATTTCTTGCGTATGAATATGTATTTAGAATTGTCCAGACCCATGGGTGATGTAACTCGTTGGGAAAAAGTTTTTAAGAGGCTGTCACTTTTAAACAAGCACTATCCAGTGAATCCAACTACCAACTGCGACCAAGTAAAATTCCAGAAAAAGATGGAGGAAGACACTATCAAATCAATTATAAGTAAAGACAGTGTAAGTGTTACAAAAAGTTTTTCAACTTTGTCACCGAAAGAAGTTGAAGAAGACATCCACATCATTATTCGCGACAGTTTGATTTCACTCGGTGCAATTTTTATTGGAGGTTATGCGTGCTCTCTCTATTCCAAGTATATGCCAGAAAAAGATAAACGCAAAGTAGAGAAAACTGCCGACTTTGATATAATTACAGAGGACATTGATAAGTGTGCTATCATTGTTAAAGAACAGTTGGAAACAAAAATTAATGAGAAAATCGTCTTGGTAGAACACGCAGAAATCAATGAAATCATTCCACGAAACATCGAAATAAAGATTGGCAACGATTCAGTTGCGTTTATTTACGAACCGATTGCGTGCCACAGTTACAATAAAATTAAAGTAGACAATAATGAAATCAATGTTGCAACGATTGATACATTGTTGTCGTTTTATTTGGCGTTTCTCTATTCAAATAAGGAATATTATAAAAACAAAGACAAGATTTTGTGTATGGCAATGTTTCTTTTTGATGTTCAACAGAGAAACAGACTTAGCCAAGAAGGGTTGTTAAAACGTTTCTCAATTGAATGTTACGGAAAACAACAAATGTTGGAAGACATTCGCACACAAAAAGCGGAAAAGTTCAAGGAATTAATTGGAAAAAAAGGTACTCCAGAATATGATGAATGGTTTTTGAAATACAATCCAAATGATACGCGAAAAAAAACAAAAACACGTCATTTGGAAAAAGTGAAAAAAGAAATTTTATTGTCTCCCGATGCTTTGCGAAAACAAAAGAAAACTGTGAATAAAAAATTAAAAAAATTCAAGAAACGAAGGTCGTTCAAAAAACCAAAACAAGTTGAAAAGTTCATCTTTTAAGGAAACCGTAGGTTTCCTTTTGAACCTTCCTCTAGGGGAACGTAGTTCCCCTATGACCCCATACTAATAAAAGGAGGGTTAATTGGTTCCCTTAAAGGGAAGGGGTCGTAGGGGAAACCGTAGGTTTCCCTACTAGTTTATTGTAAATTTTCTGCATATAAAAAACAGTTTTTGTATGTTGGCCATCCGATAAACACCGATAATGATAAATTTCCCGAAAATCGTTATCCAAAATATTCAGAATATCTGGGTCATCTGTCTGCGAAAAATTAACTCGCGGAATGTACGTCATTTTCACATATTTTTGCATAATTTTGCCCACAGCAACATCATCAAATAGTGTTGAGTCGGTCATCATTTCATCAAAGTGGTTCAAAAATATGTCACATGAGGATCTGGACAAAACGTATCCGGACCCTGACGCAAACTCATATTGGTCAAACGCATTCTCTAATCTTCCGCCATATTCAGTTGGATTGTTTTTCAAGTATTCAAGCATCACATCAAAATCAAACATGGAAGAGAGATTGGTCCGGTAAAAATAATCGAAATCGGTTGTTTCGCAAAAGTACTGAATGGCTCCGCGTGTTTTTTCTAAAATGCCGGGAATGACAGTTTCTACACCATATTGGTAAAGTGTTGCGGTCTCTTCATCCAAATAATATTTTTGGTTGTTTAGAAACAGAGAATCATCTTTCGAATATCTCAAGAAATAAACATAGACATTTGGTTCTCTGCATTTCCTATACTTATTCCAGATTGCGCGCATCTCGTCATACAATGGATTAGAACCGCCATCCAATACTGTCATAATTACTTTTAAATTCATTGTATATTTTTTGCAAACATATAATGATACGGGGTTCAAACTAAAGGAAACCTACGGTTTCCTTTTGAACCTTCCCTTCTCTGAATACCTTGGTTCCCTTAGTTTATTTCTTCTTTTTATTCTTATTCTTTTGATTTTGATTTCGATTTGTAGCAGGTTTAAATTCATTATCTTTTTCATTATCTAAATCTTCAAATGCAACTCCCCAATTAGTATCGGTTATTGGGTCTTTTATTCCAGATGGATCATAATAAACAGGACTCGTCAGAATCATCGGATTTGATGTCCATTGTGAAACTGCTGGGTCTTCATTTGTTTGTATTATTACGTCTTCTTCATTCATCGAAACATCATCCCATGGGGTTTCGTGAAACTTGATGTCTTCATCAATGTCGTCTTGCAAAGCTGTTATTTTATCCAACAATTTATTAAAATACTTATTCTGGGTACCTTGAAAGAAATCGCAGTAATTGATGTAAAGTTCAATTTGGTCTCTCATAATCTTGTTGTCATACTCCAGCGTATTTATGAAATTGGCAATTCGTATTCCGCTTTTAGACTTGACCTTATATTTATTGACGGCAATTTCATTCTCTCTCAGCTTGCAAATCAAACACGTTATTAACTCAACCGCATTGGCATGCACCAAGTATATATCTTCCATTTTATACTCAAAATATTGATCCAAATCATTATACTGAGGGTGTATAGTGGCGGTCGGAATATCAATCTTGTAATCCTCAAACAAATTGTGCAGTAAATTATACAAACTAGAATAGTCGCAAAACGCACGATTGGTTAAGAGAAGAAAGTTTCTATGCAAATTGTCGGCATCAAATGTCATTGCCTTGTATTGAAAGTGAAATGATTCCAGACAAATAAGAAAAATCTTTTTGGAATCATTGTTTTTGATTAGCTCGCCGTGGATTTCTTTCAATTGTCCGAGTTTTCTCTTGATAGCTGTTTTTATCTCTGCAATTTTATCAACTATTCCCTTCACATTTATGAAATCATTTTTCAATCTAAATATTTCATCTTCCATCTTATTTGTAATATAGTTATATTTTTATCCAATTTGGCGGAAACATTGCATCTGTGTTTTCACAAATAAGAGGTCCAAACCACACTGCAGGGTAGCACACAATTTTGTTTGGATCCTGATTCAGATAAGCCCCCCACCAACTGAAACTGCTGTTCGCAATAATATTATGTTTGCAACAACTCATTGCAAGCATCTCTTCCCAATCAGTATCTTCTAAATGACGTTCAAACCCAATTTTGTCCCTAAATTCGTTTTTCAAATTGCCAACATCTTTCTCTACGCTTTCCAAATCTTCTTCTTCGCAAAAATAGTAGACAACCGGTTGAATCAACGTTTCATCAGTCAATAAAATATAATTGAGCGCATTTGCATAATAATCCATACTCATAATTGGATGACAATCTTGCAAATTCTTATAATCACCTCTCCGAAAATGGAGAGAAATACTATTTTGCTGAATTTTCCATTTTTTTTGTTTCTCTACATTGAGCATTTTCAAAATGATTTTAGAATGGTTGTCAAAAAAAAGATAACTTTGAAAATATCCATTAAGCATGATGTTTTCATTGTTTGGTTTTAACAGATTCACAAATCCATGACCACCCTGATCAACTTGTGTTGTTCTGGGAATGTTGGCTGTGGTATGGTCAATAATAGAGACCAATAAATTGTGCCAATATGTTTGGCGTTTTCCTAGATTCGTACTATATTCAAAGAGAAAATCAATCTTGTGCTCGAGAGAATACGCAATGGTTGCAAAAATCTGGAACAATTGATTGCCAAGACCCCCGTATAATTTACAAGTAACAAACTGCGACATTATATGGGGTTTATTAAGTTTTATTTTTACATTGTTTAGTCAGAATTGAGTTTTATTTTTTTCTCTCTTATATTATAAACAAAATGGCCGAAAAAACAGAACAACCATTGCCCGAAGATTCCGAAAAAAAGGAACCTGAAATCAAAGTAGAATGGTCTCCAGAGAACGAGAAAATCTTGGTGGAATGGTGTGATATTGCAAAATGCTATAAATGGTTGCATACGCGTGCTCACCAGAACTATTCCACTAAACATGCATGGTTCACTATTCCTGCAATTATTATGTCTACCATTTCTGGAACTGCATCTTTTGCTCAAGGCAGTTTGCCAGTATCAATGCAAACCTATGCGCCCATGGTTATCGGTTCCGTGAATATTTTTATTGGTATCTTAACTACTATTCAACAGTATTTGAAAATCTCTGAATACAACGAGTCACATCGTGTCTCTTCGATTGCATGGGATAAATTTGCAAGAAACATTCGCATCGAGTTGGCAAAACACCCAGATGAGCGCTCATCGGATGCGGGGCATTTCTTGAAAACCAATCGCGACGAATTTGACCGATTGATGGAAACAAGTCCTTCCATTCCTATTCCAATTGTGGATGAATTCTTGGAAACCTTCTCCGGCGAAGAACCGCAAAAATGGTACAGTTGTTCAAAGAAAAAGAAACAGGAACACAAGATAAAGAAACAAGAAGAACTGAAAGCCCGCGCAGAAATTTTTGAAAAGTTGAAGAAACCCGATGTGTGCAATATTATTATGACATCCGATGATGATCGCCATCCTTGGTACAAAGAGCCAAATGCTTTGAGGAAGAAAGACGACGTTTTATATTCGGTCGTTTCGCAGAAAATTACCAAAATGCAACAAGATATGTTGAAGAAACAGGAAGAAATCAAACAAGAATATGAAGATAAAATTCAGTTTGATAAAGAGACAAGAGAACACGAAGATCAAGAGAAAAAACGCAAACAAGAGATCCAGCAAAAGTTTATGAATGGCACGGTGGCAATTGCAACTAAAATCAAAGAGCAAACCAGGCAAATTGAGGAGTATGTGCGTCTATTTTCGTCAAACCATGGACGCAAACCAATGACAGACGAGATTCGCAGTGCACTGCAACCCAAATTGGATGAGGATATTTTGACAAAATATTTGGCAAAATACGGGTCGGATTCAATAAATTTAGAGATTGATGAAGAGGAGGATAGCATTGTTTAAAGGAAACCTACGGTTAGCTTTTGAACCTTCCTATATACCTCGCTTCGCTCGGAGACTCGCATTAAAGGAGGGGGTTATAGGGGAACCTTGGTTCCCCCTCCTTTGTTTGAATATTATACTAAGGGAAGGGGTCACAGGGGAAACCTACGGTTTCCCTTGGTAAATAGACATACCAAAGCCAACAAAACAAACCAAGTGCAACAACAATGAACTGTGAATCTTGATTGATTGAATGGAGCGCTAATTACGGTTGAGTAAAGTATTCCGGCATATGCCAGCCATAAAAAAACAGATAATTTTGTCGGAGTGTCCTGACCCCACATAAGAATTTTTCCAAATTTATCTAAAACTTCAAAAAATTTAAACTTACCAGGTTTTATTTCGGTTAATTCTTTTGCACCCTCTCCTTCGTCAGTAAGTACAACATTTTGATCAGTCATAATAAATTATAAAATATAAATATGTTATAATTTTTCTTAAAAATCGTTGATTTAAAATTGTGTAAATTGTGTCGGGCTTCGAATTGCAAAAAACTGATTACCTTCTTTTCTATTTGAAAGTATCTCGCCTTTAAAGTAAATGGAATTTGAGTTTTGGTACAAACTCATATTTTGTTTATAGTATTCTAAGTTACTATTGTCTAATATACATTCATATTCCATTGGAAGCAATGCGTACCGTTGATACATTTTTGCATTGTTTGGATCCAATGGTAAAAAACTGAAATAGAAAAAATCACCAATGTTGTCAATGTTTATATTAAAATTACCAGGTTCTTCTCCAAGACCTGTATTTTTAATTTCAGTACCTTCAAGTTTGCACAAATATCCAGTAAATGGTGATGCCAGGGTTTGTTCCATATAGAGCCAAGGATTATTTGTAAATAAATCTTTTACTGGCTGTTCAACATCAAAGTTAAATACTTTGAACAAATTAAAAAGTTCATTTGGTGTGGTTTCAAAATATTCATCACTTGATGAAGTCATAAAGTGCTTATTGTGTGCGTCATCTATTTTTACAAATACAAATACTGAATCTTGTTCGGAAATATTTGGTATGTAACCAATATAAGATGGTTCAATCAACCCACTGTATATTGTTGTTTTTACAAATTCAATTACTTTTGATTTAAAAATTGTGTCTAAAGGATTTTCATCACCAGTGGATTCGTCTTTAAATCCTCCATTTTGTCCAGGTATTTGATTGATTGCAGGATTTGGTTGTTGGTTCATTGCAGGATTTGGTTGTTGGTTCATTGCAGGATTTGGTTGTTGGTTCATTGCAGGATTTGGTTGTTGGTTCATTGCAGGATTTGATTGATGGTTCATTATAGGATTTGGTTGTTGGTTCATTGCAGGATTTGGTTGTTGGTTCATTATAGGATTTGGTTGTTGGTTCATTATAGGATTTGATTCTTGGTTCATTATAGGATTTGGTTGTTGGTTCATTATAGGATTTGGTTGTTGGTTCATTGCAGGATTTGGTTGTTGGTTCATTATAGGATTTGGTTGTTGGTTGATTATAGGATTTGATTCTTGATTGATTATAGGATTTGATTCTTGATTGATTATAGGATTTGGTTGTTGGTTCATTGCAGGATTTGGTTGTTGGTTGATTATAGGATTTGGTTGTTGGTTGATTATAGGATTTGGTTGTTGTATAGTTGGTTGTTCATTATCTTCAAAAATAAATGACGAAAATGTAACATATGAATCTTTATGTTGAACAATATATTTAACAAAATGAGTATCAATATCTTTATTTATAGTGAATGCACATACATATGTTTTAATATTATTAACAAAATTTTGTGAAGTAATTTTATTATACAAATAATCAGCATTTGGATAATTTTCATTACTAAATGATTGATCCATAGGTGGTTGATTCATTATAGGATTTAGTTCTTGATCCATAGACATTTGGTCCATAGGTGGTTGATTCATTATAGGATTTAGTTCTTGATCCATAGACATTTGGTCCATAGGTGGTTGGTCCATAGGTGGTTGGTCCATAGGTGGTTGGTCCATAGGTGGTTGGTTAATCGGTGGTTGGCTCATAAATGCTTGATCCATCGGTTGTTGGCTCATAAATGCTTGATTCATAGGTGGCTGATTCATAGGTGGCTGATTCATAGGCATTTGGCCCATCTGCAAATCGCCACCTTCCAATATTTTTGTGATAATTTTATTATTTCTATTTGAAAACATATATATATTATTTGAATAAATTTAGTAAGAATATATATACGAAGAATGAGTTTATTCGATAGTGCAAAAAGTCAATTAAACCGTGTTGCAAATACAATAAAAACCGTTGCTAATGCAACTATAAATTCAACTACAGTTACATATACTTTTATTGGCGTATCAACTGCAGTTATAAGTTATTATACATTTTTTGAAAATGATATTGAAGTTCCTCAAGTAATTGAACAACCAACTTCGCCAGTACCAACTGAAACTGCATTACCATTACCAGATGTGCAACAACAACAACAAGGAGGTAAGCGTAAGAAAACACGAAGAAATAAAAAAGAGTAAAGACTCTTTTATTTTTTTAGTTAATTAAATTTAATACAAAATACAAAATACAAAATACAAAATACACATACAAACCTGTTTTACCTAATCTTTTTTATTTTCATCGTCTCGATTCACGAGCTTACGGATAAACCAACCGCCAATCACCATCCACATAGTGGTTATCATGGTGCCTCCATTATATATAACCCAACGAAATGCCATACAATGGGGCGCGGGGGCAATAAACGGCGACAATGCAAACCCCATTAAAGTTGCAGGGGTGCAGAAATAAACATAAAGATGGGGCGCAATAAAATGCAATGCGATCCATAGTACAAAAATCCCAACAGGGGATGTCAAATAATTTAATACAGTAGTTAATGCAGACATTATAGAAGATATAATCGAATTCTAAATGTTTTTTATTTTATTATGCATAGACATATATACAAAAAAAGATTTCAATTTTATAAAATATTATTAAGAGCATCCTTCTGTTCGGGGGTTAAAGATTCTGGAAACTTAACTTCAAACTCCAAAATCAAATTTCCAGTTACACCTTCTCTCACCATTCCCAAGTTTTTGAAACATTGTTTTGCGCCAGTGAATAAAACCACATTCACATTTAATCCAAGCTGATTTCCATTTAGATGATCCATTTTGAATTTGAATCCACATAATGCTTCTTTCAACGTAATTATTTTTTTGTAGTGTAAATCATTTTTGTTTCGTTTAAACTCACTATCATTGGATATATGAATATTTAATTGGACATCGCCTTTTATAGTTTTATCATTCATATTAATAATGTTTCCATTTTCCTGCAACACAATAGATTCACCATCATCAATACCTTGAGGAATATTGATGGATATTGTTTCATTTTCATTAATTCGCAAATCACCTTCCTGTATCCATCTCTCAATTTCAACCTTAACTGGTATTCCAGTGTATGCATGTTTTAGAGTAATATTTACGTCTTTTACAATAGGCTGGGGTTTTTGGATATGTCGCTGAAAAAACATGCCTCCTGGCATACCGTGGATTTCTATGTTTGGACCCCCAAGACCCTGTCCGAAAAGCATTTCGAAAATATTCGAACCCGGTCCTGCAAAATGAATATTAGGACCAAATGGGTTGCCTGGATGACCAGCTTGAGCACCAAACGGATTAAATGGACCACCTGGACCAAAAGGAAAATCCATTCCTGTTCCATTCAATTCCATATCATACATTTTTCTCTGTTGTTCATCACTCAAAACCTCATTTGCAGAATTGATCTCTTGCATTTTGCGATTAGCTTCCTCCTGCTCTTCGGCACTTTTGGACTTTACCTTGTCCGGATGAAACTTCATAGAGAGGGCGCGAAATGCCTGCTTGATTTCTTTTTCGGTGGCGTCCTTGGAAACGCCCAAAGTTTCGTAATGGTTCGGCATTATTATATCATTATTTGCATAAAAATATTTATATAAGTTTTTTTACAAAATATTAAAAAACCCATATAAAACGTTATTCACAAATGATTTAATGGATCCAGATACCTTCATATTAAAATACAAACCCTATTTTATCCGCGATTTTTATCTAGAGTCTTCTCACATCAAAGTGTTGAATGTTTTAAAAGAATTAGATGACTTAAATTTACTGATTGTTGGAAACGCATGTTCTGGAAAAACGTCTTTAATTTACGCAATCATCCGCGAATATTACGGGATGGATGAAAAGGCCGTTTTCCCCGAACACAATATTATGTTCATCAACAATTTGAAAGAGCAGGGTATCCAGTTCTTCCGAACCGAAATGAAAACGTTTTGTCAATCAAAATCAAACATTCATGGAAAGAAAAAAATTATTGTGGTAGATGATATTGACATCATAAATGAACAAAGCCAACAGGTTTTCCGCAATTACATTGACAAATATTCCAAAAACATTCATTTCATCTCAGTCTGCACTAACATTCAGAAAGTAAATGAGAGTCTGCAATCAAGGTTGCATATATTGAAAATAAACCAAGTTGAACGCCAAAATCTGGAAACAACCATGAATAAAATTGTGGAAAAAGAGAAACTCATTATTGATGCAGATGCAAAAGAATTTTTATTAAATGTCAGCGACAATTCGATTCGTGTGTTAATAAACCATTTGGAAAAAATATACATACTTGGAAAACCAGTAAATATGGAACTTGTACAAAAGCTCTGTTCCAACATATCATATACGCAGTTTGACAGTTATATTGCAAAGTTGAAAGAACGTGAATTAAGTGGTGCAATTGCCATATTATACGAAATCCACGAGTACGGATACTCGGTAATAGACATTCTGGATTATTTTTTCACATATATAAAATTTACCAAGAACTTGGAAGAAGTTGAAAAATACCGCATGTTGCCATTTCTCTGCAAGTATATAACAATTTTTCACAAAGTTCATGAAGATGTCATCGAACTTGCTTTTTTCACCAATAATTTGATGAACGAAGTTTTGTTTGTCGGAAACGGTTCGAAATAAAATACTGCAAATATAATAAATGGCTTCAACACACAATCTTGACTTAAACACATATTCTTTAGAAGAAATTTTCAGTCTTTTTGATTTGAACTACAACTTGACCGAGGATTCTATGCGTGCAGCAAAGAAAAAAGTTCTTATGATACATCCCGACAAATCGCGACTTCCCGCGAACTATTTCCATTTTTACAAACAAGCTTACGAAATTGTCTTGAACATATACAAGCAAAAATCCAAGTTTAATGGTGATTCGAAGGGTGCTCCACAACAATATACTCCCGATGTGGAACAACATGCATCCATTGGGAACAATGGATCACCACAGACAGACGCCAACATTTCGAAGAAGTTTTCGAATAGCAAGTTTAACGAATTATATGACCAAAACATGGTGAGAAAAACGGACACTTCCCGTTTTGACTGGTTTAAACGAGACGAGCCGACAATCGATGATTTTAGTAAAAGACAAGTGAATCCGAAAAACATGGGGTCCGAATTGGAAGCAATTAAGCAGAAACAGGCTGCGCTCCAAGTATATCGAGGTGTCCAAGAAATGCAAAGTGGAGGTGGAACCAGTTATTTTGAAGACGATGGAGAATCTGACGAATATGTGGCGTGCGACGTTTTTAGTAAATTGAAATTTGACGATTTACGCAAGGTGCATAAGGACCAGACCGTTTTCGCAGTTTCAGAAGCGGATTTTAACAAGAGGCCCCAATACAAAACAGTGGATCAATTTGTAAGAGAACGTGATGCAGGCGGAAGCGCACCTTTATCAAAAGCTGATGCTGCCAATTTGTTGGAGAGACAACAAAAAGAGAAAGAACAACTAATTATGAACAAACAACATCGTGACTACCTTTTGCAAAAAGAGTATGAGGAAAAACAGAAATCAGTTCGATCGGCGTTTCTCCAACTTAGGTAGGGGAACCTACGGGTCCAGCGTGCGAAGCACGCTTCCGCCCCCTACGACCCCCTCCCTTTGTTTTTTATTTTGAATAGAGGGTCACCTTATAAAAGGAAGGTTCAAAAGGAAACCGTAGGTTCCCCCCTACGACCCCCTCCCTTTGTTTTTTTTATTTTGAATAGAGGGTCACCTTATAAAGGGAAGGTTCAAAAGGAAACCGTAGGTTTCCTTTAAAAATATCTGCGATTATTATAATATCGAATAATGTTTGACAAAAAATACGCTTACCATTATTTATTTGCAATTGGTGTTGTCGGGGTTGCCAGTTATTTTGGCGACAAAATCAAACAGGGATTATCTAGTAACGATGCAGAGAATGAGCTCATTCGTAAATATTTATTGAACGAGTCGCCTCTTTATGGAATGAATAGACCCAAGCTTTGGATTCATAGCACTTACGAGAAAAATGCCCGTCAGTGGAAGGATTTTTACAGTAGAAATTCCACCGATTTGAATCAACCCTATATCCATCTTACAATCAAATCTATCATCAACCATTGTGGAGCGGATTTCAACATTTGTCTGATTGATGACGAAACATTTAGCAAACTCATTCCCACATGGGAAATCAACATGACAACGCTTTCAGAGCCTCATAAATCTACGTATCGTGAATATGGAATGCTGCAACTTCTCTACTTATATGGAGGAATCATTGTTCCAAACTCATTCATTTGCACAAAGAATTTGGCGCCTCTTTTATACGAACAACCCTTTGTTACTGAAATGATAAATCGTAGTTGCAATGTTGCATCCAAGAAGGAAAATCAGAATTTTATGCCCTCAACCAAATTTATGGGGGCAAAGAAGGGATGTCCCGTTTTACAAAAGATGTTGGCCGAAAACAGATTGGACGCGAATCGTCATTTTACCACAGAATCGAAATTCTTAGGTAATATGCAACAATGGTTGTATAATGAGGTAAATACAGGTTCAATGAATTTGGTCAATGGGAAGCAGATTGGAACAAAGACTGCCAAAGGAAAACAGATCTTATTGGAGGACTTGATGAGCGAGGATTTCTTAGATTTGGATAAGGAAACATATGGAATTTATGTACCTGCCGACGAAGTGTTGGCCAGACCCAAGTATCAGTGGTTGGCTTACTTGTCGTCAGAAGAAGTGTTGAAAACGAATCCAATCATCGTTAAGTATTTGAAATCATCGGCGGTTGATGTAACCAATGAGTATTTTTCGGATGCACATGTGCAGAAAAGTGTCTCGACCATATAAAGGGAACCAAGGTATTCAGCGAAGCTTACGCCTTTTGAACCCTCCTTTTAATTATAAAAATAAAGGGAAGGGGGTCATAGGGGGAAAGGGCGAAGCCCGACGGCTTAACCTACGGTTTCCCCTATTTTTATATAAAGGTTTTATATAGAGCAATATACAACGATGCTCTGCCAAATATTTAAACAAGAAATACCCAGTAATATATTATTTGATTTGTTAGAACAAATTTGTTTGAAAACAGAAAAATATTATTTTATTGATTTGAATGCATATAAGAAGCTGTTATTTATGGAATTGAAAGAATCGTTTATTGATGCATTGAGAGAATATTATTATTTATCAAAACGATTTTATTTAGAGAGAGAATTCACCTATTCTTCTTTTACAAACATTGTCCGGCAAATTTGCAAGCATGGAAATATTAAATTTGAATCTGAAATCAAATATAGCCACTCCAAATATTACATAAACTTCTTTGTTCATCACACACTGTAATATTTATATTTAGTTATTATATAAATAAATATGAGTAAAAATGCATTCGCAACCATTCATTTTGGAAACAATCCAGTTTATTTAGAATTGGAACTATATTTCTTCAGAATGTTGCAAAAATACACAAAGAATGATATTTTGTATTTATTTTCTATCAATGATACTCCATCATCATTTGTGGATGCTGTTCGTCCATTGGTTCATTCCGTTATTCCTTACGACGACAGGGGTATTACATATGACGTGAAATTTGAAAGTGGGTATTCAAATTTTAACACATTGAGAACTTGCAATTTTATTTTCGCATACACTTTAGAAAAATACGATAAAATATGCATTATTGAATCGGATATGGTCATTATGGGGAATCTAGATTCTATTTTTAATTTAAATGCACCTGCAGTATTAACATATTATATTGGCGAAAAACAGTTAAAAACAAATGCCAAAATCGAGAATAGACGAGAAGACGTTATTGCAAAATGCAAAGATATGGGAAGAACAAATGGTGGCGTGATGTTGATTGAACCAAGCAAGCGTTTGTTTGAAACTTACAAAGAAAAAATCCAAGATGTTGTCAAAAATACTTGCAAATATCCGAATGAAACCTTGTTTGAATATGTAAACAATTCGTATTTCAATATGCCGATCCAGTATAATTTATCGCATTTTTTGGCAAAACCGCATATTATTGCCAAATATGGATTGACAAAAGATGAGATTCTTGTTTTTCATTTTAACGAAACCAAATTCAAACATATTGATATTATTAAAGCTCCAATTGATGAATCTGGTATAAACTGGCTTGAAAATCCAGACCCCAAATATGCAATTAAGAAAAATACAGTATTGCATTACAAAGATACTGTTTATGACAAACATCCGGAAATTGGAAAGATTATTTCAAAATTATTAGAGAAAAAATCGAATGATATAATAAGAATGAGTTCGAAAGAAGAAGACATGATCAAAGGACGGGAATATATCCAAGAAAGCATTGTAAATGTGGAGGAGAAAGGCGATGATTTTGGAGCACTTCTCCAACAAATGAAAAAGTACCAACCCGCTTTTGATAAATTGCCAAAATCGACGCAAGATAAATTAAATAAAATGAATTTGAAGGATATGGTGAAAAAAATGAAGGAATTGGATGGAAAAAACCAAAAATGGATAAACCGAATCAAGGATTTAATTGACCGAATTTCTGCAATTCAAACAAAAGCCGGTTTAGAAAAATTTCACACCAATTACGTAGAACCCATATTAAAAATGGAGAAAAAAGAAAATTTGAATGAAATCATCAAAGAACATATTCAGATTTTAACCAATACATATGATTCACAAATGAGAATGGTTTTATTAGAAAATCCTGAAAAAACGGGAAGACATGATAAATGGATAGACCGAATTAGTAAATTGATTGAACGAATACCTGCAATTCAAACAAAACCGAGTTTAGAAC